>OGLE01002447.1_pt1 | contig 11851 bp, 9 predicted proteins | sample 1572671 | NCBI WGS metagenome assembly OGLE01 (sample SAMEA2581923, study PRJEB24529) | metagenome | biome: Human gut stool | place: China | collected 2011 | reverse complement strand
CCCCGAATATCACCGTATGGCGTAATCCAGCGAAACGGCCGTAAGCGGCAAAGCTCTCTCCGATCTGGATGGCAAGCTCACGGGTAGGCGTAAGGATCAATGCCTTGATACCCCGTTTGTAACCTTTCTTCTTCTGGAGATATAACCGCTGGATAATCGGGATGGAGAACGCCGCCGTCTTACCGGTTCCTGTCTGGGCGCAACCCAATAAATCATAACCTTGCGAAACGATGGGAATCGCTTCTGATTGTATAGGTGTTGGAGTCGTATAACCTTCTTGCACGAGAGCCTTACGTATCGGCTCTATCAAATCTAAATCTTCAAATGTCATTCTAAAATAGGGTGAGCCATCACGGCTCGTTATGTAAATAATGCGGGCAAAGGTAGTAAAACTTTATGATATAAACTATCTTTGCGCTTTTTATGCCCGTAAAGCGATATGAAAGAATTATTACTACTACTGAAGAAGTTCTTCGGATATACCTCCTTCCGTCCCTTGCAGGCGGACATCATACAGCGTATCTTACAGAAAGAGGACTCGTTGGTGCTGATGCCCACGGGTGGAGGCAAGTCGATCTGTTTCCAGCTACCGGCTATCTATCTGCCGGGTACGGCTTTGGTGGTGTCCCCCTTGATCGCCTTGATGAAGGATCAAGTAGAGGGATTGATCGCCAACGGCATCCCGGCGGCGGCGTTGAACAGTATGATGCCGGAAGAGGAGCAACAACAGGTGAAGCAACTTTGCGTGCAGGGCAAGATCAAATTATTGTATATCTCCCCGGAACGGATCAAGATGGAAGCGGACTGGTTCCTGCCCCGGCTGGACATCTCGCTCATCGCTATCGACGAGGCGCATTGCGTATCGCATTGGGGACATGACTTCCGTCCGGAATACACGCAACTGGCGATCTTGAAGGAACGTTTCCCGAAAGTCCCGGTCGTGGCCCTGACCGCTACCGCCGATAAAATCACCCGGAAGGATATCCTAGAGCAGTTCCGGCTTCGCACGCCCCAAACGTTCATATCGTCATTCGACCGCCCGAATATCTCCCTCACGGTACGCCGGGGACTTAACAAGAAAGAGAAGATCGCCGCCATCGTCCATTTCATCCATGCCCACCGCCATCAGAGCGGGATCGTTTACTGCATGAGCCGGAACAATACGGAGAAAGTGGCAGAGATACTGGAGAACCAGGGAATAGAAACCGCCGTATACCATGCCGGACTCAGTACGGCTGCACGCGAGCTGGCGCAAGACGACTTCATCAACGACCGGGTACAGGTAATCTGTGCCACCGTAGCCTTCGGAATGGGCATCGACAAATCGAACGTGCGGTGGATCATTCATTACAACCTTCCGAAAAGCATCGAAAGTTTCTATCAGGAAATCGGCCGTGCAGGAAGAGACGGACTGAAAGGAGAAACCTTGCTGTTTTATTCACTGGGAGATATCGTGCTTCTGTCCAAGTTTGCCTCCGAAAGCAACCAGCAGGAAATCAACCTTGAGAAACTGAAACGGATGCAGCAATATGCCGAAGCAGACATTTGCCGCAGAAGAATCCTGCTGAATTATTTCGGAGAAACCATGGATCACGACTGCGGCAACTGTGACGTATGCCGAAATCCTCCCGAGCGCTTCGACGGAACCATCATCGTACAGAAGGCCCTGAGCGCCATCGTACGGACCGACCAGCGTATCGGAACCAGTCTGCTCATCGACATTCTCAGGGGGAGTGCTACCCAGGAGATCCTCGAAAGAGGATACGATAAACTGAAAACCTACGGAGTGGGACGGGACATTCCCGCCAAGGACTGGAACGACTACCTGTTGCAGATGCTGAATCTGGGATATTTTGAAATAGCCTATAACGAAAACAACCATCTGAAAATTACGGAAGCCGGAAAAAACGTACTCTATGGAAAAGAGCCGGCCTGGATGGTAGTCATCAAGCGGAAAGAACAGGAAGACTTCAGCGTAGCCCACAGACAGACAGGCCGGAGAGGCATTTCCAGTGGAAATAAGACCGAAATGCCGGTACTCACCCCCATGGAATTTGAGAACGAAGACCCTTACCTGTTCGAAGAACTGCGACTGCTGCGGAAAAAGCTCGCCGACCAGCAAGCCATCCCAGCCTACATCGTACTCTCCGACAAGGTACTTCATCTGCTGGCCTCCATCAAGCCGGCGACCCTGGAAGCCTTCGGAGAAATCAGCGGTATCGGAGAATACAAAAAAGAAAAATACGGAAAAGACTTCATACAAGTCATCCGTCTGTTTCTGAAGCAATGAGCCGTTCTTCTCAACGGCACTGCTTCAGTTTCTCCATCACCTCCGCACGCGGAACCCCCAGTTCCACAGCCTGCTCATACGCCTTGCGCGCCTCACTCTTCCGCTTCAGCTGCAGCAGCACATCCCCTATGACCAGACAGGCATCCGTATCCTTCGGGTCCAGCTGCATCACCTTCTGCAGGTCGAGCAAAGCCATCTCCCCCTGTCCCTGTTCCAGTTCGATGTTTGCCCGCATTTTCAGGCAGGAAGTATCCTCCGGGAAATCCGTCACCAGCAAGTTCAGCAAGTCAAGTGCCGCCGTATACTTTCCCTCCTTCTGGTTCAGCACAGCCAGTCCGAGCCGAGCCTCCCGGTGCTTGAAGTCCGTTGCCAAAATCGTATTATAATCAATTCTGGCCTCTTTATACTGCCGGCGGTCCATATAAATATAAGCACGGAACAAGCGCGCCTCCAGATTCTCCGGTATCAGGTCGATGACATTACAATAATCCACATAAGCCTTGTCCAGCAAGCCCATTTCCAGATAAAGCGCCGCCCGGTTCAGCAGCATCGCCGTAGAATAAGGAGTAATGTTCAATGCCAGCGTATACGACTCGATGGCCTCCTTGTTCTTTCCCATACGCTTCTGCACGGTTCCCAGGTTGGAGAACAGCAACGCATTGCGGGCGTTCGAAGGATCCATTTTCAAAGCCTGCTGAAAAAGGACTTCCGCCTGTTGCAGACTGTCCTTCAGCGTATAATCCATCGCCCGTTCCACCAGTTCATTGTAAGATTGGGCACTTGCTATTCCGGCCAGGCAGAAACCGAGCCATACACAAAGCGGTCTTTTCATAAATTTCCAGTAAGATGATGATTGACAAAATGATTTTCGGCAAAAATAATGTTTTCTCTCCGACAATGCCTTTTCTGTTAACATAAAATGAGAAGAGAAATCCTAAAATAAAAGAAACATTAATAAAGTCGGTAAATACATGCTGAGACTTCCCTGCAATTTTGTAAATTTGGTCCTGCAACTTAATTACTAAACTCATATAAAAAATCCGAATGACATGAGAAAAGAACAAGCCATATTTGCCTGCGGATGTTTCTGGGGTGCACAATATCAGTTTGAGAGAATCAAAGGTGTCCTGCGTTCCACAGTCGGCTATATCGGCGGAGAAAAGGAAAACCCGTCGTATCAGGAAGTCAAGGCCCATACCACCGGTCATGCCGAAGCCACACAGGTAGAGTTTGACCCCGAGCAGGTGTCATACACCGATCTCTGTAAAGTATTTTTCGAGATACACGACCCGGCACAGACCGACGGACAAGGTCCCGATATCGGTCCGCAGTACCGGAGTGAGATATTCTACCTCAACGAAACCCAGAAGCAGGAAGCAGAAGCGGTAATCGATATCCTGCGCCAAAAAGGATATGAAGTGAATACCCGGCTGACCCCAGCCACCACCTTCTGGGAGGCAGAAGACTATCATCAGCATTATTATGAGAAGACCGGTGGAGAACCCTATTGCCACATACGGATCAAGAAGTTCTGAAACCGTCCTCTTTCCCTCGCCCATCTGTAAAGGCATAAAAACAAGTCGGGCTGTATGAATGAAAAAACTCATACAGCCCGACCTTCTTTTTATTCGGCGCAATTACGAATATAATTTACAATCCATTCTCCAACTTCACGTGTTCCGTAGCGTGCTCCGCCTTCCACCTGTATTTCAGGCGTACGGACACAGGCATCCAGTGAAGCATCCACCGCCTTGCGGATCAAAGCACCTTCTGACTTGCAATCAAAATATTCGAACAGCATAGCCACCGACAAAATCTGGGCCAGCGGATTGGCAATGTTCAGTCCCTTAGCCTGCGGCCACGAACCATGAATCGGTTCAAACACCGGTGTACTCTCTCCCGTAGAAGCCGAAGGAAGCAATCCCATCGACCCGCTGATGCAAGATCCCTCATCCGTCAGGATATCGCCGAACGTATTCTCGGTCACCATCACGTCAAAGAAAGTCGGTTCCTGAATCATGCGCATGGCTGCATTATCGACAAACATATAATCGGTAGTCACTTCCGAATACTGAGGAGCCATCTCCTGGGCAATCTGCCGCCACAGACGTGACGATGCCAGCACATTGGCCTTATCCACTACAGTCAGGTGCTTGCGGCGTTTCATGGCATATTCAAATCCCACCTTCAGGATCCGTTCAATTTCAGGACGGGTATAATAGTTCGTATCATACGCCTTGTCATTGTCCTGATACTTCTCACCGAAATACATACCTCCCGTCAGTTCCCGGATGCAGAGGAAATCAGCTCCCTCCACCAGTTCGGCACGCAACGGTGACTTGTGCAACAGACATTTGAGAGTCTGTACCGGACGGATATTCGCAAACAATCCGAGTTTCTTACGCATGGCCAGCAGCCCCTGTTCCGGACGCACCTTGGCAGTCGGGTCATTGTCATATTTCGGGTCACCTACCGCCGAAAACAATACGGCATCCGCCTCCTTACAGATCCGGAACGTCTCTTCCGGAAAAGGATCTCCTACCTTATCAATGGCATCCGCGCCACAGATAGCATATTCATAACTCACCTGATGTCCAAATTTCTCACATACGGCGTTCATGACCGCTACTCCCTGTACCGAGATTTCCGGTCCGATGCCGTCACCAGCCAAAACAGCTATTTTAAAGTTCATAGTTTCTGTATCTTATAAATATTAGATTTCAATTGTTTGTTCTTCAATGATGTTCAGCATCTTGATGGTTGCCTTGATGGCCGCCTCCGTCTGGTCGGCATCCAGTCCCCGCGTACGGAACTCCCTGTCTTCATAGTTCCAGGTAATGACAGTCTGCACAAACGCATCCGTACGCCCACCGGGCGGAATACTTACCGCATAATTTACCAGCATCGGAAATTTCCGCTTAAGGGTTCCCTTGTAAATCTTCCGCAGGGCCCGCACAAAGGCATCATACTGTCCGTCACCGGACGAACTTTCCTGAAACGTCTGCCCGTTGATTTCGATGCTCAAGGTAGCCATCGGCTTCAGTCCCTGTGCCAGCGTGACAAAATAACTCAACAAGCGCACCTTATTATTGGCTCCGTCATGCTTCAGCACATCGGAGATGATGTAAGGCAAATCCTCCTGCGTAACCAGTTCTTTCCGGTCGCCCAGTTCGATAATCCTTTCGGTCACTTTCCGCATCGACTCCTCATCCAGTTCCAGTCCCAGTCCTTCCAGGTTTTTCCGGATATTCGCCTTTCCCGAGGTCTTTCCGAGCGCATATTCACGCACCCTACCAAAACGCTCAGGCAGCAAGTCATTGCAGTAAAGGTTATTCTTGTTGTCACCGTCGGCATGTACCCCCGCCACCTGCGTAAAGACGCTGTCACCCACAATGGGCTTATTGGCCGGGATAGTCACTCCCGAATACGACTCCACCACGCGGCTCACGTCGTTCAACTTGCTCTCGTCGATGTGCGTAATGGCGTGAAAATGGTCTTTCAAAATTGCCTGCACACTTGCCAGCGGTGCATTTCCCGCGCGCTCTCCCAGTCCGTTGATGGTCGTATGAAGTCCTTTCACCCCACTCAGTACGGCAGCCAGCACATTACTAACCGCCAGGTCATAATCGTTATGAGCATGGAAGTCGAAATGCAGTTCCGGATAACGCTTCTTCATCTTCCGCATGAACTCGATGACCTGCAGCGGATTGAGAATTCCCAGCGTATCGGGCAACATGAAACGGCGGATACCGCAGTCCTTCAGCCCGTCGACCAGGCGGAATACATAGTCCGGAGAATCCTTCATTCCATTGCTCCAGTCCTCCAGGTACACATTGACATCCATCCCCTTTTCCCGGGCATAGGCTACCACCTTCTTGATATCGGCCACATGCTCGTCGCAGCTCTTCTTGAGCTGGAAACGGCAATGCTTTTCCGACCCCTTGGTCAGCAGGTTCACCACCCGGCAACCGGCATTGTAAATCCAGTCGACCGACACATTGTTGTCAACAAATCCCAACACTTCCACCCGAGGTAACAAGTCCCGTTTTGCTGCCCACTCACAAATCATTTTCACGGCATTAAACTCCCCTTCCGACACACGTGCAGAAGCAACCTCAATGCGGTCTATCTTCAAATCTTCCAACAACAAACGAGCAATCATCAACTTTTCATGAGGCACGAACGATACACCACTGGTCTGTTCGCCATCACGCAAAGTGGTATCCATTATCTCAATTCTCGGATGATTATTCATAAAAATCAGTTTATCTTATTATCTACTCTCAGGCAGTTGCTTACCGGCCCTGCCCTTTTTCATAAGCCTCAATTTTGTCTTTGTTCTCTACCAGGAAATCGATGTCGTCCAGCCCGTTCATCAGGCAGTGTTTCTTATAGGCATTGATTTCAAATGTCTCCGAATGTCCGGTAGCCAGGTTGGTAATGGTCTGCTCCGGCAAGTTGACTTCCACTTCTGTCTTCGGATTGGCATAAATCGAATCAAACAGTTCCTGAAGGAAGGCCTCGCTGACCACCACCGGAAGCACAAAGTTATTCAGTTCATTGTTCTTGTGGATATCGGCAAAGAAACTCGAAACCACCACCCGGAAGCCGTAGCCCGCAATGGCCCATGCCGCATGTTCACGACTGGATCCGCTGCCGAAGTTCTTGCCCGCCACAAGAATCTGTCCGCTATAAGTCGGATCGTTCAGGACAAAATCCTTATTGAGGGAACCGTCGGGATGATAGCGCCAGTCGCGGAACAGGTTATCTCCAAAAAATTTCTCTTCGCGTGTGGTCGCCTTCAAAAAACGCGCCGGAATAATCTGGTCGGTATCCACATTCTCCAAAGGCAAAGGAATACATGTACTGGTGAGTATATTGAATTTCTGTTTCATAATCTTTTCTTTTTACATAAGCGTCCTAGGATCGGTAATCACTCCAGTCACGGCTGCCGCAGCTGCCGTCAGCGGACTGGCCAGCAACGTACGGGCACCGGGTCCCTGGCGTCCCTCAAAGTTTCGGTTGCTGGTAGAAACCGAATATTTTCCGGCAGGAATCTTATCATCGTTCATGGCCAGACAAGCCGAACAACCCGGCTGACGGATTTCGAATCCGGCCTCCGACAAAATCCGGTCGAGACCTTCCTGACGGATCTGTTCTTCCACCATCCACGAGCCGGGTACCAGCCAGGCAGTAATGTGATCGGCCTTCTTTCTTCCTTTCACCAGCGAAGCAAATGCGCGGAAATCCTCGATGCGTCCGTTGGTACAAGCTCCCAGAAAGACATAATCCACCGGTTTGCCCAGCAGTGACTCTCCCGGCCGGAAGCCCATATACTGCATGGACTTGTCGAAAGAAGCCTTTTCTACCTCACCCATACCGTCTGTCAGCGGAATACGGTCCGTAATTGCCATTCCCATACCCGGGTTCGTACCGTAAGTAATCATGGGCTGGATGTCGGCAGCGTCGTAACGCACCTCCTTGTCGAACACCGCATCTTCATCGCTCCGGAGCGTCTTCCAGTAAGCCAGAGCCTTTTCCCATTCCTCACCCTTAGGAGCATACTCACGCCCTTTCAGGTATTCGAAAGTAACCTCATCCGGAGCTACCATACCTCCGCGGGCTCCCATCTCGATGGAAAGATTACAAAGCGTGAGTCGTCCTTCCATGGTCAGTCCGCGGACCGCCTCACCGGCATATTCCACAAAATATCCTGTTGCCCCGCTGGTAGTCATCTTCTCCATCATATAAAGTGCCACATCCTTGGCAGTCACCCCTTTTCCCAGTTGGCCGTCGATGGTAATGCGCATGGTCTTCGGACGAGCCTGCAGGATACACTGCGAAGCCATGACCATCTCCACCTCACTGGTACCGATACCGAAGGCAATGGCCCCCATCGCTCCGTGAGTAGAAGTATGCGAGTCGCCGCACACAATCGTCATTCCCGGAAGCGTCAGTCCTCTTTCCGGACCCACCACATGGATGATACCGTTCTTCTTGTTCATCATTCCGAAATGCGTCAGACCAAACTCTTCCGCATTCCGTGCCAAGGTATCCACCTGCGCCTTCGATACCGGATCCTCAATCGGCTTGTCCTGGTCGTGTGTCGGAGTATTGTGGTCCGGCATACAGTAAATCTTATCCGGGCGGAAGCATTTCAAGCCTCTCGCACGCAATCCGCTGAAAGCCTGCGGGCTGGTCACCTCGTGGCAGTACAAACGGTCAATATACAGTTGGGTAGGTCCTTCTTCCACTTGCTGCACTACGTGAGCATCCCATATTTTATCAAATAATGTATTCGCCATATTCGTTTTCTTTATGTATTTCTCTCTTTATTTCCGAAATTTATTGATACAGTCGATATAAGCTTCTACAGAAGCTGCGATGATATCGGTATTGGCACCGAAGCCGTAGAACATCTGTCCGTCATATTCCACCTGCATATGCACCTTTCCTACGTCATCACTTCCCTTGCTGATGGCCTGGATGGTAAACTCTTTCAATACCATCTGACGCTTGATAATCTGCTTGACAGCCTTGATGGCAGCATCCACCGGACCGTTGCCTGTAGCGGCAGCCTCAAAGTGCTCACCCGAGATATTCAGTCCCAGACTGGCAACCGAACGGACTCCTACCCCACTGGTCACCTGCAGGTATTCCAGTTTGATATGGTGGTTCACGTTTCTGTCGGCCCCTGCCAGTACCATGATATCATCGTCGGTGATATCCTTTTTCTTATCCGCCAGTTTCAGGAAGTCCTCGTACACCTTATCCAGTTTTTCCTGGTCCATCTCCACTCCCAGCGCATGCAGGCGGTGCTTCAGTGCCGCACGTCCGCTGCGGGCAGTCAGTACAATGGCATTGTCATCGATACCCACATCCTTCGGGTCGATAATTTCATACGTCTGTACGTTCTTCAGCACACCGTCCTGATGGATTCCCGAAGAGTGTGCAAAAGCGTTGCGTCCTACGATGGCCTTGTTGGGCTGTACCGGCATATTCATCAGGCTGGAAACCATCCGGCTGGTCGGGTAAATCTTCTGCGTATTGATATTGGTATCGATGTCGATATTATGATGACAGCGCAAGATCATGGCAATTTCCTCGAGCGAAGTATTTCCGGCCCGCTCACCGATACCGTTTACCGTCACTTCCACCTGACGGGCACCGTTCAGGACACCGCTGATGGTATTCGCCGTAGCCATTCCCAGGTCGTTGTGGCAGTGGGTAGACAGAATGGCCTTGTCGATGCCGTCTACGTGATCAATCAGATATTTGATCTTGGCTCCGTATTCTTCCGGAAGGCAATACCCCGTAGTATCCGGAATATTCACCACCGTAGCTCCAGCCTTGATAACGGCTTCCACCACCCGGGCCAGGTATTCGTTGTCCGTACGGCCGGCATCCTCCGCATAAAACTCTACATCCTCTACGTACCGGCGTGCATACTTCACTGCTGCCACTGCCCGTTCGATGATTTCCTCACGTGTCGAATTGAATTTATATCTGATATGAGAATCCGATGTACCGATACCGGTATGGATACGCTTGCGCTTGGCATATTTCAATGATTCTGCGGCCACATCAATGTCTTTCTGTACCGCACGGGTCAGTGCACAGATGGTAGGCCAGGTAACGGCTTTCGAAATTTCGATTACCGAATTGAAATCGCCCGGACTGGAAATAGGGAATCCGGCTTCAATCACATCTACTCCCAGTGCCTCCAACTGTTTGGCTACCTGTATTTTTTCAACCGTATTTAACTGGCAACCGGGGACTTGCTCTCCGTCGCGTAAAGTCGTATCAAAAATAAATAATCTGTCGCTCATATCTTTTCTTTTGTATTTAAATAGTATCAAAAATAAAAGAGCCTTTCACACCGCAGTGGGAAAGGCTCTATATGGTCAGGTTCATACACTCAGATATACGGGCTCACTTTCCCACCGGATTTACCGATAGAATAATAATCAGACCGCACAGCAGAATATGTATAAACAACGAATTCATTTCTTTCTTTTTTGATTTAACGTTTGCAAAGGTATAGAATAATCTGAAAAAACAAAATAAAATGTCAGTTTTTTACGATTTATGATTATATTTTAATACAATATTTACTCTTTTAACCGCAACTCATACAAGCAAGCTTCTACTTCGGCATTGCTTCCCATGTGTTTTCCCATATCGTCTGACAGTTTGACACATTCCCGCCATTCCTGGTTGACATTCATCTTGCAGCGTGAAAGTTTCATCACAATATTCGACGGTTTGAATCCGGTGTCATTGGTCAGGTTCGTACCGATTCCAAAGGAACAGCGGATTTTGCCTTTACAATATTCGAAGATATGAAGGGCCTTATCAAAGTCGAGTGCGTTGCTGAAGATAATGGTCTTGGTAGTCGGGTCTATGCCCAGTTCCTTATAGCGCAGGATCAGGCGGTCGATGAATTCAATCTCATCACCGGAGTCACACCGTACCCCGTCAAACAGCTTTGCCTGCTTGCGGCTGAAGTTGGAAAGGAACGAGTCGGAAGTATAGGTATCCGACAAGGCTGTACCCAGGTCCCCATCATATACATTCACCCAGTTTTCGAGTGCCATGTAATTGGCATGTTTGTATCCGAACTGGGCTCCGTGGAACATAAACCATTCGTGAGGATGGGTTCCCATCGGAAGCATATGGTATTTCATCGCAAGGTGACAGTTGGAAGTTCCGGTACAATAATGTGCATGCTCTTTCAAATAAGCCACTACCGTTTCCTGTACGTCGAATGAAAAACGGCGCCGGGTACCGAACTCTGAGAATGGCATGTGATGCTCATTCGAAAGGGCCACCTTTCCGGAAAGACGGTTCAATATTACCTCCTTGTCCGGAATACAGTTGAAAAACTGATTTTTTATTTCGGAGATAATCGCCAGGAGCGGTACTTCATAGAGGGTAACCTTATACATGTAATCCGTCACCTCCATATGAAGATGATGATCCTTGTCCAGGTAAACTTCAATTTTTTCGGGGTCGAAACGGAAAGAGGAAAGCCATTCCCAGTAAACCCTAGGCAAAAAACGGCAGTGCTTGAACATGTGTTCCAGTTCTTCCTTCTGGAGTGCCACCAAGGAAAGGTTGTGAATTTCACTCTTCAGGGCATTGAGAAAACCTTCCGTATATTCTGTCTCGTCTCTATCCTTAAACGAAAATGTGCCTACTGCATTAGGAAATAATTTAATATAGGCATACGAAGTCGTAAATTTATATAAATCTGTATCTAATATTGTTTTTATCACCATAATACACTTATTTATTTCAGCTTTAGTCGTAAAGATACGATATGTTTTTTTATTTCCCTTAACGAACCGTCATTTTTATTGGAAAAAACGCATCAGAAAGATATTTGGAAAAGAGATTCGGGGAAAAAACAGAAAGAGCAATGAAAAAGACGGATAAAGAAGCCGGCAGAAATCCATGCAGCAGAAGAAGGACTCCGCAAGGAACAGATGTCTTACAGGCAGCACAGGCTACACAGGATAGTGATAAAAAAAGGAAGACGAAAGGGAAGCCTATCCAGAG
>OGLE01002435.1_pt1 | contig 11909 bp, 11 predicted proteins | sample 1572671 | NCBI WGS metagenome assembly OGLE01 (sample SAMEA2581923, study PRJEB24529) | metagenome | biome: Human gut stool | place: China | collected 2011 | reverse complement strand
TCAATGGGTGTTCCCCGCGCCAGCGGGGATAAACCGGCCCAGATCGGCTTTTCATCCCGAAGCCGGGCGTGTTCCCCGCGCCAGCGGGGATAAACCGGACACCCGCACGCGCCGGGCAGGCGTGGAACTGTGTTCCCCGCGCCAGCGGGGATAAACCGTCGTCGGGTTTATTGAGTATTCCGCCTGATTTGTGTTCCCCGCGCCAGCGGGGATAAACCGCAGGTCAGCGCAATGTTCCGGGATATCGAGGAGTGTTCCCCGCGCCAGCGGGGATAAACCGTTGTCCACTTCACGCCAGTAGTCTTTAGAGATGTGTTCCCCGCGCCAGCGGGGATAAACCGAATGGAGGTCCGGTTACTGCTGGAAATGTTTAGTGTTCCCCGCGCCAGCGGGGATAAACCGATCCCCACCACCGGCGCTGGCGAGTAGTACCGCGTGTTCCCCGCGCCAGCGGGGATAAACCGGATTGTCTGACAGATAATGCAGCGCAATGCGCGTGTTCCCCGCGCCAGCGGGGATAAACCGATGTGAATTTCCTGGCCGGTTGGTAGTTTGAAGTGTTCCCCGCGCCAGCGGGGATAAACCGTACTGAAACGGGTAATCAGCACAAATACCAAAGTGTTCCCCGCGCCAGCGGGGATAAACCGCATCGCTTTATGCCGAAATGAGGATGATAGTGGTGTTCCCCGCGCCAGCGGGGATAAACCGGAGCTTTCCTCCTCGTATCACTACCGCGCAGACGTGTTCCCCGCGCCAGCGGGGATAAACCGATCAATTCCCTCATTTTTTTTCCTTTAGCTCGGTGTTCCCCGCGCCAGCGGGGATAAACCGTTCATCTGGTAGCAAACCGCCATCGGGAAGAAGTGTTCCCCGCGCCAGCGGGGATAAACCGATTTTTTGGGGCACAATTTGGGGCATTTTTTTATGTTCCCCGCGCCAGCGGGGATAAACCGAGGGTTTCGATTTTATCGGGATAGAAATGAATGTGTTCCCCGCGCCAGCGGGGATAAACCGTGGCGGACGTTGTACCTGTGAGTTAATTCTTCGTGTTCCCCGCGCCAGCGGGGATAAACCGACCGCTCCTCTGACGCCAGGAGGGTGTAGGAGGTGTTCCCCGCGCCAGCGGGGATAAACCGTCCAGGGGCAAAGAATTGCCCATTATCGTACAGTGTTCCCCGCGCCAGCGGGGATAAACCGTTTGCAATATCTGCCTGCGCCGCCGCCAACGTGTGTTCCCCGCGCCAGCGGGGATAAACCGCTCGGATAAAATGCCTTGCATGAGGCGAACGAGTGTTCCCCGCGCCAGCGGGGATAAACCGTCACGCCCAGGGCTTCCTTTGCGTTCCGAAAAGTGTTCCCTGCGCCAGCGGGGATAAACCGCCCCGTCGTCATTCGCGCATTCTGCGCACAGAGTGTTACCCGCGCCAGCGGGGATAAACCGTGCGTCACGACGCCGGCGACAGTGACATCGTCGTGTTCCCCGCGCCAGCGGGGATAAACCGGGGTTCACTTGGGTGAAACTGAACTAACTGTGTTCCCCGCATTCGCGAGGATAAGCCCGTCCACTAACGTTATCGATCCTGAGGGTGGGCACGAAAGCTTGCGGAGAATAAATATCGCTACCTGCCGCTCTAGCGATATCACTGTTTTTTTACCGTCTCCTGGATCGCGCTAAAATCCGGCTCCGGGCAATCCCGACCAAAATTTTCGGCCCATGGGAACGGGGCGCCGTACTTAACATAGCGCTGATACAGGCGTTTGGTTAATTGAGCATCCCGCCCCCATACCCATCCTGTTGCATTACACAGCACGGCAGCATAGGCCTGTGATTTATATGGCAACAGGTCGGCCGCTTTTTCCGCCAGCGTCACCGCCTGCCAGCGATAGTGTAAGAAATGACTGTCCTGTTTTGGCAGGGATCGCTGAACGCGTTGCCGTTCGCCATCACTTATCCACGATGTCACGGCCGAATTATCTTCCGGTCCCTGGTTGTAATAGGGCCATGAATACCCGCCTCCATATAGCGCAAAATCGGGCGCCATCTCATAGCCTGTCAATTCCATCCCTTGATGACGCAGGATTAGCGCCGCTTGCCACCAGCCCTGCGCCTGAGCTGTTTTGTGTCCCTTTTTCGGAAAGGCATCGATAAACGCCCGGGCGGCGTCTCGATCTTCGGCCAGCGCAAAATAGGCCAGCGCTTTTTGATACTGGCCCGCGCGCATCAGGCGTCGGGCGAGCAGGTTGCGTAGCCTGGCGTCAGCGCTATCGCGCCCGGCATTTTTCGGCGTAGTAGGGGCTGAAGGAGAAGGTGCCGGGACATATTTATCCACGAAAGCAAGGAGTTCATTGACCGTGAGCACTCGTTCGGCAATGTGCGCGACATCCGGCCAGTAATTTTCTTTCGCCTGATACATCAGCCGCATTGCCTGCAGATAGTCGTCGCGGTTGAGCGCGAGTATCGCCTGCTCGGCATGAATACGGCAGACCGGCGTAACAAACTCCTCGCCGACAATGTCATCACTATAGGACTGGAAACCCCAGGTTTCATTTGGCGGAAATGACGCCGCGGCTTTGGCGTACCATGCCGCTGCCGCGTTGACATCACCGGCCCGCAGCGCCATTTTGGCCCTTACCCAGGCGGTGAGCCCATTTTCTTTGGCGTTTTTCAACATCAGCTTCACCAGCGGATATTGGCCGTTACGATAGGCGAGGGCGATCAGGCGGTCGCTACCGGCCATATCGCGATCGACTTTCTGCGCCAGCTTCGCTATCAGCTCATTATGGTAATTTTTGACCTCTGTCGGATCAAAGGGCCGCGGTTCCGGCTCGTACAACAAATTGGACGAACGAGTAAAAAAACTCGCAATCAGCAGTTGCTGAATAACCGGATCGTCCAGGCCAGGTTGCAGGAACTGTTCGTTTTCCGGGTGGTTGAGGACGTCGACAGTGTAGCGTAAAGAGAGGCTGCCACTGGGGGAACCCTGCGCCGCCTGCCGGGCATAAAGATGAGCCGCGGCAATGGGGTCGCTTTGCCAGTGTTTGATACGTCCTTGCTGGCCAAGACTTGCCAGCGAGAGCAGCTCCGGATCCTGCTGACCTTCACGAACGGCGTCAATGATCTGCTGGTAGAGATCGAAGGCTTCGCGCAATTCCTGCTCACTGCCGTGAGAAGAACGACTGTCAGTAAGCGGATAATCACGCATCAAATCGCGTGCCAGCGAATAACGCGCCTTAAGCCCCCACTCGCCCTGTTGTTCCATAGGCAAGGCCAAAAGCTGGCGAAAATAGTCGCGCGCCCGGCTATCGCGTTCAGCAAACGCCACTGCGCCGAGCACGTACAGGCGGCTGGCGGTCGGGAGATCAGCGGCCATTTTTTCTGCGGCGGCTAACGAACCGCTGGCCCGGATCGTCTTCAGCAGCGTCTCCTCGGTCGTGGGAGAGGTAGGCTTGTCGGCAGAAGTATCACGCCATTGCGGAAGTCGCGGGTCGGCAAGCACCAGGCGGCTGCTCTCTAAAGCAAAGCTCCCCTCCGGCAGATACAGCAGATTAGCCTGGCGATCTGCTAACAAATAGTTGGGGAAAAACGGCCCACAGGCGTGGCTGCTGGCAGCAACAAGCGTCGCCGCCAGGAAGGCGGCCAGAGGTAATTTACGGGTTAACATGAAACTTTCCTTGTGGTGGCGTTGAGCATCTTGCCCAACCAATGGCTTGCGTCCGCCCGGCGCGCAACAGCGCAGGGGCGGTGAGGGAAAACGTTTGTTCGCTAAAGCGGTAGCTTCCGGCGCCGTCGGCGGCCAGACAATCTTCCGTGGTTAGCGTTATTTTCGCCGGGAGTGGGGCATCAATATTGCCTGTGTTTTTAATCGCCAGTTCGTAGAGCGTGGACTCTGCGCTGGCGTTGGCCTTATCGGGAAGCGCCAGCCACTGCCAGCGGGAGGTTAACGGCTGATGGCGGATGACTGCCGCCAGCGTACTAAGCGACCAGGCGCGGGTATCGTTATCCAGAGGCAGACGAAACCAGACGATACCTGAAAAATGATGCGGCGGCTGTTGTTCCAGTTCGCGAGTAAACGTGTCGATTTGCTGCGGTGAAACGCTCAGTTCTTGTTTTTCAGCCGCAATCCACAGCGGCGACTCGCTTTCAACGCTGGCGGGCTGTCCCGGGGCAGCGATGAGCGCGGAACCATAGGCCGGGAGCGCGAGGTAAAAAGGGTGAGGAGCGATAAGCGCATATTGCCTGCTCCAGCGCCGGGCCAGTGTCGGGTCGAACAAGCCGGTCCCCGGGGATTGCACGCTATGAAGTTGCAATACGGAGCTATCTACCGCTTTCAGCAAAGGACGCAGTCCGGGGGAGGTGAGCCAGGTCGGGAGCGCCGTGATGCTGAGCGTAATATCTGAAGGCAGCCCCTGGCGCATGGCCATCAGGAGGCGTTGATAATCGGAGAGCCGCGAAGTGGGAGCATCATAATCGATTTCAATGGCGGTGAGATTAACGCCTGCCTTGCGCCAGTGGGTCACAAGGCGCTTTATCTGCGGCAGCATTGTGGTGGTATCAAGCTGCGTCAGGCTGCCGTCCAGGCGGACGACCAGCCACACCGGGCGGCCATCCTGCTGTAATAATGAAGTGTTAACGCGGGCAAGGCGGACGCCTTCCTGAGGATGAAACTGGATCCCCAGAACGCGCAAAGTGGCAAACAGCGCCTGGCTTTGCTGTAGCGCGGTCTTATGCTGGTCATTCCAGACCCGCTGCCAGATATAGACCTGGCTGTCGGCGAGGGCGCCTGCGCTGGCAGCCAGCAGCAGAAAAAAAACGCCCGAACAGCGTAAATTGATCATGGCGACAATCCTTGTTGCCGGTGATGACTACCCGATTATTTTAATGACGATGGCTTCTCCACCTTCGCCAGCTCTTTCACCAGCGGCAGCATGACTTTCACTACCTCGCGTCCGCGGTGTTCGATGCGCCCCGGCAGCGCGTGGTCGATATACTGCTGATTATCCAGCTGGACGTCATGCCAACTGGTTCCCTGCGGGAAACTGGCCGATTTGCTCCGCTGCTGATAGCCATCTTTTTTGCCGAGTGACCAGTTAGTCGCCTCGACCGACAGCACCGGGATCCCGGCGTTGTCGAAGACGCTGGCGTCATTGCAGCAGCTGGTGCCTTTCGGATAAGCCGGATTGAGTCCCGGGTTGGTGTAGGCGGCGATGCCCTTGCTGCGAGCGATAGCCAGCGCGCGATCGCGGGTCAGCTTGCGCACCGAGGCCGGCGTGCTGCGGCCGCTGTTGAAATAAAGCTTATCGCCCACCACCAGATTATCGAGATTGATCACCAGCAGGGTATTTTTCTTTTCCGCTTCGCTCATCCGCTGCAGCAGGTTTTGCGCGCCGAGACGGCCTTCCTCTTCACCGCTGGTGGCGATAAAGCGGATGCCATAGCGGGTAGGGACGTTCTTTAAATGCTCCGCCAGCTCCAGCAATACGCCAAGTCCCATCGCGTTGTCGTCGATGCCCTGCAGCGTCAGGCCGCCGAGGTTGTTCTCCACGTCTTTATCGCTCTGCGGCGCATAGGTGTCGAGGTGTGCCATGATAATAATCTGCTGGCGCACTTTACCTTCATGGGCGGCGATCACCGTACTGCCGGTGGCGTTATGCCAGTTCTTGCGCTGATTGCTGTCGGTATAGATATAGCGGGTATTGAAGCTTCGCACGTCGCTCTGATACCCCATCAGGGCGAACTGCTGGCGCAGATAGTCAGCTGAGAGCATTTCCGGCGGCGTTCCGGTCATTCGTCCCGGGAAGACGGTGGCGATATGGCGGGCCTGGCTACTGGCGGTGTCGCCCAGCGCGCTGAATGCGGGGGCGGCGGCAAAAACAAAACCGGTGCCGAGCGCCAGCGGAAGCAGACGGCGGCACAACGCGGAAAACATAAGGGGTCCTTACACGAACAAGACAATTTGACGCGTACAGTATGAAACTGTGACCGCGGTTAAACAATTTCAATTGCTCTTAAATAGCGGAAAAATAGCGCGTTAAGCACTTTTTGATATTTGTATTTCCGCCGCGTTATTCCTTTGTGTCACAACTCATTCCATTTCGTAATTTCATTTGCTCTAAGGCGCACCCTATAGTCGCAGTATCGCTGAATGTAAGAGAGTTGTTGCACCGTGGATTACTTGCCCCTTTTTGCCGAACTGAAACAAAGGCCCGTGCTGGTGATCGGCGGCGGCGAGATTGCTGAACGTAAGATCAAGTTCCTGCTGCGCGCCCAGGCGCAGGTGCAGGTGGTCGCTGAAACGCTGTCACCGGCGCTGGCCGATCTGGCTGCGCGCCAGGCACTCAGCTGGCGGGCGACGGAATTCAGCGACTCGCTGGTGGATGATGTCTTTCTGGTGATTGCGGCCACCGAGGATGAGGCGCTTAACCAGCGGGTGTTTGCGGCAGCTAACGCGCGCTACCGGTTGGTCAACGTGGTGGATAACCAGGCGCTGTGCTCGTTTGTTTTCCCTTCTATCGTCGACCGTTCGCCGCTGCTGGTGGCGATCTCCTCCAGCGGTAAAGCGCCGGTGCTGTCGCGCATTCTGCGTGAAAAAATCGAAGCGCTGCTGCCGACGAATCTCGGTCGGCTGGCGGAATCAGCAAGCTACTGGCGCAACCATCTGAAAACCCGCCTGACGACCACCGAAGCGCGTCGCCGCTTCTGGGAGCGCGTCTTTACCGGCCGCTTCGCCAGCCTGATGGTGGCGGGCAACTCTGCGGAGGCGGAAAAAGCGCTGCAGGATGAGCTCGACAAACCCGAACGCGAGACGGGAGAAATTATTCTGGTCGGCGCCGGGCCGGGCGATGCCGGGCTGCTGACCCTTCGAGGTCTGCAGGTGATCCAGCAGGCGGACGTGGTTTTCCACGATCATCTGGTGACTCAGCCGGTTCTCGAGCTGGTGCGCCGCGATGCCGAGCTGATCTGCGTTGGCAAACGCGCCGGCGAGCATTCGGTGCCGCAGCATGAAACCAATCAGCTGCTGGTGGAGGCGGCGAAGGCGGGGAAAACCGTCGTGCGTCTGAAGGGCGGCGATCCGTTTATTTTTGGCCGCGGCGCAGAAGAGCTGCAGGCTGCCGCCGAGGCGGGGATCCCGTTCCAGGTGGTGCCGGGCGTCACCGCAGCCGCCGGAGCGACAGCCTACGCCGGTATTCCGCTGACCCATCGCGATTATGCGCAAAGCGCCGTCTTTGTCACCGGCCACTATAAGCCGGACAGCGCCCCCTTCGACTGGTCGCTGCTGGCGAAGAGCCAACAAACGCTGGCGATCTACATGGGCACCATGAAGGCAGCGGAAATCAGCGCCCAGCTGATCGCCCACGGTCGCGACAGCGACACGCCGGTGGCGGTAATTTCCCGCGGCACCCGTGACGATCAGCAGACGATAACCGGCACATTGCAACAACTCGAACACCTGGCGAAAGACGCCCCGATGCCCGCCCTGCTGGTGGTAGGCGAAGTGGTGCAGCTGCATCAGCAGCTCGCCTGGTTTCAACATACATCATCCGCCGAGGGGTTTAACGCTTCGGTGGTCAATCTGGCTTAAGGAACGGTTATGGACCAAAAACGACTCACTCACCTGCGGCAACTGGAGGCGGAAAGCATCCATATTATTCGTGAGGTGGCCGCCGAATTTTCTAACCCGGTAATGATGTACTCCATCGGGAAAGATTCCAGCGTAATGCTGCATCTGGCGCGCAAAGCGTTTTATCCGGGAACCCTGCCGTTCCCGCTGCTGCACGTCGATACCGGCTGGAAATTCCGTGAGATGTATGAGTTCCGCGACCGGACCGCTAAAGCCTACGGCTGTGAACTGCTGGTGCATAAAAACCCGGAAGGGGTGGCGATGGGCATCAACCCGTTTGTCCACGGCAGCGCCAAGCATACCGATATCATGAAAACCGAAGGGCTGAAGCAGGCGCTGAACAAATACGGCTTTGACGCCGCGTTCGGCGGCGCGCGTCGCGACGAAGAGAAATCCCGCGCGAAAGAGCGCATCTACTCCTTCCGCGACCGCTTCCACCGCTGGGACCCGAAAAATCAGCGTCCGGAGCTGTGGCACAACTACAACGGCCAGATTAACAAAGGCGAAAGCATCCGCGTCTTCCCGCTCTCCAACTGGACCGAGCTGGATATCTGGCAGTACATCTATCTGGAAAATATTGAAATCGTGCCGCTGTATCTGGCCGCTGAGCGTCCGGTGCTGGAGCGCGACGGTATGCTGATGATGATCGATGACGACCGTATCGATCTGCAGCCGGGCGAGGTGATTGAAAAACGGATGGTGCGTTTCCGTACCCTCGGCTGCTGGCCGCTGACCGGCGCGGTGGAGTCTGAAGCGCAGACGCTACCCGAAATTATTGAAGAGATGCTGGTATCGACCACCAGCGAACGTCAGGGGCGCGTCATTGACCGCGACCAGGCCGGCTCGATGGAGCTGAAGAAACGTCAGGGGTATTTCTAAGGAGCCGCCATGAACACGACCATTGCCCAACAAATTGCCAACGAAGGCGGCGTAGAAGCTTACCTGCACGCGCAACAGCACAAGAGCCTGCTGCGTTTTTTGACCTGCGGCAGCGTCGATGACGGCAAAAGCACCTTAATTGGCCGCCTGCTGCACGATACGCGCCAGATCTATGAAGACCAGCTCTCTTCGCTGCACAACGACAGCAAGCGTCACGGCACCCAGGGCGAAAAGCTGGACCTGGCGCTGCTGGTGGACGGCCTGCAGGCCGAGCGCGAGCAGGGCATCACCATCGACGTGGCCTATCGCTACTTCTCAACCGAAAAACGCAAATTTATCATCGCCGACACCCCGGGGCACGAGCAGTACACGCGCAATATGGCCACCGGCGCGTCCACCTGCGACCTGGCGATCCTGCTGATCGATGCGCGCAAGGGCGTGCTCGACCAGACTCGCCGTCACAGCTTCATCTCGACGCTGCTGGGCATTAAACACCTGGTAGTGGCGATCAACAAAATGGATCTCGTCGAGTTTAGCGAAGCGCGCTTCAACGAGATCCGGGAAGATTATCTGACCTTTGCCGAGCAGCTGCCGGGCAACCTTGATATCCGCTTTGTGCCGTTGTCGGCGCTGGAAGGCGATAATGTCGCCAGCCAGAGCGCGAATATGCCGTGGTACAGTGGCCCGACGCTGCTGGAAGTCCTCGAAACCGTGGAGATCCAGCGGGTGGTCGAGAGCCAGCCGCTGCGCTTCCCGGTGCAGTATGTTAACCGTCCGAACCTTGATTTCCGCGGCTTCTCCGGCACGGTCGCCTCCGGTACCGTGCAGGTTGGCCAGCGTCTGAAGGTGCTGCCGTCGGGCGTCGAATCGAGCGTGGCGCGTATCGTCACCTTCGACGGCGACCTGCAGGAAGCCGCCGCCGGCGAAGCCATTACCCTTGTGCTGAAAGATGAAATCGACATCAGTCGCGGCGACCTGCTGGTTGACGCGCAAGCCTCGCTGCCGGCGGTACAAAGCGCCAGCATCGACGTGGTGTGGATGGCCGAACAGCCGCTGACCCCGGGCCAGAGCTACGACATCAAAATCGCCGGCAAGAAGACCCGCGCTCGCGTCGACGCTATCCGCTACCAGGTCGATATTAACAACCTGACCCAGCGTGAAGTCGAGTCTCTGCCGCTGAACGGCATCGGCCTGGTGGAGCTGACCTTTGACGAACCTTTAGTGCTGGATCCGTATCAGCAAAACCCGGTGACCGGCGGGCTTATCTTTATCGATCGCCTGACCAACGTCACCGTCGGCGCCGGGATGGTCAACGAGCCGCACCTGCAGGCATCGACTTCGGCATCACAGTACAGCGCCTTCGAGCTGGAGCTGAACCAGCTGATCCGTAAACATTTCCCGCACTGGGACGCCCGCGACCTGCTGGGAGGCAAATAATGGCCCAGCATGACGAAAACGTCGTCTGGCATGCCCACCCTGTGACCCAACAGCAGCGGGAACAGCATCACGGCCATCGCGGCGTGGTGCTGTGGTTTACCGGCCTTTCGGGGTCGGGTAAATCCACCGTCGCTGGGGCGCTGGAGGAGGCCCTGCATGAGCGCGGCGTCAGCACCTATCTGCTAGACGGCGATAACGTGCGCCATGGCCTGTGCAGCGACCTGGGATTCAGCGATGAGGATCGCAAAGAGAACATTCGCCGCGTCGGCGAAGTGGCCAGGCTGATGGTCGATGCCGGGCTGGTGGTATTGACGGCATTTATATCTCCGCACCGTGCGGAACGGCAGATGGTGCGCGAGCGCCTCGGGGAAGGACGCTTTATCGAAGTGTTCGTCGATACCCCGCTGGCCATCTGCGAGGCGCGGGATCCGAAAGGATTGTATAAGAAAGCGCGGGCAGGGGAATTACGCAATTTCACCGGTATAGACTCGGTCTATGAGGCACCGGAAAAGGCGGAAATTCATCTGGATGGTGAACAATTGGTAACAAATTTGGTGCACCAACTATTAGACCTGCTGCAACAGAGCGATATTATCAGATCCTGAAACGGCAGCGGCATCGAGGGGTGCCGGTTGCCCGGTCTACAGGATTCGATATGCGCAATACCCAGAACCTCAGTATTATTCGTTCAGAACCGCCTCCGGCGATCGGCGACGAGACCACCTGGTCTTTGTCGGGCGCTGCCGTGGGCTTTATTTCGTGGCTGCTGGCGCTGGGTATTCCCTTCCTTCTCTATGGCAGTAATACACTCTTCTTTCTCCTCTACACCTGGCCATTCTTCCTTGCGTTGATGCCGGTGGCGGTGGTGGTGGTGGTCGGTATTGCGCTGCACTCTCTGCTCAATGGCAAACTGCTCTATAGCGTCAGCGCGAGCATCCTGACCGTTGGGCTGATGTTTGCGCTACTCTTCCTCTGGCTGTTGGGATAACCCGTTGCTGGTATGAATCAAGCATGGGTATCGACAGCAAAAATATGGTACAGTCCCCGCGTTACGCGGCATCGTCCGCGCGCCCCGGTAGCGTACCCGGGCGAGTTTTGGGATGATGATGCCGTTTTTCAGGGGGCAGGATGGGTAAACTAACGCTGCTATTATTAGCTTTGCTGGTCTGGCTACAGTATTCGCTGTGGTTCGGTAAAAACGGCCTGCATGACTACACGCGGGTTAACGACGACGTCACCGCCCAGCAGGCGACTAACGCCAAATTAAAAGCACGCAACGATCAGCTGTTTGCCGAAATTGACGACCTCAACGGCGGGCAGGAAGCGATTGAGGAGCGTGCGCGCAATGAACTCAGCATGACCCGCCCGGGCGAAACCTTCTATCGTCTGGTACCGGATGCGTCTAAACGCAATCAGGCATCGGGGCAACAGCAGAACAATCGATAACCAGGCCCAGGATTACAACATGGCAGCCACTTTTCCGGGCGTTTGCGCCGTGGTGCCGGCAGCCGGTTTCGGCCGCCGCATGCAAACGGAATGCCCGAAACAATATCTCTCAATCGGTAACAAAACGATTCTCGAACACGCGGTCGCCGCGCTGCTGGCGGATGCGCGCGTCCAGCGGGTGGTGATTGCCGTCAGCCCCGGCGATCGCCGCTTCAGCCAGCTGCCGCTGGCGCAGCATCCGCAGATTACCGTGGTGGATGGCGGCGCTGAGCGCGCTGCTGTGCGCCTGCTCGGCGCAGACAGTCTGGGAAACGGTGGACGGCGGCTGTGTGCCGGCTGAAGGCGGCGCGGCCTATGCGATCCGCATTGCCCTGCCGCAGGACGCGGTCGAGGAGGTCTTTGCCGCCGCTCTTATACACGTGCAGCGCGGACGCATCGAAGCCCGACAGCCGCCGGACGATCGCGGCGGCGGGCGCGGCGTCCAGAATTTCCGTCGTGATCTCATAGCCTCCGCCCGGCTGGGTATAG
>OGLE01002430.1_pt1 | contig 11930 bp, 7 predicted proteins | sample 1572671 | NCBI WGS metagenome assembly OGLE01 (sample SAMEA2581923, study PRJEB24529) | metagenome | biome: Human gut stool | place: China | collected 2011 | reverse complement strand
AAATAAATGCAGAAAGCCCGTGTTAGTATTTTTTATATATCGAGCCCTAGGGCGATGGCGTACTTTTTGTATATCTTTGAGAAGAATTTTAATTATAATATTTTATGGCAGGATTACCTTTAATTTGGATTATATTTATCGGGTTTACTTTGTTGAGCTGGCTGGTGAGCCATCAATTACAAAGTCGTTTTAAGAAATACTCTAAGATACCTACCGCTAACGGGATGACGGGGCGTGACGTGGTGGAAAAAATGTTGCGGGATAACGGGGTGCAGGGCGTGAAAATCGGTAGCGTGGAAGGACAATTAACGGATCACTACAACCCCACGAACAAGACTATTAATTTAAGTCACGAAGTATATTATGGTGCCAACGTGGCAGCCGCCGCTGTCGCTGCCCATGAATGTGGACACGCTTTACAGCATGCTCAAGCGTATAGTATGTTGCAATTACGTTCGGCTCTGGTTCCGGTGGTGAGTTTCGCGTCACATTGGGTGCAATGGATTTTGTTGGCAGGGATCCTGTTATTACAGCAATTTCCACAATTGATGCTGATTGGGATTTGTTTGTTTGCTTTGATGACTTTGTTCAGTATTGTCACTCTGCCCGTGGAGATTGATGCCAGTCACCGGGCTTTGGCTTGGTTGCGTAACTCCGGTATCACGACTTACGAATCGCAGGAGAGTGCTAAGGATGCTTTGAAATGGGCTGCTTATACTTACGTGATTGCCGCTCTTTCTTCTTTGGCTACCTTATTATACTATATCATGATTTATTTGGGAAGAAGAGATTAAGTTTCCGACGTGTTTTAGAAGAAGATTTTTAGGAATAATTCATTGGAAAGGGGTGGGAACACTCCTTTTTTCGTTGTGTGCGGGATGATGTTGCGTTTTGTTGGGAGGGGGAGAGGGTTTTACTTGGGCTTTAAAGGGGTATATCAAGGGTTGGGCATGGGAATGGTTTGGCTGTTGAGTGATTATTGGGTGACTGTTAGGCGCCATCGCCCGATTGTCGCCCGATTATCGCCCGATCATTGCCGCCATTTTAACAGGATATAAGGAAAAATAACATACACCGGATTCCGGTTTGGTAAAGCAATCATGAAGTAACAGGGAGGTAATCAAGATTCTTACCTCTAGTTCAACCCGGTTGGATGGGGGACTTTAGGGATATTTGTCGGATCGAGGTGATCGCTTTGAATATATTTTATTGTTAGGACGTGTAAGTCGAAGTTTTTGTGTACATTTGTAGATGTATAACAATAAGTTGCATCATGGGAAAATCTAATTTAGTTCGTTTTGATTGGGCTGCAAAACGTTTATTGCGTAACAAGTCTAATTTCGTGGTATTAGAGGGGTTTTTGTCCGTGCTTTTAGAGGATGAGATTCACATTGAACGGATATTGGAGAGTGAAGGCAACCAACAGAAGTTTGATGATAAATTTAACCGGGTTGACATGCTTGCTGAAAATTCGAAAGGCGAGTTGGTTATTATAGAGGTCCAAAATAACCGGGAACTGGATTATTTCCACCGGATGTTGTACGGGACTTCCAAGGCGATCACGGAATATATAAATCAAGGGGATCCCTATGCTAAGGTGAAGAAGGTGTATTCTGTTAATATTGTTTATTTTGATTTGGGGCAGGGAGATGATTACGTGTATCACGGGTACACGGAGTTCCGGGGAATTCATACAAAAGATGTATTGCGATTATCCGTTCAACAACAAGAACAGTTTGTTTGTCATGATGCCGGAGATTTATTCCCGGAGTATTACGTGTTACGCGTGGACGAGTTTGATAAGTTAGCCAAAACTCCTTTGGATGAATGGATATTGTTTTTGAAGACGGGTGAGATTGCGGAGAATGTGACGGCAAGTGGTTTGCGGGAGGCAAGGGAACGTTTGCGGGTAGATAAGTTGAGTGATGCGGAACAGAAAGAATACGAGCGCCACATGGAAGCATTACGTTATCAGCGTAGTGTTATTCAAACAGGATGGATTGAAGGGAAAGCAGAAGGAAAAGCCGAGGGAATAAAGGAGGGAAAGATAGAGGGAATGAAAGAGGGAATGAAAGAGGGTAAGGTTGAGGTAGCTCGTTCCTTGAAACAGATGGGGTTATCTGTTGAGAAGATTGCAATAGCCACGGGGTTGTCTATTGATGATATTGAACATTTGGAATGACGGAATATATTTGAATAATAAAAAGCACTTGAACGTTATTTGGTTTCAAGTGTTTTTTTCCATAAAAAGTTTACCTTTGATAGGTAAAATGCTAAGAAACTAAATAATGACAAATAATGCGTATGTGGCCGAACAGGCTACTCTTTTCCCTTTTACCCCGCCGAAACATTCGGATAGTTTGTGTATTCCCGTACAGACGTGGGAATTTTTATGTCACACGCTCTATTTAAAGCGGTATCCTTTTTTACTCGGTCCGAAAGGATGTGGGAAGTCTTCCATTGCTAAGGAATTGGCGGATGCCATGGGGATGGAGTATTTCGCTTTTGATATGGGACAGGCTTTTAAGCCGAAAAAGATGTTCGTGGGAGGATTGATTATCGGGGATGACGGGAAAACGAAAGCGGTACGTTCGGAGTTTTTTAAGGCTTTTGTGTCGACTAAACCAACGTTAATATTCTTAGATGAGTTGACACGTACCCCGATGGTGGCGGCGAATTTCCTGATGACTATCTTGGATCGTCAACAATCGTATATCTATGATGAGGATTCTGGGAAACGCTATAATAAAGGCGGAAATGTGCTTTTCGTGGCAGCAGGTAACGTGGGATTTGCCTATGTTTCCACGCAGCGTTTGGATACAGCCTTTGAAGATCGGTTTATCAAAGTTCGGTTAAATTACTTGACCACGGCAGAAGAGGCTGCATTGATTCAGGCTCGGTTCCCGAAGGTGTCTCGTGATGCGGCTACTCAATTGGCCAAGGTCGCCGAGGTGTTACGTTTGGCCGAACAGAAAGAAACGCTATCCGTTTCACTTTCGACTCGTCAGGTGCTGGATGCGGCGGCTTATATCCCGTTAGGGTACAGGCTGGATGAGGTGATCGAGCGGGTGATTCTCACAAACTACGTGATTACAGGGGAAGAGACGGTGGCTCGTTCCTTAATACAGACCCTTTGAACGTGCGGTCATGGATTATCGACGGATAGAAGAGATATATGACGAACAGTTTATCGACCGGGATTGGTGGGGAAATTTTCCCATGGCTCGAAATTTACTGGATCGGGATTTGGGAACCACGGATTTATTGAAATTGGTCCCGGTATGTGCGAGGATCGCTTTTCATGTCACGGGGGAGATTCCTAAAATGGTACTTTCCAATCGGGTTCCTAGTTTGTCGATGAATCCCAAACATATAGCCCTGAATTTAAAATTGTTGCGATTGGGCGTGTCGGACGAGACAAGAGTATTTGTCTTTTTCGGGTATTTCGTTCACGAGTTGGCACATCTGATTTACACGGGAAAAGATATTGCAGAGTTGAGTGACGATGAATTGCGCTACACACCAATGCATTATGATATGATTCATTTTATTGAGGATCGGCGAGTGGAGTCGAAACTCGTAAAGGATTTTCCCGGTTATCACTATTATTTGTATGCGGCTCGTAAGTTGGGGTTGGCGATGGGATTGAATGCCGTGGAACATTATATGGGATTTTATGGTGGACAGAGTGAAGATGGGGTACATCGGGGAATGGATGGTTCCGAGGCTTTGTATGATTACATCTGTTCTAAAATATTGTACCCGAATCTGCTGGATGAGAGTAATTATATGCGGGAAGTGTTGTCGTTTCCCGGTAATGACGGGAAGGTGCGGCAAGTGAATGCCATTTTGAAATCAATCAAGGATTACGGGGAGTTGACTTACAAGGAGGTTGTTTGGTATGCGGGAATGTTGACCGAGTTGTTTCAAGAAAAGGAGATATGTCCGGATCATTTCTTTTTACAGGAGATGAAGAAGGCGATGAAGGGGATCGAGGATTTCAAGACGGATAAGCAGATTAAAATGGCTGAATCCGTTATTCGTGATTTGCGGAAAACATTGAATCAGGAGCCTGTCTTTTCGACCCAACTATACGTGAGTCCGGAGCGGTCGAAGCTGGAGTGGAAGGGAACATTGGGTGTTTGTGACCATATCGAGGAGTTCGAGGCTGATGTAGCCGAAATTTCGGATGATTTATTGAACCGGGCAAAGGAACTGGCGGCCAAAATACAGTTGAGTCTAGCCATGTTCTCCGGAAAAATGGATCGAGCCCGGGTGATCTACGAGCAGGATTCCGGGGAGTTGGATGAGGATGAATTGTATCAATCCCGATATAACCGAAATATATTTTTTGAAGAAGTAATGGCTCCTTCGGCAATACTGGAGGTGGTTATTCTTTTGGATTTATCCGGTTCGATGTGTACGGGGGAGAAGATTCCCACGCAAATTGTGATCTCTTCCGCGTTGGCTTTGGCTTTCAACAAGTACCCGAACGCGGTGTATTATTCGATATACGGGCATCGCTGTGGGGATGAGGGCATCGAGATTATTCGTTTTCACGACCGGGGTGAAAAACTGCAACTGGGGAAATTGTTTTCTCAACAGGCGTTACATGCCAATGCCGACGGGTATGCCATGCTGTATTGTTTTGACAAGTTTAAGTCGGATGCCAAGAATAAATTGTTTTTCATGATTTCCGACGGGGCTCCCTCAGCCACGGGGTATGACGGGGAGGATGCCCGTGAACACGTGTGGGAGGTCGTGCGGGAAGGAAAGAAGAGAGGAATCGAGGTTCTGTCCGTGGGGATTGATAATTTCGAACAGGCGGATATGTATGAAGAGTTTATTCCTTATTCCGGTCCGGAGATCACAACGAAAATCTCTCAGTGGATTCGTAAGAAATTCATGTCGATAGCGGATGATAATTCATTTTAACGATAATAAAAAAACAGCATCAAAACCGATGCTGTTTTTTCATTTCTTATTATAATCCTAATTTCTTACGTATTGCTTTCGGAATAGCATCTTTGTGAACCATGATTGCCACGGTTTGCAAGCGACAGAATGGTTCGGACATATAAAGATAACCACCGAAGGGGTTACGATCTTCTCCCCAAGAATTTTTGGTCTTATAATAGATCGTTCCGTTCTGATCCTTTAGCATTCCGGTGATGTGCATCAGGTGATCGTCTGTTGTCTGGCGGTTGTTAAAAGTGAATTGACGTTTGTTGTCATCCACTTTCATTTCCGGCACGGGAGATTCGAAGGACTGCATTTTACGTTCCCGATCTTTTGCGCTAAGGGTGGTCCACTTGTCGATCTCGGCATTGATCATCTCTTCCGGGTTGTTTGTCGGGAGAATGGCCAATCCGCTCGGGTGGCTGAAACCGTTGTGGCTTACGTCGCCATCCCAGCATACGGAGTATCCGTTTTTCAAGGCATTGTTCATTACCTCCATGAGTTCGTCAATCGGCAGGTTGTAGTAACGGGCGTGCATCCAGTTGTCGGGAATCGTGAGTTCCACTTCTTCGTAGAAAGGATACATCTGGTAAGAGGTCAATTCCACGTAATCACTCAAATTTAGATCCAGGGATGTCGCAAAACTTTGCGGGGTGTACTCTTTGCCCTCGTAAGTGAATGTTTGCGGGGTGTCACCCAGGTAAGCCTCGATGTATCTCATGAAACCTTTGGTCCACACAGGAGTAATTTGCCGGTTCGGGTTTTTGTTCACGGCGTCAAGGATTCCTTGCAAAGCAGCCACCATTTCTGCATGAATGTGAAAGTCCCGTCCGTATTGCAATCCGGTATATACTTCTTCCGGGACAATACCGTACTTTTTGATCATGTCTATTACGTCGTGAGCTTGTCCGCCTTCGCTGAAGTTTGTCTTCCCGTGGAATTGGACGTAACGTAATCCTTTCTCGAAGTATGCGTTTTTAGCCACGTAAAGTTCTGCCAGGTCATAGACTGGTTTGCCTTTGCGCAGTAATTCGGATTCCAGGAAGGAGAGGGTCGCGTAGTCCCAGCATGTTCCCACGCTTTGTTGATTCTTTACCGGGGTCGTTTTCAAGTCAACGATGGTTGTAAAGTTGTAGCCGGAACGAGGTCCGCCTTTTTGTGCAAACACGGCCGTGCTGATAGAAACAAGCAGGATGACCATGCATAAGAACGAATGTTTTATCATATCTGATTAATTTTGGTATTTTTACTTTGGTGGCGAAGTTAATTAAAATTTTGCATACACTAAAAATAATCTTTTACCGGCAAAACGAATGCTTTGTAGCGGATAATCTATATCTTTACCTTGTTTTTGTGGACGTGGGGAGAAATATACTTAAATATAAATTACTTTATTCATGAAAAAGAGCGTTATATTACTTTTGAGTGTTACCGCATTAGTAACGTCTTGTAAGGATGGAGCTAAGCAGGTAAACAACCCATTAATGCAGAAGTTTGAAACCCCGTTTCAAGCTCCGCCTTTTGATAAGATAAAACCGGCGGATTACAAGCCGGCTTTCGAGGAAGGTATGAAACAACACAAGGCAGAAATTGAGGCTATCGTGAATAACCCGGAAGAACCGACTTTCGAGAACACGATCGTGGCTCTTGATAAAGCCGGGGAGTTGCTGAATCAGACCTCATCGATATTCTTTAACCTGTACGAGGCGATGAAGAATGATGAAATGCAACAATTAGCCATGGAAATCAGTCCTGCCGTAACAGCCCACGGGGATGAGATTAACATGAATCCTAAATTGTTTGCCCGGATCAAGGCTTTGTACGATAAGCGGGAGACTTTGGGATTGGATGCTCTGGCCTTGCGTACGTTGGAATTGTATTACAATGATTTCGTGCGTGGAGGTGCGAATCTGAATGATGCCGATAAGGCTAAGATGATGCAGATTAATGGTGAATTGGCTAAATTGAGTTTGCAGTACGGGGATAACCTGTTGAAAGAGACAAATGCTTTCACGCTGGTTGTTGATAACGAGAATGACTTGGCCGGACTTCCGGAAACTTCTATTGCTGCCGCTGCTGCCGAGGCTAAAGAGCGGGGGATGGAAGGTAAATGGGTTTTCACGGTTCAAAAACCAAGTATGATTCCTTTCCTGACGTATGCCCAAAATCGTGATTTGCGGGAGAAGTTGTACAAAGGATATTACATGCGCGGGAATAATGACAATGCTAACGATAATAAGGTCGTGTTAGCTAAAATGGTGAACTTGAGAACGGAAAAGGCTAAATTGCTGGAATTTGACACTTATGCCGCTTACGTGGTAGATGTGAACATGGCCAAAACCCCGAAGGCTATCTATGATTTCATGGGGCGTGTGTGGGAACCGGCATTGAAGGTTGCCAAACAGGAATTAGCTGAAATGCAGGCCATCGCTGCGAAAGAAGGAATGAAGTCTAAGTTGGAAAGTTGGGATTGGTGGTATTACGCGGAGAAGTTGCGGAAACAGAAGTATGATTTGGACGAATCCGAGATGGCTCCTTATCTGAAACTGGAAAACGTGCGGGATGGGATGTTTGCGGTTGCCAATAAATTGTATGGAATCACCATGCATAAGAGAACGGATATTCCGTTGTATCACCCGCAAGTGGAGACTTACGAGGTGAAAGAGGCTGATGGGACTTCTCTCGGTATTTTGTATTTGGATTATTACACTCGTGCCAGCAAGTCAGCAGGAGCATGGATGACCGAATTCCGTCACTACACGAAAGTGAACGGACAGGAAGAAATGCCATTAGTTTCTGTGGTTTATAATTTCTCTCCGGCCGTGGGGGATGCTCCCGTTTTGTTGAGTTGGGATGACACGGAAACGATGTTCCATGAGTTCGGACATGCCTTGCACGGATTCTTTACTCGTGGCGATTACCAGCGGATTGCGGGTACTATTCCTCACGATATGGTAGAGTTGCCTTCACAGGTGATGGAGAATTGGGCGAGTGAACCGGACGTGTTGAAAATGTATGCAAAACATTACCAGACTGGCGAAACGATGCCGGATGCGTTAATCCAGAAGATTCAGGAGAGCGGACATTTTAATCAGGGATTTGCGACGGTAGAATACGTGGCAGCGGCTTTACTGGATATGGATTGGTACTCTAATACAGAAGTGAAAGATTTTGACGTGAACGCTTTCGAGAAAGCCTCTATGGATAAATACGGTTTGATCAAAGAGATATTACCTCGCTATCGTTCCACGTATTTCTCTCATATTTTTGATGGCGGTTACAGTGCCGGATATTACGTGTATCTCTGGGCCGAAGTGTTGGACGCTGACGCTTTCCAAGCTTTCAAATCTTCTGGGGATATTTATAACAAAGAGTTGGCAGCCAAGTTTAGAAAATATGTTCTGTCAGAAGGCGGATATGCTGACCCTATGCAGCAGTATATCAAATTCCGTGGTCAGGAGCCATCGGAAGATCCTTTGTTGCATAAGAGAGGATTGAAATAACAGGAAAGTCCGTAAAGTTCGTAAGGTTTATAAAGTTTATAAGGTCTGTAAAGTTTGTGAATCCTTGTGGATGATTTGTTCATGATGGCATTGTTGCCAATAAATAGTCTGAAGGATACCAAAAACTTTTGACTTTATGAACTTTACGGACTTTATAAACTAATTACGATGTGTGTGCGTGTATTTGTTCTTTTGCTTTGTTTATTATCTGTACAGGGTGGAAGACTGTTTGCCGTGGTACGGGGAATTGATTCATTGGCTCGGAATGAAAAATGTGCTGTTGTAACAGGAGTCGTGTATGATGTACAAGGCGAGGCGATAGCCGGGGTCAATATTATTGAAAAAGGAACGATGAACGGGGTAACTACCGATCGAGAAGGGAAATTCTCGCTTGAGGTAGATTTGCATGGAACGTTGATCGTCTCTTTTGTTGGCTATCGAACCCAGATCATCCCGATTGACGGGAGAACCGATTTAGTGATCACGTTGGAGCATGATTATATTCTTTTGGATGACGTGATCGTGACGGCATTGGGATTGCAAAAGAAAGAATCGGCCTTGTCTTACGCCGCTGTTCAGGTGAACAAGAATGAGTTAGTCCGGGTGAAAGATCCGAACATGATCGTGGCGTTGATGGGAAAAGTGGCCGGAATGCAAGTGAACCGGAGTTCTTCGGGAATGGGTGGCTCAGTGAAAGTCGTGATGCGGGGAAGTCGATCCGTGGCTGGGAATAATCAACCGTTGTACGTGATTGACGGGGTACCGATGTTGAACGAAAGCAGTGAACAACCTTACACGGCTATCGGGGGAACGGCTGATGCGGGAAATCGGGATGCCGGAGATGGAATTTCTAATTTGAACCCGGAAGATGTAGAGAGTATCAGCATCTTGAAAGGGGCCCCGGCCGCGGCCCTTTACGGGACACAGGCTGCCAACGGGGTTATTTTGATTACCACGAAGAAAGGATCGGTCGGGAAACAAGAGGTTTCTTTTACTTCCAGCGTGGTTTTTGATAAGGCGATGATGTTACCGAAGTTGCAGAATCATTACGGGATGAGCGATGAAATCGAGAGTTGGGGAGAGCGAGAGAATATAGCCACGGGTAACCCGATACCCTCTTTTTTTCGGACGGGAGTAACAGCGATTCACTCTTTGTCCTTCATGACAGGGAATGAGCGAGTACAAACTTATTTCTCGTATGCTAATACCACGGGGAAAGGGATTCTGGAGAATCATAAGTTGTCAAAACACAATATTAACTTGCGGGAAACGGCGACATTTTACGAGGGACGTTTGAAAATAGACGGGAATGTGAATCTATTGAGTCAGCACGTGAAAAATCGTCCTGTTCCGGGAGGATTCTACATGAACCCATTAGTTGGTCTGTATCGTTTCCCCCGGGGAATGGATATAACCGAATATAAAGAACATTTTGAAGTATGGAATGAAGAACGGCATTTGAACGTGCAGAATTGGCATGCCCCGACAGAGGATTTCGAGCAGAATCCATATTGGATACAGGAGCGAATCACGAGCCGGGATCAACGAATACGGGCTATTGTTTCCCTCGCATTGAACTTGAAAATTACAAATTGTTTTTCAGTTCAGGCCCGTGGAAACGTGGATTACGTGAACGATAAATTCCGTCAAAAATATTATGCCTCGACGGCCCCCGCGCTGGCAGGAGATAACGGGCGTTATATAGATTCCGGGAACGAACAGGTGCAAACGTACGGGGATGTGATTGGAACTTATAAAGGAAAGTTTAATGACTTTTCGCTGGATGTATCTTTAGGGGCCAGTATTAACCGGAAAAAAGTCAATGAACTTCGATACGATTCGAAGACCGCCTCTTTGAAATTCGCTAACGTGTTTAATATAGCGAACATAAACATGAATACATCTGCCTATATTTCAGAGCAGATTGATGCCGTCCGGGAGATGCAGTCATTGTTTGTCACGGCACAAGTAGGGTTTCGAGATTATCTATTTCTGGATGTTTCAGCCCGGAATGACTGGAGTTCTACTTTAGCGTACACGACCAGGGAATCGAGAGGCTTTTTCTATCCGTCCGTTGGTTTTTCTTGGTTGGTGAACCGGGTGCTGAAATTACCCGAACAGGTGACGAGTGGTAAGGTGCGGGCCACGTGGAGTAAGGTGGGAAATGACATTCCCTTGTATATCACGAATCCCGTGGCTCACGTTCTGGCCGGTGGGGGAATACAGGCATCGGATGCGGCTCCTTTTGAAGAGATGAAACCGGAGATGAGCTTGTCAATGGAGGTGGGAACGGAATGGAAATTCTTTGGCTCTCGCCTGCACGTTGACTTTACCTATTATCAGACGCATACCAAGAATCAGTTTTTCAAATTACCGGCAAAAGATGGCGACGAGTATGCCTATCGTTACGTGAATGCTGGAAATATTCAGAATACAGGTGTCGAGCTGATGATTGAGGGTACTCCGGTTGAGATTAAAAATTTCAGTTGGAAAACAGGAATAAATTACGCTTTCAACAAGAATAAAGTGGTTCGTTTGCACGCCGAGTTACCCGTGTTTCAATACGGGCCTTATGGTTTTTCATCCAGTTACGCAATGAAATTGAAGAAAGGAGGGGCTTTCGGGGATATATACGGTAAGGCATTCAAGCGGGATGCAGACGGGAAAATTCTTTACGAGACGGATGGAGAACATCAGGGATTGCCGATGATTGAAGGAGATGGGAACACGGTGAAAGTGGGAAATGCTAATCCGGATTTCACGTTGGGATGGACGAACACTTTCTCTTGGAAGGGATTGGTGTTGAGCTTGCTGATAGATGGTCGGTACGGGGGTAAAGTGTTGTCGCAGACACAGGCCGACATGGATATGTACGGGGTGACAAAAGTTACTGGGGATGCACGGGACAGGGGGTACGTGATGCTGGAAGGAGAGAAGATTACTAACGTGAAAGGGTTCTACAAGTCTATCGTCGGGGGACGTTCCGGGGTGACGGAATATTATATGTATGATGCCACTAATTTCCGTTTGCGGGAGTTGGCTTTGGGCTATACCTTCCCGAAGCGCTGGATGGAGGCGACGAAGTTTTTCCGGGATGTTCAACTGGCTTTTATTGCCCGAAATTTATTTTTTATATACAAGAAAGCGCCTTTTGACCCGGATCTGATTCTTTCCACGGGGAATGATAACCAAGCGATAGAAGTGTACGGGATGCCCACCACGAGAAGTATGGGATTCAGTTTACGTGTCATGTTTTAATTGGAAGAAAGAATGAGAGGTTTAATCTACATGATAATGGGGTTGATGTTCGTCTCTTGCACGGGACGTTTCAAGGACTTGAACACGGATAATACGGGAATCACGGATGAGGATATGCAAGTCGATCTGAATCACCTGGGCATACCGTTAAACGTGATTCAGCAAGGGATTTATTTTAACTATGATTACGGGAAGGGGAAGAATTGGCCT
>OGLE01002428.1_pt1 | contig 11933 bp, 8 predicted proteins | sample 1572671 | NCBI WGS metagenome assembly OGLE01 (sample SAMEA2581923, study PRJEB24529) | metagenome | biome: Human gut stool | place: China | collected 2011 | reverse complement strand
GTGCTTAATGAAGTGGCCTCTGATGAGAGCCTTTCAGAGTCGGTCAGGGAAAAAGCAGCGTATGCTGCGGCGAATTTACTGGTGAGCGATTATGTCAATGAATGATACTTATCAACCCATCAATTGTGATGACTATGACAACCTCGAACTCGCCTGCCAGCATCATTTAATGCTGACACTTGAGCTGAAAGATGGCGAAAAATTGCAGGCAAAAGCCAGTGATTTAGTCTCCCGCAAAAATGTGGAGTACCTGGTCGTCGAGGCCGCTGGCGAAACCCGCGAGCTGCGTCTGGATAAAATTACCAGCTTTAGCCACCCGGAAATCGGTACGGTGGTGGTGAGCGAGTCCTGATTGACTTTCGCCGGATGCGACGTTTGATGCGTCTTATCCGGCTTTCACTTAACTAAGCGTTTTCTGCCAGACAAAACTTACGCCATTCTCACCTTCAGCCACACCTTCTTGCGTCACAAATACCCCTGCCGCCGCAATCAGCGTTTCGCCATAAAACAGCAGTGGCGTGGTGTCACGTAGCCACGGCGGCACGCCCAGCTCTTGCCAGATTTTCTTTAGCTTACGTCCGCCGTTACGCCCGACAATATGCAGCAATCCTGGCGCTTTGAAACGCACGCTGACCGCTTCGTCTGCACGCGGAGGGCGAATATCGCCTCCCGCAGTAAGCTGTACGCTTCCCAGCCCCGCCGGTAATTCCAGCGGTTGAAGCCACGTCTGCCACGGCACAATGTTTTCGCTTTGCCCGGTGACGGATTTAATCCACCACAGTTGCGACTGATAGCGTCGGATTTCAAACGCGCCCAAACGTAAACAGGGGGAGGCATCTTCCCGCGCCAGCGCCACCTCATGCCAGAGGCGCTCTGGCACCTCGCGGGCCGGCATCGGCGCCTGCTGCCCGGCGAGCCAGCGACGCAGCAGCGCCGCTCGGCGCGGCGGACTCATCGTCGCCAGCGGCGCGATAGCCAGCGAGCCATCTTCGGCCACCAGCGACGCCAGCTCCGCCGCCAACATCTCGTCCAGCAGTTGTTCCTGCTCGGCGCACAGGCTGGCGCTGCGGGCGACGGCCTCGCTAAAGTGCGGCCAACGCTCGCGCAGCACCGGGATCACCCGCAGGCGCAGGAAATTGCGGTCATAGGTATCATCCTGATTACTCTCATCTTCGATCCACGACAGCTGATGGGCGAGCGCCCACTGGCGTAGTGATTCGCGGGTTTCATTGAGGAGAGGACGCAGTAGTCGACTGCCGGCAAAGGCAGAGGATGGCGCCATCGCCGACAGGCCGGTAGGACCGCTGCCGCGTTTTAACGCCAGCAGCAGGGTTTCGCACTGATCGTCCTGGTGCTGGGCGGTCACTAACACCTCGCCGGCATTGAGCGTATCCTGAAAGGCCTGATAGCGCGCCGCACGAGCGTGGGCCTCGACGCCCAGCCCTCCCCGGGCTAACGTCACGCGATGCACCACCAGCGGCACCTGCCACTGCTGGCAAATCTGCCGACAATGCGCCACCCAGTCGTCTGCGTGGGCGCTAAGGCCGTGGTGAACATGCACCGCCCGCAGCGTCAGCGAGGGATCCTGTTCCCGCAGCAGCACCAGCTGATGCAGAAGAACCGTCGAGTCCAGACCGCCGCTGAAGGCCACCAGCAGCTGGCGATGGGGATGAAGCGTATGCGCAATATCAGCCGTCATATCCACGAACATACCGAGAAGTGATGGCCCGGCACGTTACCGGGCCAGGGCCGCGCTGGCAAGATTTACTGCTGATATATTTCCAGCGGCAGGTCGTCCGGATCGCTAAAGAAGGTAAAGCGTTTACCGGTAAAGGGATCGACACGAATCGCTTCGCACTCCACGCCATGCGCGGTGAGATGGGCTACCGCGGCGTCGATATCATCCACGCTAAAGGCCAGATGACGCAGCCCGCAGGCTTCCGGACGACTGGGGCGGGCTGGCGGAAACGGGAACGAGAACAACTCAATTATATACTCGCCGTTGAGCGCCAGATCGCCTTTCCAGGAATCGCGCTCGGCGCGATAAAACTCACTTTGCAGCGTAAACCCCAGAATATCGCAATAGAACGCTTTACTGCGGGCGTAGTCGGTCGCAATGATGGCAATATGGTGAACCCGTTTCAAACCCAGCATGGTTAAACTCCTTCTGTTAAGCCAGCCACGTTACTCGTGCGCGCCGTTAACGCGCAAGCCTTTCGTCATTTTTTAAGACTCGTACCCGATACACACCGTCCTCATCGCGCTTGGCGCCGTGAATATCGGTCTCAAAGCCCGGGTAATGACGGCCGATAGAGCAAAGCATCAGCAGAAAATCGAGCACCGCCCGGCTTTCCTCGGTGATCATCTCTCCCGGCATCAGCAGCGGAACCCCCGGCGGATAAGGGAGGATCATGTTGGCCGAAATCCGCCCCACCAGGTTCTCCAGTTCAATAGTTTCCACCTCCCCCTTGATCTGGCGCTGCCAGGCGTGATGCGGCGTCATTTTCATTTCCGGCAGGACGTCAAAGGCGCTGAGCATCAGCTGCGGCAGCTGATGCTGACGGATCAAGCGGTGGATCCCCTGCGCCAGATCCTGGATCCGCATGTTGCGGTAGAAGTCGGGATCTTCGGCGTACAGATCCGGCAGCATATTTTTCACCCGCAGATTGAGATCGTAGGCGCGTTTAAACTCGGTCAGGCCGCGCAGCAGCCCCATCGCCCGGGTTTTATCGATGCCGATACTGAACAGGAACAGCAGATTGTAGGGGCCTGTTTTCTCTACCACCACGCCCCGCTCGTCGAGGAACTTCGCCACCAGCGCCGCCGGGATCCCCTCTTCATCCATATTCCCCTGCTCGTCCATGCCCGGCGTCAGAATGGTGACCTTCACCGGATCGAGATACATATGATCCGCATCGGCATCTTTGAAACCGTGCCAGTCCTCGCCCGGCGCTACCGGCCAGCACTCGGCTTTATCCACGGCTTCCGGCTGCCAGATATCAAAGAACCAGCCGTCCGACTCCTCGCGCAGTCGCTGCACCTCTTTGCGGAAGTCCAGCGCCCGCTCAATGGAGCGCTGGATCAGACGTTTACCGGAGTTGCCGCGCAGCATCGCCGCCGCGGTCTCAATCGACGCGACGATGGGGTAGCTCGGCGACGTAGAGGTATGCATCATAAAGGCTTCGTTAAAGGTCTCTTCATCATAGTTGCCTTTAATGTGGATCAGCGAGGCCTGCGACAGCGCGGCCAGCATCTTATGCGTCGACTGCGTCTCGAAGATGACTTTCCCGGGGATCCGCTCCCCGCTCATACCACTTTTCCCCTGATATATCGGATGGAAATGGGTATAGGGCACCCAGGCGGAATCGAAATGGATCGACGGGACATCGAGCGTCTCCTTAAGCCAGGTGGTGTTATAGAGCAGACCATCGTAGGTGGAGTTGGTGATCACCGCATGCACGGGCCACTGCGCCCCGCCCGTGTCGCGCACTTTCTGCTGAATGCTGTCGCGGGTAAATTCGCGCCGGGGGATACCGCCGAGGATCCCCAGCGCGTTGCGGGTCGGCTTCAGCCACAGGGGAACCACATCGCTCATCATCAGCAGGTGGGCCAGCGATTTGTGACAGTTACGGTCAATCAGCAGGGTGCTGCCGGCGGGCGCCGAGTACATGCCGACAATTTTATTGGACGTCGAGGTGCCGTTGGTCACCATATAGCTTTGCTCGGCGCCAAAGGCGCGCGCGATATACTCCTCCGCCTCCAGGTGCGGGCCGGTATGATCCAGCAGGGAGCCCAGCTCGGTGACCGAAATCGAGACATCCGCCTTCAGCGTATTCCCGCCAAAAAAATCATAGAACAGGCAGCCCACCGGGCTTTTCTGATAGGCGCTGCCGCCCATATGGCCCGGCGTACAGAAGGTATATTTTCCCTCCTGGACATAGTTGAACAGCGCGCGGGTAAACGGCGGAGTGATATTCTCCAGGTACTCGCGGGTGTACTGCCCAATGCGGGTGGCGATCTCTTCGGAGAGTCCCAGCGCATATTCGAAGAACCACAGCGTCATGCGCAAATCCTGACTGCTGACATCCATCGTCGAGTGGGCGTTAATAAAGGCGTACAGAGGAAGGTATTCATTGAGCTGATTGATATCGCTGCACAGATCGACGCTGTATTCATCCCAGTCGAAGATCACCCCGCAGATGCGCGGGTTGTGCTCGATAAACTGCAGCAGGTCGGCGCTGTTTTGCGGCCAGATGGTCTGGAAGCCCTGGCGCTGCAGCGCCGCTTCCAGTTCTTTGATCGGCTCGTCTTTGTGGTAGACGCCGTGAGGCCCCATGATGGCGATGATATTCACGCTTTCCTCCTGGTATTCACCTAAGTCAAGCATCATAGCAATCCCCCGGGCGCATCGCACATAAAAAAAGGGCCGGAAAATCCGGCCCTTAGTGTTTAGTCCTGACGAAAAAGTTAAGCGTAACCGTAGCTCATCAGACGCTGATAACGGCGGTTCAGCAGCTCTTCTTCGCTGAGCAGATCGAGGTCTGCCAGGTCTGCCAGCAGCTGCGCCTTCAGGCTTGCCGCCATCGCTTCCGGGTTGCGGTGAGCGCCGCCCAGCGGTTCCGGAACGATAGAATCGATCAGCTTCAGCTCTTTCAGACGCGGGGCGATAATGCCCATCGCTTCCGCAGCCAGCGGCGCTTTATCCGCGCTCTTCCACAGAATGGAGGCGCAGCCTTCCGGCGAAATGACCGAATAGGTGCTGTACTGAAGCATGTTGACCTTGTCGCCCACGCCGATCGCCAGCGCGCCGCCGGAGCCGCCTTCACCGATTACGGTGCAGATAACCGGCACGCTCAGACGCGACATCTCACGCAGGTTGCGGGCGATCGCTTCCGACTGGCCACGCTCTTCCGCGCCGACGCCCGGGTAGGCGCCCGGGGTATCGATAAAGGTGATGATCGGCATTTTAAACCGCTCAGCCATCTCCATCAGGCGTAGCGCTTTGCGGTAGCCTTCCGGCGCCGGCATCCCAAAGTTGCGGCGAATTTTCTCTTTGGTTTCACGACCTTTCTGGTGGCCGATGATCATCACCGGACGACCGTCAAGACGCGCGATACCGCCGACAATCGCTTTATCGTCAGCGAAGGCGCGGTCACCGGCCAGTTCGTCAAATTCGTCGAACGCCAGGCGGACATAATCCAGGGTGTAAGGACGGCGCGGGTGGCGCGCCAGTTGCGCAACCTGCCATGCACCGAGATCGGCGAAGATTTTGCGCGTCAGCTCTACGCTTTTCTCACGCAGACGATGCACTTCTTCGTCGATGTTAATATCCAGTTTCTCATCCTGACGGCTTACCGCAGTCAGGGAATCGATTTTCGCTTCCAGCTCTGCAATCGGCTGTTCAAAATCTAGGAAATTCAGACTCATAGTATTCCTGTATTAGTCAAACTCCAGTTCCACCTGCTCCGAACCAATGAGGCCACGGAGATCGTTTAATAAACGATCGCTCGGAGAGACACGCCACGTCGCGCCAAAACGCAACCGCGCGCGTGCATCCGCCCTCTGATAGTAGAGGTGCACTGGAATGGTTCCCGAACGGTGGGGTTCCAGAGACTGACGGAGTCGGTTTAAAAGCTGGTCATCAATTTGCCTGTCCGTCAGCGAGATAGCAAGCCCGCGAGCATATTTTTCCCGGGCTTCGTCAATGTCCATGACTTCACGGGCGGTCATTTTAAGCCCCCCGCTAAAGTCATCAAAGCTGACCTGTCCGCTGACGATAAGTATGCGGTCTTTTTCCAGCAACTGCTGATATTTATCCAGCGCGTCGGTGAATAACATCACTTCCAGCCGCCCGGAACGGTCATCCAGGGTACAGATGCCGATACGATTGCCGCGCTTGGTGACCATTACCCGCGCCGCAATCACCAGCCCCGCCGCCGTGGTGACTTTCCCACGTTCGGTCGGATGCATGTCTTTGAGCCTCACGCCGCCGACGTAGCGCTCAATCTCCTTCAGATACTGGTTAATCGGGTGTCCGGTGAGGTATAGCCCCAGGGTCTCCCTTTCACCATCCAGCACCACCTGCTCAGGCCATGGCTGGCAGCTGGCGTAGGATTGCTCAATTTGCTCGGGCTCTTCCGCCAGCACGCCGAACATATCAGCCTGGCCGATGGCCTCGGCTTTCGCGTGCTGGTCAGCGGCTTTCAACGCATCGCCCAGCGAATTCATCAGCGCCGCGCGATGTGGGCCGAGACGATCGAACGCCCCGGACATAATCAGCTTTTCCAGCACCCGACGGTTGAGCTTTTTAATATCGGTTCGCGCGCAGAGGTCGAACAGCTCGCGGAAATAGCCGCCATTGTTGCGCGCCTCAATAATCGCTTCGATCGGTCCTTCGCCGACGCCCTTGATGGCGCCAATGCCGTAGACGATCTCGCCATCGTCGTTGACGTGGAAATGGTACAGGCCGGAGTTAATATCCGGGGGCAGGATTTTTAGCCCCATTCGCCAGCACTCATCCACCAGGCCAACCACTTTCTCGGTGTTGTCCATATCGGCGGTCATCACTGCCGCCATAAACTCGGCCGGGTAGTGCGCCTTAAGCCACAGCGTCTGGTAGGAGACCAACGCGTAGGCGGCGGAGTGCGATTTGTTAAATCCGTAACCGGCGAATTTCTCCACCAGGTCGAAGATTTTCATCGCCAGTTCGGCGTTGATTCCGTTCTTTTCTGCACCTTCAGCAAATACAGAACGTTGCTTAGCCATCTCTTCCGGCTTTTTCTTACCCATCGCACGACGCAGCATGTCCGCGCCGCCGAGGGTATATCCGGACAGCACCTGGGCAATCTGCATGACCTGTTCCTGATACAGGATGATGCCGTAGGTTGGCTCCAGCACCGGTTTCAGGCTTTCATGCTGCCACTGCACGTCCGGATAAGAGATCTCCTCGCGGCCATGCTTACGGTCGATAAAGTTATCTACCATCCCCGACTGCAGCGGGCCCGGGCGGAACAGAGCCACCAGCGCGATCATATCTTCGAAGCAGTCCGGCTGCAGGCGTTTAATCAGATCTTTCATGCCGCGTGATTCAAGCTGGAAGACCGCGGTGGTTTCCGAGCGCTGCAGCATGTCGAAGCTTTTCTTGTCATCCAGGGGGATGGCGGCGATATCCAGCGGCCCTTCGCCGTTCTTCTCACGGCGCTTGTTGATCATCTCCAGCGCCCAGTTAATGATAGTGAGCGTACGCAGACCGAGGAAGTCGAATTTCACCAGCCCGGCGTATTCCACGTCGTTCTTATCAAACTGGGTAACCGGATGCAGCCCCTGCTCATCGCAATACAGTGGCGCGAAATCGGTGATTTTGGTTGGAGCGATAACTACCCCACCGGCATGTTTACCGGCGTTTCGCGTCACCCCTTCCAGCTTACGCGCCATGTCGATCAGCGCTTTCACTTCTTCGTCCGCCTCGTAGATCTCCGGCAGCTGCGGCTCGGCCTCAAAGGCTTTCGCCAGCGTCATACCCGGATCGGGCGGCACCAGCTTGGAGATACGATCGACAAATCCGTACGGGTGACCCAGCACGCGACCGACATCGCGGATGACCGCTTTCGCCGCCATGGTACCGAAGGTGATGATCTGCGATACCGCGTCGCGGCCGTACATATCCGCCACGTGCTCAATAACCTGGTCGCGTTTCTCCATGCAGAAGTCGACGTCGAAGTCGGGCATCGAGACACGTTCCGGGTTAAGGAAACGTTCGAACAGCAGGTCGAACTCCAGCGGGTCAAGATCGGTGATCTTCAGCGCGTAGGCCACCAGCGAACCGGCGCCGGAACCGCGTCCCGGGCCAACCGGCACGCCGTTATCCTTCGACCACTGGATAAACTCCATCACAATCAGGAAGTAGCCCGGGAACCCCATCTGGTTGATAACCTGGAGTTCAATATCCAGACGCTGGTCATACTCCGGGCGCTTTTCAGCACGGACGGCAGGATCCGGGAAGAGGAATTCCAGCCGCTCTTCCAGACCCTCTTTCGATTTCATGACCAGGAAATCTTCCGTGGTCATATCGCCGGTCGGGAACTGCGGCAGGAAATATTCGCCAAGTCGCACGGTGACGTTGCAGCGCTTGGCAATTTCAACGCTGTTCGCCAGCGCTTCCGGAATATCGGCGAACAGCTCGCACATCTCTTCCTCGCTGCGCATATATTGCTGCGGCGAGTAGTTGCGCGGCCGTTTCGGGTCGTCGAGCGTAAAGCCGTCGTGGATCGCGACGCGGATTTCATGGGCGTCGAAATCGCTGGTGTCGAGAAAGCGGACATCGTTGGTCGCCACCACCGGCAGGCCGCGCGCTTCCGCCAGCGCCACGGCGGCGTGGAGATAGGCCTCTTCATCCTGTCGACCGGTACGGATCAGCTCCAGAAAATAGCGGTCCGGGAAATGCTCTTCGTAGAAGGCGACGCACTGTTCAACCAGCGGCATATTGCCGCGGATCAGGCTGACGCCGACGTCACCTTTCCGGCCGCCGGAGAGCAGAATCAGCCCTTCCTGGTGTTCCACCAGCCAGTCGCGATCGATCCACGGCCCCAGGGCGCCGTAGCCGCGCTGATAGGCGCGGGAAATCAACAGGGTCAGGTTCTGATAGCCGGTATTGTTGGCCGCTAAAACCGTCAGCTCGGTGAATTCATCGCCAAGCAGATCGCACTGAACATGGAAGTCGGCGCCGACGATCGGCTTAATCCCCGCGCCGTGTCCCGTCCCGTAGAACTTCACCAGTCCGCAGAGGTTGGTGAAATCGGTGATCGCCAACGCTGGCATGCCAAGCGAGGCCGCCTTCTTCACCAGCGGCCCGGTCTTTGCCAGCCCATCGATCATGGAATAGTCGCTGTGCACCCGCAGGTGTACGAAACGTGGTTCAGCCATCTTTAGATCCCGGTGACTTAGTTGGACGCCAGGCCCAGGGCACGCTTCACCGGGCCAAAACTGCGCCGGTGATGCTCTGTTGCGCCGTGTTCCTGCAGCTTCTGCAGGTGAACAGCGGTGGGATAGCCTTTATGCTGGGCAAATCCGTAGTGGGGAAATGCGAGGTCCAGCGTGGCCATTTCGGCGTCACGAGTGACTTTTGCCAGAATAGACGCTGCGCTGATTTCTGCCACCCGGCTGTCGCCTTTCACCACCGCCTGGGAGGGCATCGGTAGCGACGGACAGCGGTTGCCATCGATCAGGACAAACTCAGGAACAATGCTCAGGCCGGCGACGGCGCGCTGCATCGCCAGCATAGTGGCATGCAGAATATTCAGCTCGTCGATTTCGTGCGGCTCGGCGCGCCCCAGGCTCCAGCACAGCGCTTTCTCTTTAATCTCATCGAACAGCGCCAGACGACGCTTCTCGCTGAGTTTTTTGGAATCATTCAGACCCACAATCGGCTTCGCCGGATCGAGGATCACCGCCGCGGTCACCACCGCGCCAACCAGGGGGCCACGCCCGACCTCATCGACGCCGGCAACCAGATGGGTATGCGGATAGACGAACTCCATCATTGTTTTGCTAACTCCAGTACGGCGTCCGCCGCCTGCTCATCGGCGTTGCAGCGGATCTGCTGATGCAGGGCGCGGAACGTCTCATGCATCTCATGGCTGGTTTTGCCATCGGCCAGCAGCGGCTGCAGAGCGGCTGCCAGCGCCTGGGGCTCGCACTCATCCTGCAGCAGCTCTTTAACCAGTTCGCGACCGGCCAGCAGGTTCGGTAACGAGACGTAGTCGGTTTTTACCAACCGCTTCGCCAGCCAGAAGGTGAACGGCTTCATCCGGTAGCCAACCACCATCGGGCATTTCGCCAGCATACACTCCAGCGCTGCCGTCCCGGAGGCCAGCAGCGCGGCGTCGCTGGCGATCATTGCATCGCGCGCCTGACCGTCCAGCATATGCACGATCATATCCGGCGCCGTCTCAGCTTTAATACGCTCAAACTGCTCCCGCCGTTTAGCATTAACCAGCGGCACCACCACCTGCAGATCGGGATAGGTGGCGCGCAGAAGCTGCGCGGTTTTCAGGAAGTCGGCGCTAAGCATTTCGACTTCCGCGCCGCGGCTGCCGGGTAGCAGAGCGAGGCAGCGCACGCTGTGCGGGATCCCTAACCGGTCGCGCGCAGCGCCTTTGTCAGGATCCAGCGGCATCGCATCCGCCATGGTATGGCCAATAAAGCGGCAGGGGACGTTAAATTTGTCATAAAACGCTTTTTCGAAAGGCAGAAAGGCCAGCACCAGATCGGTGGATCTGCCGATTTTGAAAACGCGTTTTTGTCGCCAGGCCCAGACCGACGGGCTGACGTAGTGAATGGTTTTGATGCCCTGCTTTTTCAGATTTCCTTCGAGGGTGATATTAAAGTCAGGGGCGTCGATGCCGACGAAGACATCGGGACGCAGCTCGCCGAAGCGGCGGGTCAAATCGGCGCGAATATGGAGTAAGCGACGCAGGCGACCGAGCACTTCAACAATGCCCATCACCGCCAGCTCTTCCATTTCATACCAGGCTTCACACCCTTCCGCCTGCATTAGCGGCCCCGCCACGCCGACAAAGCGCGCATTCGGGATGCGTGCTTTAAGCGCGCGGATGAGACCAGCGCCTAGAATATCGCCGGAGGTTTCTCCGGCGACCAGGGCAATCGTCAGGGGACGCTGTTCAGCCATTAACGAATCAAGCCGCGGGTAGAACGAGCGAAGAAATCGACAAACGGCTGAACCTCAGGATGCTGAGCAGCCAGTTCGGCGATTTCCGGCTTGGCTTCTTCCAGCGTTTTGCCGCTGCGGTACAGCAGTTTATACGCGTTGCGGATCGCGGTGATTGCTTCCCGGCTGAAGCCGCGGCGTTTCAGCCCTTCGATGTTAACGCCGAACGGCGTCGCATGGTTGCCCTGGGCAATTACGAACGGCGGAACGTCCTGCGCCACGCCGGAGCAGCCGCCAACCATAACGTGTGAGCCAATGACGCAGAACTGATGCACCGCCGTCATGCCGCCGATAATGACATAGTCATCCAGCGAAACATGGCCCGCGAGCGTCGCGTTATTGGCCAGAATGCAGCGATCGCCAAGCGTACAATCGTGCGCCACGTGGGCGTTGATCATCAGCAGGTTATCGTTGCCCACCTTTGTTAATCCACCGCCCTGTACTGTGCCGCGATGAATGGTGACGCTTTCGCGAATGCGGTTGCGATCGCCAATTTCCACCCGGGTCGGTTCGCCAGCATATTTCAGATCCTGGTTAACTTCACCGATGGAGGCGAACTGATAAATCTCATTATCGCGGCCAATTTTAGTATGACCATTCACGACAACGTGAGATTTCAGTACGGTACCCTCACCAATTTCGACATGGGGTCCAACGATACAAAAAGGACCAATGTGTGCGTTCGCGCCAATCGACGCGCCCTCTTCCACAATGGCGGTTGGATGCACAAAGGCGGATTTATCAATCACGTATCAGGCCTCCCGGCTACGAGCACACATCATCGTTGCTTCGCAAACTACTTTACCGTCGACCAGAGCAACCCCTTTAAAACGGGTCAGGCCGCGGCGCGTTTTTTCGAAAGTGACTTCCATGATCATTTGATCGCCAGGCACGACCGGGCGCTTGAAGCGCGCTTCGTCAATACCAGCGAAGTAGTACAGCTCACCCGGTTCCAGTTTTCCTACGCTTTTAAACGCCAGAATACCTGTTGCCTGTGCCATTGCTTCCAGAATCAGCACACCCGGGAAAATCGGTTTTCCAGGGAAATGGCCCTGGAAGAATGGCTCATTGACAGAGACATTTTTTACTGCGCGCAGAAAACGACCTTCTTCAAAATCCAGCACGCGATCCACCAGTAAGAACGGGAAACGGTGCGGCAGAAGTTCTAAAATCTCTTCAATCTGCAGAGTATGAGTGTTAGTAGTCA
>OGLE01002416.1_pt1 | contig 12011 bp, 10 predicted proteins | sample 1572671 | NCBI WGS metagenome assembly OGLE01 (sample SAMEA2581923, study PRJEB24529) | metagenome | biome: Human gut stool | place: China | collected 2011 | reverse complement strand
AGACGCGTACTCTAACCGGGCTGAGCTACACCCCGAATTGCGGATGCAAAGGTACGGCTTTTTTTTGTATTTGCAAATATTCTCTGTACTTTTTTACATTAAAAGTGCATCTTTTTATGCAAGGTATTGATGAAACTAATAAGTCGATTCCCTATATTCAGAGGGAGACATATTGGTGTGTCTTTTAAAAAAACGACCTAAAGCAGACTGGTTCAGGAACTTAGTTCTGATTGTTATTTCCTGAATATTAAGAGAACTGTTTTTCAATAATTCTTTTATCTCCAGTAATGAATAATCTATAATCCAGTCCTTAGGAGATTTTCCACTGGTTTCTTTAACTACTTCAGACAGATATTTGGAAGAAACATGAAGTTTGTCGGCATAAAAGATAACCTCTTTATGCTCTCTGTAGTTGTCCATCATTAGCGTATAGAATCTATGCGTTAAATCTTCTTTACGTGTTGTACTTGTATTATTTCTATGATTGATGTAATTTTCAAAATCGTTATATAAATCTAGGAATATAATTCTTAGCAGAGCTATAATTGCTTCTCTGGAAAAACTTTTGGGAAGTTTGATCCGACTCTTCAGTAACGTATAATAATTCATGAAATACTGCATCTCTTGTTCCGGCAAGGGATAAAGGAAACGAGATTTCATGTAAGAGAAAAATTGAGGAGAAAAACTCCTGATAGTTTTTATTACATCATAGAAAAATGTGTTTGAAAGTGTAAAATAGTTTGTTGTGAAATGAGGACTTGTCTCTATGACTGAGACTAGCAGTCCCGGCATAAAGACAAAAACATCATGTGGGTGTATAGTATATTCTTGAGAATCCATTCTTATTTTAGCATTTCCTTGTATACAGATTCCAATAGTACATATAGGGGTATAAGAAGGGCAATCTGTAATGGGCAATGTTGATGCATTAGATTGCATGCAAAATTCATTCTCTAATATATCTTCTCTATTCTTTTCAAATTCCTTATATAACATTTATACCAACCAATTATATAATGCAAAAATAGGGTTTCTGAAGCATTGAAAAGTTGATCAATGGTATTTAGGAACAATTTTACGGAAAAAAGGTGCTTTATATTTGTCTTTTTTAAATGATTGGCCTGTTTTTTAACTAATGTATTATAAATACTCTAATTGCTTGATTGTTAAAAGTTTGATCGATTGTAATTGGGAATAAATAAAAGATGTTTTTATTGTATCGGACAGATGGAAAGTTTGTACAATCCTTTCCATCTGTTTGAAGGGAGATCAGCAACCCATGGATTCATGATAAAAATCCAGCATTTCAAAAATTTCGTCTTTACTTGCCGATTGATTAATCTGTATATTTCCTATTTCAGTTAATAGAGTGAAATTGATAATGCCTGCTGAGTTTTTCTTATCATGTTTCATGAATTCATAGAGGCGTTCATATTGTTTGCAATTAAAAGGCATAACTCCATAATGTTCTTTGACGAACAGGATGGTCTGACGTAGCTTGTCTTTAGGAAAACCAGTTTTGATATGGGAGAAATAAAGTTCACAAACTATTCCCCATGCCACAGCGTAACCATGTAATATCGGATGCTGTGTTTCTAATGCCAGACTTTCAAAAGCATGCCCTACGGTGTGTCCCAGATTTAAAGCTTTGCGGATTCCTCTTTCAAAAGGATCCTGTTCCACTATATCTTCTTTAATCTGTACAGATTTTCCGACTAAACTCTGTAAGACCTTGTAATCTATATTGTTGAAGTCAAATTTCAACAATTCTATCCAATGATCATGGGTGCTGATAAGACCATGTTTCAACATTTCAGCGTATCCGGACAATAGATTGCGAATATCCAGTGATTTTAGAAAATTAGCGTCAATCAATACACTTTCGGCAGGAGAGAAGACTCCGATCTCATTCTTTAATCCGTTGAAATTGATTCCGGTCTTGCCTCCTACAGATGCATCAACCATAGCCAGCAGTGTGGTAGGAATATTAATATATTTGATCCCTCGTTTGAAAGTTGATGCGGCGAATCCTCCTAAATCTGTAACCATCCCTCCACCTAAATTGATAAGTAGCGAATGACGGCTTGCACCTTTATCTCCCAACTCTTTCCATACATATGCCAGTGTTTCCAAGTTTTTGTGCACATCTTCAGCCCCTATATAAATAAAATGGGCATTTTTAATACAATCAAATTCTGATAAAACAGGAATGCAAAGTTCACGTGTATGTTCGTCAGCCAAGACAAATAATTTGTCATGTGGGCATTGGTTTATTGCCTTATTGAGATTTTCTTCTAAGTTATGGCAGATAATAACTTCTTGTTTACTCATATTTTCTATTATTTGCCTGCAAATTTAGGTAAAAAAGCAAAAAGATGACCGTTCTTTGCTTACAAATAATTACTTTTGTACGTTAAAATATAAAATAATGAAAGGAATTTTACCGGTTTATTGTAGGACGATGGGATATGTTGTTCTGTTGTTGTCTGTTTTCGTACCGTTGTTCATGTTTATGTTTGGCATGATAAACGATAGTAACCTGTTGTTTACAAAGGCTTCTATCAAGTTACTTATCTGGTTTTCTTTGTTTATGATCTTCTTGGCAAAAGTGAAGGATGAGAATGAGAAGATTTCCCGAATACGTATCAAGGCTATTTGTTATGCTATTTATTTGTTGGGCATTTATTATATTGTAATGTTGGTCAGAGGAGTATATAATGGAAATCTGGAAGAAGCGGATAATTCCATTGCTATAGTTTATATGGTTTTTAATGTTATTTGTCTGGAATTTGGTGTACAAAAAAGCCGGGTTGACCGATTGTTTAAGAAATAAATACATTTTTCCGTTAAACCTTTTGTCGACAAGAGTGTCCAAAGGACATTAGGCATTAAAATTTCAAGGAAAAAGAAAAAATGAAGAAGTTAGTATTATTGTTGTTACTGGTATGTACCTGTGCAACTCTCTCTTGGGCGCAAAGTGGCAAGCGCATAACCGTGACGGGATCTGTGATTGATGGTGATGATAAAAGCCCGGTTGGACAAGCTACCGTACAGTTACTTTCTCTACCCGATAGTACAATGGTGGTAGGAAATGTTACCAATAACAACGGAGTATTCTTTATTGCTGCCCGTCCGGGGAAATATGTACTTAAAATTTCATTTGTAGGTTACCTTACTCAGGAAAAATCTTTGCAGCTGACAGCTGGTAAACCGAGTGTTAATATTGGAACGATCACTTTACCCACCGATGCTATCATGTTGGGTGAGGCGGTTATTGTAGCCGAGGCTCCGCAGGTAACCATTTCAGAAGATACTATTGGCTATAACGCTTCTGCTTATCGTACTCCTGAGGGGGCGATGTTGGAAGAATTGGTGAAAAAACTTCCGGGAGCAGAAATAGATGACGATGGTAATATCAAAATCAATGGTAAGGAAGTAAAAAAGATTATGGTAGATGGCAAAGAGTTTTTTGGCGGTGATGTGAAGACCGGTTTGAAGAATTTGCCAGTCGATATGGTGGAAAAACTGAAAACCTATGATAAGAAATCCGATTTGGCACGCATTACGGGTATTGATGATGGTGAGGAGGAAACAGTGCTCGATTTGACGGTGAAGAAGGGGATGAATCAAGGCTGGTTTGGAAACGTGGATTTAGGCGCCGGAACGGAAGACCGTTATACAGGAAGAGCTATGATTAACCGTTTTTATGATAAAACTCAGGTTTCTATTATTGGTTCCGCCAATAATGTGAATGATCAGGGATTTTCGGGGGGAGGACCTCGTTGGAGGCGTAACAATGGATTGAACGCGACTAAAATGCTAGGAGCGAATTTTGCTACAGAAACAGAAAAACTGGAATTGGGAGGTAGTATGCGTTACAACTATCGTGATGCAGATGTAGTAACAGTCGGATCTTCACAGCGTTTTTTGCAGTCGGGGGATTCTTATTCCAATTCAAACAAAGCCAATAGTAATAAGGAAACAGGTTTCAAGGCAGATTTCCGTATGGAATGGCGTCCCGATTCAATGACCAATATTATTTTCCGGCCGAATGTTTCTTATGATAAGACAAGGGGAGCTTCAGTTGCAGAGTCAGGTACTTTTAATGAGGATCCTTATCAGTATGTGGTAAATCCCAATGATTATTTGAACTTTGACAATATAGAGTCTGATGATCCGTTAAGGGATACTCGTATTAATGCTACCAATGAACATAATCTGTCCAAATCAAATAGTTTGTCGGCTAATGCAACATTGCAGCTGAACCGGAAACTGAATAATGAGGGACGTAACATTACATTCCGTGGTTCATTTGGATATGGAGATGATGACAGCGATCAGTATGCTCAATCGGAAACCCGTTATTATCAGATAAAGAACTATTTAGGAGGGGATTCTATAGAACATCGTAATCAATACATTACGATGCCTACTAAAAATTATAATTATACAGCACAGTTTACTTATAGCGAACCTATAGCACGGGCTACTTTCCTGCAATTTAGTTATAGATTCCAATATAAGAATAGCAAGAGTGATAAATCGACATACGATTTGGGGTATCCTTGGGATATAAATGACGGATTACCCGAAAACTATGAAACTGCTTATGTGGATAGCTTGAGTAAGGATGCTGAATATAAATACTTTAATCATGATATTTCTTTGGGACTACGATTTATCCGGGAGAAATATCAGTTGAGTGCCGGCATGTCCTTACAGCCTCAAAATACGAAATTGTCCTATAAGAAGGGAGATTACATGACTGATACCACAAGAACGGTATTCAATTTTGCTCCGAATCTGGATTTTCGTTATCGCTTCTCCAAAGTAAGTCAGTTGCGTATCACTTATCGTGGGCGTAGTAGCCAGCCTAGTATGGAAAACCTGTTGCCGATTGTCGATAATTCCAATCCGTTGAATATCCGTGTGGGTAATCCAGGTTTGAAGCCTTCGTTTGCCCATACCATGCGTTTGTTTTATAACACTTATAATGCCGAGAAGCAGCGTGGCATAATGACTCATGTAAATTTCACTGCTACTCAGAATAGTATCAGTAATAGTACGGTATATGATGAGAATACGGGTGGTACTACTTCAACTCCTCAGAATATCAATGGAAACTGGAATGCGTTTGGATTGTTCGGTTTTAATTCGGCTTTGAAGAATAAAAAGTTTACTATAAATTCTTTTTCTCGTGTGAGCTACCGGAATCAGGTAGCGTTCTTATACAATAAGGAAACATTGCATGATGATAAGAATACGACTACCGGTTTGACTTTGGCGGAGAATCTGAATGGGTCCTATCGGAATGACTGGTTTGAATTTTCATTGAATGGTTCTATTGAGTATACAGCGGAACGTAGCAAGCTGCGTCCTGAAAAGAACCAGAATCCTTATACATTCTCATATGGAGCGAGTACCAATGTCACTTTACCATGGCAGATGACATTGTCTACTAATATCACCAACCAGTCCCGTAGAGGATATGATGATGCCAGTTTGAACAATAATGAACTGATTTGGAATGCCCAAATAGCACAAAGTCTATTGAAAGGAGCTGCAACTGTTAGTTTTGAAATGTACGACATCTTAAAACAACAGAGCAATATCAGCCGTTCTTTGACAGCGGATGTACGTTCGGTTACCGAATACAACAGTATCAACAGTTATTGTATGGTACATTTTATCTATCGTCTGAATATTTTTGGAAGTAAAGCCGCCCGTGACAAGATGATGAATAGCCATAGGGGATTCGGCGGTCCCGGTTTTGGTCCCGGTCCGGGAAGACATGGCCGGCGTCCTTTTTAAATGAAACTATATCTTAATCTTTTCCCAATCTATATTGTTATAGGTTGGGATTTTTTTTATAAGTTTGCTTATAAGTAAATTACTGGAATTATATGGTAGAGTGGAGTATCTTTAATGAAATCTTTGCTGTTGCTTTTAACGTGCTTTATTTTGTGATTATCATCGGAACTATCTTTATAGTGATACTTGATAATCGTAATCCCGTTAAAACAATGGCATGGGTACTTGTGCTCTTTTTCCTGCCCATTGTGGGGCTTGTGTTCTATTTCTTTTTCGGCAGAAGCACACGTAAGGAGAAATTGATCAGCAAGAAAGGGTTCACCCGTCTCATAAAACGTCCCATGGCAGAATACCAGGCGCAAAAGGCGTTTAAGTGTCCTGATGAACAGCACCAGTTGATGCGTTTTTTCCGGAAAGTGAATAATGCTTTGCCCTTTGAAGGAAATGCGACGGAAGTTTTTACGGATGGTTATTCCATGCTGTATTCATTGATGAAAGAAATCAGTAAGGCAAAGCATCACATCCATTTGCAGTTTTATATTTTTGAGGATGATCCGGCAGGCAGGTTGCTGCGCGATTTGTTGATAGATAAAGCGCGGCAGGGAGTAGAAGTGCGTTTACTATATGATGATGTGGGCTGCTGGAAAGTTCCCCATGCTTTTTTTGATGAAATGCGGGGAGCAGGTATTGAGGCACGCAGTTTTTTGAAAGTCCGTTTTCCTTTATTTACCAGTAAGGTAAATTATCGTAATCACCGTAAAATAGTAGTAATCGACGGTCGTGTGGCTTATACGGGAGGGATGAACATTGCTTTGCGCTATATGAAAGGCTTTCCATGGGGGATATGGCGGGATACTCACATTAAAATAGAAGGAAAAGCGGTATATGGGTTACAGACTGCTTTTTTGACCGATTGGTATGTAGTAGACCGTACCCTTATCACTTCCTCCCGTTATTTCCCCGAAGTCGGAATCTTTGGAAAGGCTCTGATACAGATTGTTACTTCCGATCCTGTAGGCGAATGGCGGGATATTATGCAAGGGCTACTGATAGCTATCAGCAGCTCCCGAAAGTATTTTTATATACAAACACCTTACCTGTTGCCTACCGAACCTATTCTGATGGCATTGAAAACGGCAGCTTTGGCAGGCGTGGATGTTCGCATTATGATACCGGCACGTGCCGATACATGGATAACACATTTAGGTTCGTTATCTTATTTGGATGATATCATGCGTGCGGGTGTCAGGATTTACCTTTATCAGAAAGGTTTTTTGCATTCCAAGCTGATGGTCAGTGATGATACTCTTTCTACGGTAGGTTCTACAAATATGGACTTCCGTAGCTTTGAGCATAATTTTGAGGTGAATGCCTTTATGTATGATCCGTCCTCAGCATTGCTGTTGAAAGGTATTTTCCTGCAAGACCAGAAGGACGCCATCCTGTTGCAGAGAAAAACATGGATAAAGCGTCCTTGGTATCAAAAAGCACAAGAATCTATTGTCCGGTTGCTGGCACCGTTGCTTTGAAGAAAGAGAAGTTCACACTGCCATATGCACGGCGCTCAATAAAATGGGGGTCATCCTCAAAATGATTCTCTTTGCCATGTTCCAGTACCAGTAATCCGTCTTCCTTTAAAATCCCGCTTTCGAAAATACGGGTGGGGATGCTTTCCAACTCTTTCAAGGCGTATGGAGGGTCGGCGAAGATGAAATCAAATTGCTCGCTGCATTTGTCTATAAATCTAAAGACATCAGCACGGATAGGAAAACATTTGTCGGTCTTCACTTCACGCATCACCTGTGAGATGAAAGAAAGGTGCTGGGGATCTTTTTCTACTGAAATAACCCGGTCACAACCGCGTGAAACCAGTTCTATACTGATGCTGCCCGTACCGGCGAAAAGGTCCAAGGCTGTAACTCCGTCCTCGAAGTCAAAATAATTGTTACTTAATACATTGAAAAGGTTCTCTTTGGCGAAATCCGTTGTCGGACGTGCCTTGAATGTATGAGGCACATCGAAACGGCGCCGTTTGTATATACCGCTGATTACTCGCATAATAATAAGGTTTGCATGTCAAAAGGTATCTCTTCTATTTTACTTATCTCGGAGCGGTTGAATTCCGCTTTGGGGCTGATGACGAATACCTGGCGCAGATAATTGCGCAACTCTTTCAGTAATTCTTCTTTGTCCTCTAATATTCCTGTCAAGTGCAGCTCGTCTCTTTCCTGATTATAATTTAATTGTTGCCATACATATAATAGGTAATACACACGGTCTGTGGTTTGTTTGCATGGAAATGAGTTGATCAGTAATAAGTTGCCCTTATCAAAACAAAAAACTTCCATTTGTTGCTCGCGTATGTATGTATATAGTTTCCGGCTGTTACCCAACCGGCTTTTCCGGGCGAAATATTCAGTCAGCGGGCTGGCGGTGGAGAAGAAACGAGCTGTAGGAAAATGTTCAGTCAGTAACAAATGGGTATGTTTGTCCATAGCAAAAAGTATTACCACATTGCTTCTTCCCAGGACATTGCAAAGTACAATCTCGTTATTTCCTTTAGCTTTAGGAAAATTATGATAGAAAATTGTATCCATCTGTTCGTCTTCGAATAATTCCAAAGGAACAGGGGTGAAACGGGGGGAGTCATACAAGATGTTAACCCGTTTATACGGATACTTCAGCGCTTCTGTTTTAGTCAGCATATCTTTCAGATTGGCCGTCATGGAATATCCGGTGTTGACCGGATGCGGAACAAAGCAGAAATCATTATCTGTCAGTGGGTTATAGATAGAAAAAGAAAATCCATCCGCACTGAGGCGGATGGATAATGTATATTGTTCCGATTTTGTAAAATCGATACGTTCAGTCATTCTTATTCCCAGTTACCTGCGTTATTGTTAGGCTGTTCGATATCACCCACTCTTAAACCGCAATATTTACCCAATTTGGTCTGAAGGTCTTTAAGGTTAGCCAATTCTTGAGTATTCAAGCCGCCCAAATATGTTTCATACGGAGTTTGAGCTTGGAACAAGTTCAAAGGAGCACCCGATTTGGTAGTATCGCTGCGGGTAACCATCTCAAATTGTACGCCGTTTCCGAAGGGAACATATCTCAAAGAGTCTGCGTTGAAGCCCGGAGCATAGATTGTATCTGTTACGGCAACCCATAAAGTATCACGTTTGAAGTTCATCAAACCTTCTTTTTCAACTTCTTTCCAGTTACCGGTCTTTTTGGCTTTGTTGATGATTGCCATCGCTTTCTTTTCAGTCATACCGGCTTCCAGTTGTGTATCAGACAAAACTCCTTCTTTCTTTACAAACGGAAGTTTTGCAGTTTTGACGAAATCAATCAAGGTGTCGAAGCTTGCAGTATATCGTCCATTGTGCAGGTTACGGTATTCCAACTGTGCCTTACGGATGTCAATTAAGCGTGCAATAACTTGTTTCTCTCTAGTCTTTTTAGCGTCATCGAAGTTGATCGGTCCCATGATACTGCCGTAGCAAACGTATATCAAACCGATAACGCAAGCAGCCAATACAATATTAATAACTGTTTTCATGATAAATATGTGTTTTTTTTAGTTTATATTCGCATCGCAAAAATAAAACAAATAAATCTAATAACGCACAGTTCAAGGAACTTTTTATTACGCAATTATGATTAATAGTTATTTAGTGCAGCAAATTAAGGGAAATTTTCTATATAAACCAACTTTAGAACAAGAAAAAGCTGTTAAATTTTTAGCAGATTTTCTCTTTTCCCGCCAATCGGACTCGGTTTTTCTCTTAAAGGGATATGCCGGTACGGGTAAAACATCCCTTATCGGAGCATTGGTGAAGACCTTGGACCAGTTACAGCAAAAGTGTGTTCTGCTTGCTCCGACGGGAAGGGCGGCTAAAGTCTTTTCACATTATGCACAGCATCCGGCTTATACTATCCATAAGAAGATTTACCGCCAGCGCAACTTTTCAAATGACCTGGACAACTTTTCTTTGGATGATAACCTGCATCAGCATACTTTGTTTATTGTGGATGAGGCGTCGATGATCGCTAATGACGGATTGGCGGGGGCGGTCTTTGGTACAGGGCGTTTGCTGGACGACTTGATTCAATATGTATATGCCGGAACAGGTTGCCGTCTGATGCTGATAGGAGATACGGCGCAGCTTCCTCCGGTGGGAGAGGAGGAGAGTCCGGCTCTTTCGGCCGATAAGTTACGCGGGTATGGCATGGAAGTATATGAGGCGCAGCTCACTGAGGTGGTTCGTCAGATGCATGATTCGGGGATTCTTTGGAATGCGACAGAATTGCGCCGCTACATATCCGAGGAAAATTTTCTCACTTTGCCTTCTGTCCGTGTGGAAGGGTTTCCGGATATCCGGATGGTTTCTGGTAGTGAGCTGATTGAGGTAATCAATGATTGTTACGGTCAGGCAGGTATGGACGAAACGATTGTGGTCTGCCGTTCCAATAAACGGGCGAATATTTATAATAAGGGAATTAGGAATACGATTCTGTTTCGGGAGGATGAGCTGAACAGCGGTGACCTGCTGATGGTGGCGAAGAATAACTATTTTTGGACGGAGGGTTGTAAGGAGATTGATTTTATAGCCAATGGAGATATAGCTGTGGTTCGCCGTGTCCGTCGGGTGCGTGAGGCATACGGCTTTCGTTTTGCCGATGTGGTGCTGGCGTTCCCCGACTATGATGGTATGGAACTGGAGGTGAAACTTTTGTTGGATACCTTGCATACTGAAACACCCGCACTGCCTAAAGAATTGAATGACAAGTTGTTTTATTCGGTATTGGAGGATTATGCTGATATAACAGTGAAACGTGAGCGGATGAAGAAAATGAAAGCCGATCCTCATTACAATGCCTTGCAGGTGAAATATGCGTATGCCGTTACTTGTCACAAAGCGCAGGGTGGCCAGTGGAAACGGGTCTTTTTGGATCAGGGTTATATGACGGAGGATATGTTGACTCCGGATTATTTCCGTTGGCTGTATACGGCTTTCACCCGTGCTACGGAAATTCTGTATCTAGTGAACTGGCCGAAGGAGCAGACGGAATGAGCGGGCAGTCAGTGAGGTGTTAATGACTGATGATATGTTTTCAACCGTTTGGTTAATGTTTTTTTCTTTATGGCTAAGCCTTTTTGAACGTTTGTATTCTATCTCCATAACCTTTGGGAGATAGAAATCTTCCTTTTTATTTCCCTTATCCATAAAGAAGAAAAGGCTTAGTAAACCAGATAAAAAAACTCCGCCATCGGCTTTCAGACCAGATGGCGGAGTTTTGATATATACGAAATATGGACGAAATTCGAATAGATTACAATGCAGCCAGCTCTATCACTTTATCAACAGCCGCATTCAGACCGTCGGGATTCTTACCGCCTGCCGTTGCGAAGTGGGGCTGACCACCGCCGCCGCCTTGAATCAGTTTGGCTGCTTCACGGACCAGTTTGCCTGCATTCTGTCCGGCTTTTACCAAGTCTTCGCTAATCATGACAGTCAGCATCGGTTTGTTGTTGTCCACACTACCTATTACAACGAACAGATTGGAAGGAATCTCACCTTTCAGCTGGAAGGCAATATCTTTCACTACGTCGGCAGACATCGGAATGATGGTTTTCACCACTTTCACACCATTTATTTCTTTGGCATTCTCTACCAGTCTGGCTTTCAGTGCGGCGCCCTTTTCTTTCATGAACTCTTCCACCTGCTTCTTCAATCCTGCATTTTCGTCAATATACTTGCGGATGGCGACTTTCAGATCGGGGGCATTGTTGAACAATGCCTTCAAGTCATTCAGCGTATCTTGGACCGTATCCATCAATTCCTCTACTTTGGCACCCGTGATAGCTTCGATACGGCGCACACCGGCAGCAACAGAGCTTTCGCTGATAATACGGACCATACCGATCTTGCCTGTAGCCGGAACGTGGGTACCTCCACAGAATTCAATAGAGTTTCCGAATTGGACAACACGTACCTCATCACCGTATTTTTCACCGAACAAAGCAATAGCACCCAGTTCTTTTGCCTTTTCGATAGGAAGATTGCGGTATTCCGTCAAAGGGATGTTCTCACGGATTTTGGCATTTACCAAATGTTCCACTTCACGAAGTTGCTCGTCAGTCACTTTCTGGAAGTGAGAGAAGTCGAAACGTAATGACTCAGGGGTTACCAAAG
>OGLE01002410.1_pt1 | contig 12038 bp, 6 predicted proteins | sample 1572671 | NCBI WGS metagenome assembly OGLE01 (sample SAMEA2581923, study PRJEB24529) | metagenome | biome: Human gut stool | place: China | collected 2011 | reverse complement strand
GAACCGGAAACGTGGAAACCCAGTTGGCGACTTCGTGCAAAGAAGGACAAAGTAGCCAGTGGATACGTCTCGCTTTGGTTCCTGAAAACGAAACAGACGGATTCAACCCATCGCTTATAACCGTCCTGAACAAAGACGGCAAGCTGATCCGCCTGGACCAACTGCTAAAAGTCACCCGTCAGGAAGAGGCTCCACAGAGTTATTACCGTATCAACGGCTTGAATTCCATCTATCTGTCCATCCGCGCCGAGGAGACGGCGAACCAGCTGGAACTTGCCAAACGGGTAAGAGCCGAAATGGAATATATCCGTACCTTGCTTCCACCCGGTTATGAAATACATACCAGCTATGACGCGACCGAATTCATTCAGGACGAACTGAACAAGATTTATGTCCGTACGGGGCTCACCGTCCTGATCCTACTGATGTTTGTCTTGCTGATCACACGCGAGATAAAATATCTGTTACTGATCATCATCAGCCTTTCGATCAACCTCAGTATTGCTGTCATCCTTTATTATCTGTCAGGACTGGAAATGCAGCTTTATTCGTTGGCAGGCGTCACAATCTCACTCAGCCTGGTGATCGACAACACGATCGTCATGACGGAACATATCCGGAACCGACATAACCGAAAGGCAATCCTATCCATATTGGCAGCCACTTTGACAACGATAGGTGCACTGGTCATTATCTTTTTCTTAGATGAAAAGATACGCCTCAATCTGCAGGATTTTGCGGCTGTCGTCATCATCAATTTAGGAGTCTCCCTATTGATCGCGCTTTTCCTGGTTCCCGCCCTGATCGATAAGATGAACCTGGAATGGAAAAAAAGCGGAAAAAAGAACATATCCGGAGAAGAGACCGAGTATACATGGAAAAGCCGGATCAGAAAAAGAACGAACCGCTTTCTCAAACGTTTCCCTGTCTACTACAACCGGTACTATCAATGTCAGATCGATTTCCTTTGCGGATGGAAGAAATTGGCATGTTTCATTTTACTGTTAGCATTCGGCATCCCGGTTTTCCTGTTACCGGAAAAAATCGAATACGACACGAAAGACAAAAAGAAGGTCTACACGGCAACAGACACCCTACTAATCGATACATATAATAAATTCGCCTCCAACGAGACGTACAAGGAGAAGATCAAACCCATCGTCGATAAGGCGTTGGGCGGGACCCTACGCCTGTTCGTACAAAAAGTTTATGAAGGAAGTTACTTCACCCGCAACGAAGAAACGGTCCTGTCTGTCAGCGCATCGCTCCCGAACGGGACGACCTTGCCACAAATGAATACCTTGATGAGCCGGATGGAAGCCTATCTCAGCACCTTCAAAGAAATACGACAGTTCCAAACAAACGTCTACAGCGCACGCCAGGCCGGTATCCGCATCTATTTTACGAAAGAGAGTGAACGGAGCGGTTTCCCGTACACATTGAAAAGCAAAATCATCAGCAAAGCACTTGAATTGGGGGGGGGAAGCTGGCAAGTCTACGGTTTGCAGGACCAGGGATTCAGCAACGATGTGCGCGAAGGAGCCGGTTCTTTCCGTATCGTGATGTATGGTTACAACTACGACGAGCTGTACGAATGGGCCGAACAGCTGAAAGCCAAGTTGCTCACCCACCGCCGCATCAAGGAAGTGCTGATCAATTCAGAATTCTCGTGGTGGAAAGACGATTACCAGGAGTTCTACTTCAACCTCAACAAAGCCCGGCTGACCCAGGAGGACATACAGCCGATCGACCTGTTCGCCTCCATCAATCCCGTTTTCGGAAAGGACATTTATACCGGGACGATCGTCGTCAACGAAGAGACAGAGAAACTGAAACTCTCCTCCCGCCAGTCACAGGAATACGATGTGTGGAGCATGCAGTATGTTCCACAAACTATTGACGGCAAGCCCTACAAGTTAGCAGAACTTGCAAGTGTCGAAAAAGGACAGATGCCGCAGAAGGTTTGCAAAGTAAACCAACAATACCGCCTCTGTCTGCAATACGAATATATCGGGGCTTCCAATCAGGGAAATAAGATACAGGAACGCGACCTGAAGGAAATCAATGCCATACTGCCGATGGGTTATACCGCCAAGTCGGAAAGCGCTTACTGGTATTGGGACAAAAAGGACAATAAACAATATCTTCTGTTATTGCTGATCATCGTCATTATCTTCTTTACCACCAGTATCCTGTTCAATTCGCTGAAACAGCCGTTGGCCGTTATCTTTGTAATACCGATCTCTTACATTGGCGTATTCCTCACGTTCTATTGGTTCAAATTGAATTTCGACCAAGGAGGATTTGCCTCCTTCGTCCTATTGTGCGGCATAACCGTTAACGCAAGCATCTACATTTTGAATGAATACAACCAAATCCGGCAACGCAAACCGTTGATGTCGCCCTACAAGGCATATCTGAAAGCCTGGAATGCTAAGATCACGCCCATTTTCCTCACAGTCGTTTCGACCATCTTAGGCTTCATCCCATTCATGTTAGGTCCGGATAAGGAAGCGTTTTGGTTCCCGCTGGCCGCCGGCACCATCGGCGGGCTTGCCATGTCTATCTTAGGAATCTTCCTCTATTTACCTCTTTTCACATTAAAAAAACAACCCTAACCTTAACTTTCCCCTTTCAAATAAGGATTACCGTTTATCATCAAAATATTTTGTATGCCAGCCGTTTGCATATTGTCAACAAAATGTCAACTCTAACATTCACCCTCCAATAAAGCATAATATACTTTTGCGACCTCTTTAGACCTGTTCAAATCTTTCCTCCCAAAAGGAAAACACACTGGCTTCTCTTTCTGTTTAAATAGGGTATACTTGCATCGGTCCATTTCTTTGCCATCCATTTGGCAATGCCTGACAGATAAGTTGTGAGAAGGTCTCTGCCTCTCAACCCACAGAAAGCAGAGTTTTTTCACATTTTAATAAATATAATTATGAATAATTTTTTTAGTTATCTAAGATTACTTTTACTCGCAACGAGTGGAATGTTACTATTGTGTATAATCTTCGCCATGAATCCGGAATTAGCAGACGGCACGCTGTCCGGAAAAATTTGCTGGTTTCATTTCACATCTCTATTGTTAGCCGGTGGGGTTCTACTTATGGAATTCACAACAAAGAAAAGCCGTTTTATCTTTTCATTACCGGATGCCTTATTATTACTTCTGTTCGGTATCGTATTGGTTTCTTACGACAAAGACGAGAATCTTCAGCCGGAACGTTTCCTTTTCATCGCTCAGCTGGTTGCTCTCTGGTTTATGCTCAGAGGTGCTTTACAGGCGCATCAGGAATTACGACCGTTTTTCATTACGATCATCATATTTACCGGAATCGTTCCGGCCATCTGGGGGATCAGCCATACCATCAATCCTGCTCCCATCACCCATCCTGTCTTCAGGCTGCTTGAAACATCGCTGAAACCAGAGCCTTTCTATGGCTATATCGCAGTCATTTTTCCAGTCTGTCTGAACACATTACTCCGTTTTAAGAATTGCGACAAGATCGCTTTGTGGAAATCCCGTACTTTCCTGTTCTATTTCTCCATTCTCGGATCTACTTTGATTATCACCACCTTAATATTCAAAACAGACCAACCCGTATGGCTTGCAGCCCTCCTTTCCGGAATCTGGGTTTGCTGGATGAGGCTGATCGGATGGAAACAGACGAAAGAAGCCATACAGAACCACATCCAGCTGTTTGCCATCTCTTCGATTATCCTGTTTGTTGCGATCACGGCAGTCATTTTGGTCGGGAATATCCAAAAAGCCCAGGCCGGAGATCGCCGGCTTTTGATCTGGAATATCACGACCCAGGCTATCATGGAACATCCGGTAACCGGCATAGGTATAGGCGGCTTTCCAGCTACATACGCAAAGGAACAATCTGCCTATTTCGAAACCGATACCGCTTCTTCCAAAGAAAAACAAACCGCAACCTGTCCCCAGTATGCATACAACGAATATCTGCAAATAGGACTTGAGTTAGGTATTACGGGGTTGCTGTTCTTCATCTTCCGCTACGCCTTTGAGCCGCAGGCCATCGTCGGCGGCGGCTTCGGCTACGCCATCAAGCTCGCCATCTCCCAGGGCGCGAAGCGCGGCCTGTTCTCCAACGAGGCCGGTATGGGCTCCACGCCCCACGCCCACGCGCTCGCCAACGTCAAAAATCCGCACGAGCAGGGCACCGTCGCCATCATCGGCGTGTTCATCGACATGTTCGTCATCCTGACGCTCAACGCCCTCGTCATCATCTCCACACTTTACGCAGGCGACGGCCCGCTCGCCGGCTGCGGCGCAGCGGCGCTGAGCAGCACCTTCAATAAGACGAACCTTGCCCAGTGCGCGTTCGGCACGGTGTTTGGCTACAAGGCGGGCAGTATGTTCGTCGCGATCTGCCTGTTCTTCTTCGCGTTCTCCACGATCCTGAGCTGGAACCTGTTCGGCAAGATCAACATGGTCTACCTCTTCGGCAAAAAGAGCGCCAACGTCTACACGCTGCTCGCGCTGATTTTCATCTTCCTCGGCACCACGATGTCCAACGACCTCGTCTGGGAGCTGAGCGACATGCTCAACCAGCTCATGGTCATCCCCAACGCCATCGCCCTGCTCGCCCTGACGAGCCACGTCGTCAAGCATTCCCACACGCCCGACCGCCTGTCCGGCCGGGAAAACGGCTGATATTCCCCAAAAAAGCGCAAAAGCGCGCGGCTTTTGATAAAAGCCGCGCGCTTTTTTCATGCTCCACCCGCATTTTTTAATGTTTTGCGGCGTAATTCCTTTTCGGAATGGTATTCCATTTTCTATTCATTAAAAATATAAAAGTTTATCATCAATTTGCATAATATTTTTGATGAATCTTTGGCGGTTTTGAAGCCGCCGCTTCTCTTGACTTCTTCTTTACGGCATGTTACGCTTTTACTGCTGAAACAAACGAATATCTACCGATGACTCTTTCGGGATCTCGCAAACCGGAAGCCGAGGAAACTCTGGAGAACTCATTGAATTGAGTGCCGAAGGTGCAAGGCCGTAATGGTCGAATCTCTCAGGCAAAGGGACAGAGAAGCAGGACGTTTTTACGTCGTCGCACCGTTTCTCCTCCCCGCTCAACTGAATGCTACTTCCGGAGTTGCTGATTTTCGTATCGGCAACTTCTTTGTTTTTTAGGAGAGAGAGAGTTATGATTGAATCCATCGAAGCCGCACTGTTCCCAATTGTATGCAAGATCAATGAATATCTGAGCAACTACATCCTTGTGTTCCTGCTACTCGGCATTGGTTTCTGGTACTCCATCAAGACCCGCTTCGTCCAGATCCGCTGCTTCAAGGAGGGCTGGAACAGCGTGTTCGGCAACCTGTCGCTGCGCGGCAAGAAGCATGACAGCGGTATGAGCTCCTTCCAGGCGCTCGCCACCGCCATTGCCGCTCAGGTCGGCACGGGCAACATCGTCGGCGCTTCCGGCGCCATCCTCACCGGCGGCCCCGGCGCCATCTTCTGGATGTGGCTGATCGCCTTCTTCGGCATGGCCACGATCTACGCGGAAGCGACGCTCGCCCAGGAGACCCGCATCGTCGAAAAGGACGGCAACGTCAAGGGCGGTCCTGTCTACTACATCACGACGGCCTTTAAGGGCGGCTTCGGCAAGTTCCTCGCCGGCTTCTTCGCCATCGCCATCACGCTGGCGCTCGGCTTCTTCGGCTGCATGGTGCAGTCCAACTCCATCGGCTCGACGATGCAGACCGCCTTCGGTGTCCCGTCCTGGATCGTCGGTCTCGTGCTCGTCGCCATCTGCGGCTTCATCTTCCTCGGCGGCGTACAGCGCCTCGCCTCCGTCACCGAGAAGGTCGTTCCCATCATGGCCGCGATCTTCCTGCTCGGCGGTCTCATCGTTCTCATCGTGCGCATCAAGTATGTCCCCGCGACCTTCGGCATGATCTTCAAGTATGCCTTCGCTCCGCAGGCCATCATCGGCGGCGGCTTCGGCTACGCCATCAAGACCGCCATTTCTCAGGGTGCAAAGCGCGGCCTGTTCTCCAATGAGGCCGGTATGGGTTCTACCCCCCACGCCCACGCGCTCGCGAACGTCAAGTGCCCGCACGATCAGGGCGTTGTCGCCATGATTGGTGTGTTCATCGATACCTTCGTCGTCCTGACCCTCAACGCGCTCGTCATCATCTCCACCCTCTACACTGAGGGCGGTCCCCTCCACGAATGCGGTGCTGCCGCCGCGTCCACCACGCTCGGCAAGGCCAACCTCGCCCAGACCGCGTTTGGCGTCGTCTTCGGTGAGACCGCGGGCAACATGTTCGTCGCGGTGTGCCTGTTCTTCTTTGCCTTCTCCACCATCCTCGGCTGGAATCTCTTCGGCAAGATCAACGTCGCCTACCTCTTCGGCAAGAAGAGCGTCATCGTCTACACCATCCTCGCGCTCATCTTCATCTTCCTTGGCACGATGATGGCCAACGACCTCGTCTGGGAGCTGAGCGATATGTTCAACAACCTCATGGTCATCCCCAACGTCATCGCCCTCTTCGCCCTGACGAACCTTGTGGTCAAGCACGCCGATGACCCGAACCGCATCCCCGGCAAAAAGTGATCCTTTCCATCCTCTGTTAAAATAGGCAAAAGCGCCCCCGATTCGTTCGGGGCGCTTTTCCTGTCTTCACTTCTATCAAACAGGCCGCCGAATCATTCGATGCGGCGGCCTTGTTCCTCTTTGCCTTTTTATGCTTCCAGCAGCTCCCGGAACGCGAGGCCCAGTCCCCGCGTCACGAGCTCCCGCGGGCTCGCACAATACGCGGTCATTTCCTGCGCCAGAAGCTCTCCCGCGCGGCCGTGGAGCCACACGCCGAGCGCCGCGGCCTCTGCCGCACCCATGCCCTGGCACAGAAGCGACGCGATCAAGCCTGTCAGCACGTCCCCGCTCCCACCCTTTGAGAGCGCCGAGCAGCCGCTCGTGTTGACGAGCATCCGCCCGTCCGGCAGCGCAATGCGCGTCCGGTGCCCCTTGAGCACCAAGATACAGCCGTGCTCGCAGGCAAAGCGGCTCGCAAGCTCTGTCCGTTCGCTCGACGCGATCTCCCGGAGCGTCCGGTCCGTCAGGCGCGCAAATTCGCCGTCGTGCGGCGTCAAAATCGTCACGCGTCCGCGGCGGACGTCCAGCTTTTCCGTGCAGCCCTGTAAGGCGTTCAGACCGTCGGCGTCCAGCACCAGCGGCTCTTTCACCTGCCACAAAAGCGCGTGGACGAGCTGCTCTGTCTCTTTTCCGCGGCCAAGGCCGGGACCGAGCGCTAAAACATCACAGCCTTTGAGCTTGTCCTGCATCTTGTCGAGCGCGGCGAGACAGAGCCTTCCGTCCGTCTCCGGCAGCGGGAACGGCATTGCGCTCACGCACTTTTGCGCCTCAACCGCCCAGATGCTCTCCGGCACGCCGAGATACACGAGCCCGCAGCCCGAATGCACCGCCGCGCTCGCCGCCAGATACGGCGCGCCCGTATAGCTCACGCTGCCGCCGAGGACTAAGAGCTTGCCGAAGTCGCCCTTGTGCCCATCTTCTTTGCGCGGCGGCAGGAGCGTCTTGGCATACGCGCGGTCGACGATCGTTTCACGCATCGCAGTTTTCCTCCGTCAGTTCGAGTTTTTTCGCGCGCGGCAGCTTCTTGATGGCGGCCTCGCGCCGCAGCGCCGCGCCCTTGTCGCTGCATTGCTCGCAGTACACGACCGCGACAGGCGGGTGCGAGCGAGTGTACTTCGCCCCGTGCCCGCTCTTGTGCATGGCAAAGCGCTTTTCCACGTCTGAGGCAATGCCGGTGTAGAGCGAGCCATCCTCGCAGCGCAGCATGTAGACGTACCAGTCCATCTCAATACTTGAGCACGCCCGTCGTGCGCAGCGCGTTATAGAGCGCCGCCGCAGCCTGCTCGCGCAGGATGGGGGCCTGGGGCTCGATATCTTCAAGGCTCATGCAGTACATATTCACAGCATCGCCGTTTTCATCGAACACGGAATTCGTCAAAAGCTCCGCGCTGCGGATGGCCCAGTGTGAAAAGCTCTTATACTTCGGCAGCGGCTGCAAAATGGCCAGCGGGTTCTTGTCCAAAAATTCACGCGCATCCAGATTCACGAATTCCACGAGCCTGCCCAGCACCGTAATGAATTCCTCCTGTGTCATCGTCGCGTTCGGGTCGAATTTTCCCCCGCCCACGCCGGAGACAAGGCCGATGGCCGCCATCGCGTTCACAGAGGGCGCGTACCAGCTCCCCTTGGCAACGTCGGTAAAGTACCCGTTCGCCGTGGAGTAGAGGTCAAGCACCTGCGCGAGCAGCGCACAGACCTCCGCGCGCGTCATCGTCGCGTCGGGGCGGAACTTGCCGCCATCGCCAAAGACGATGCGGCTCGCCGCAAGCGAATCGATCTCCTGCGCGTACTCGCTGTCCGCCACGTCGGAAAAGTCGAGCGCGGACGATGCGGCAAAGCCGCACTTTTCGCGCGCCTGCGCGAGCGTGAGCTTCCTTTCGCCGCCGTTTTCGCCCCAGTAAAGCACGGCGTCCGGCGTCAGCGCCGCCAAAATGGCCTCAAGCGCGGCGGAAGAGCTCTCCTTCGCTGCGGGAATGTTGATGTAAAAGTCGCAGCCGTTCAGCACCAGGCGGAGATACGCGCTGTCTTTCGTCTTCTCGCCGCTCAGCAGGCGCGCCGCCGCAACGGCCTGATCCTGCGGGATGTAGAGCGTCGGCACCACGCCGATGCGGTCGGTCGTGTTGCCGCCCGCGCAGTAGAAGCGATACGCCGTCACCTTCACGGCGTCGCCGTGCAGATACGGGCAGTTCGACTCATCGTATAGGACCTGCGCCACGCCCTTGCCATAGCTGCGCGTGCCGATGACGATGCCGCTGCCCGTGCCGAGCACGCCGCCCGCAAAGATCTCCGACGCGCTGGCACTGCCGCTGTCCATCAGCACGATGGCGGGCTTGTCCGTCAGGTCCTTGCCCGAATAGCTCTGCGCGGTACTCTCGCCATCCTGATCGACAAAGTAGGTGAGGTCTCCCTCGCCCGAAAACGCGCCGAGCGCCGACACCGCCGCGGAGGTCAGCCCCCCGCCGTTGCCGCGAAGGTCCACGATCCACGCGTGCACAGCGCTGTCATTCCCGCGCACGCCCTCTTGAAAATACGTCCCCGTCTGCGTGCCGAAGCTGTCGCAGTCGATGTAGCCCACGCCGCCCGTGACCGAGACAGTCGTATTCGTCTGCGTGACGAGCGCGCGCGTAACGGTATAATCCGCCTGCGTGCCGTCCGCGTGGCGGACGGTGACGGTCACGCTCGTCCCCGCTTCGCCGAGGAGCTTGGCGCAGTGCTCCGCGCCGCCCGGCGCGCAGGACTCGCTCTCAATGGCGATGATAATGTCGCCTGCGGCAAGGCCCGCCTTCTCCGCGCCGCCGCCCTTGAGGACGGAGACGATGCGGATGCCCTCGGGCACATAGGTGATCTCCGCGCCGATGCCGGCGAAGCTCACATCACCCTCGACGCCCTGCAAAAACGCCTGATACTCCTCCGCCGTCATGTAGTACGTGTAGTCGTCCGTGTAGGAAAAGAGCTCGTCGAGCGACTTCGCGTCCTGCGCGGCGCGCGGCAGCTTATCAACATAGCTGCGCTGCAAAATATCGTAGGCCTCCTCCACGCTGAGCGCCTGCGCACCGGTCGTTATCGTCATCGCCGCGACGCAGCAGAGCGCGCCCAAGCGGAACAGTCTCTTTTTCATGCCCGATTCTCCTTTGTTCGGCAGTTTTCTCCATTATACCGTGCCCGCGGCAAAAAGCAATCGCAAATCCCGCCGCTTCTCCCGCCTTGCCAAGCGGGCGAAAATAGGCTATACTGTCAGCATAATGAGAAATTTTTGCTTTTTGGAGGATCTTATGGACGAGCAGAAGACCACCGGCACCCTTTATATCGTCGCAACGCCCATCGGCAACTCGCGCGACATGTCCGAGCGCGGACGCGAAATCCTGTCCACCGCCGACATCATCGCCGCCGAGGACACCCGCCGCAGCGTGGTGCTGCTCAACAAGCTCGGCATCCGCGGCAACAGTCTGAGCGCCAACCACAAGTTCAACGAATACGGCAAGGCGAAGTGGTTCATCGAACAGCTTGCCTCCGGCAAGGACATCGCCGTCATCACCGACGCGGGCACGCCCTGCATCTCCGACCCCGGCAACGAGCTCATCCGCGCCGCGGTCGAAAACGGCATTCGCGTCGTCGGCGTGCCCGGCTGCTGCGCCGCGGTCAACGCGCTATCGATCTCGGGCTTTGACCTCTCGAGCTTCCTCTTCTATGGCTTTTTCCCGCGCGAGACGGCCGACCGCCGCCGCGTGCTGCTGATGATGCGCAAGGGCGACACCGCGACCTACGCCTTTTACGAATCTCCCAAGCGCATCATGAGCGTCATCGACTTCTTCATCGAGGAAAACGCGCAGCTGCGCCTGTGCCTCTGCAACGACATGACAAAGCTCCACGAGATGACCTTCCGCGGCACGCCGCAGGAGGTCAAGGACCAGCTCATTGCGAAGGAGACCTACGAAAAGGGCGAATATGCCCTCATTGTCGAGGTCTGCGATGACTACCGCCTGCGCGAGGTCGAGCACATCACCTCGCCCGAGGCGCTGCTCGTCGACTGCATGGTGCGCAGTGACTGCACGGCCAAGGACGCCATCAAAATGCTCCTCAAGGACGAGAACAACACCTACAGCAAAAACGAGCTGTACGCTGCGCACCTTGCGCTCAAAGAGAGGTTTGGCGCATGAGCATTGTAGTCTCCGACCTCTCCGAACGGCTCGACACGCTCACCAAGCTCGTCCTCGCCGAGCCGGTCGCGCGCATCGGGCACTCGCGTGTCACCGTGCGGCCGCTCACCCTGCGCGGCAAGGCCTTCTTTCAGCTCGAATACCAGCAGGGGCAGAAGGTCGCGCACCGCAACGTCGCGCGCGGCGCGCTGCTCGAAACGTTCGAACAGGAGCTTGACGGTCTGTTCCGCTCTGTCACACTCTGCACCGAAACGGAGACGCGCCAGTACGTCCGCAAGACGAACGGCGCGTACAAGTGCACCGCCAAGTCCGGCGCGGCCCGCGCCGCCGTGACCGCCTCGCACAACCGCAAAAAGGAGTACATTTTGCAGGAGGGCGAGAACATCCCCGCCCTCGTCGACCTCGGCGTGTTCACGCCGGACTTCAAGATCGTCAAGGCGAAATACGACAAATATAAGCAGATCAACCGCTTCATCGAGCTCGTGGACGACGCGTTCCGCGCCTACGGCCGCGACGAGATCACGATTCTCGATTTTGGCTGCGGCAAATCGTACCTCACGTTCGTGCTGTACTACTATTTCGCCGTCAAGCGCGGCGTGCGCGCCAAGATCATCGGCTATGACTTAAAAGAGGATGTCGTCGAACACTGCAATGAAGTTGCCGCGCGCTACGGCTATACGGACCTCCATTTCGTCGTCGCGGATGTCACGCGCGATGTGCTCTACGACGAGCACATCGACATGCTCGTCACGCTCCACGCCTGCGACGTCGCGACCGACTACGCCCTGCACTACGCCATCTCCCGCGGCGTCGAGCACATCTTCTCCGTCCCCTGCTGCCAGCACGAGGTCAATAAGACCATCCAAAAGGGCGGCGATTTCGACATTCTGCTCTCCCACGGGCTGTTTCAGGAGCGCTTCTCGGCGCTGCTGACCGACGCCATCCGCGCAGCGGTCCTGGAGGACGAAGGCTACGACGTCGACGTCATCGAGTTCATCGACTTCGCCCACTCGCCCAAAAATCTGATGCTCCGCTGTCACCGTACCGGCCACCGCGGCACCAAAAAACTCACCGAGTCCCGCCGTCTCCGCGACCAATACGGCTTTGAGCAGACTCTCCTGTCGCTCGTCGAAAATGACGGAAAATAAGCCTCGCAGAGTTTTTACCCGCAAGGGGTACGCGGCATCCGTAAAGCAGCAAAGCTGCTAACGGCTGCGCAGTAGATTCCCCCTCGCCA
>OGLE01002408.1_pt1 | contig 12041 bp, 10 predicted proteins | sample 1572671 | NCBI WGS metagenome assembly OGLE01 (sample SAMEA2581923, study PRJEB24529) | metagenome | biome: Human gut stool | place: China | collected 2011 | reverse complement strand
AAATCCCACACCACACTATGGGTGATGCGAGATTTTCTTAACTTAATGCCATTGATCTTACGGTCTGGGCTGTTTTTATGATCAGAATTTATGCTCAAGTTTTTATAATAAGAATTTATGATCAGATTTTTTGAGTAGGTTTTTATTTGTCAGATTTGTTAAAATTTTCTTTGTTTTCCTCATATTTTTTCTTGTAAAGATATCTCGTCCTGTATGCCTGGCTGCATATGACAACACCGATTATAAGTATTGCTATTAGAGTTATGGCAGTCTGTTTAATATCAGGTGAGCTGTGAGCTTCGTTAGAGCTTGTATCGTTGGCTTCATTGTTGCTGTTATCAGAGCCTGTGTTGTCTAGGGCATCTTCTTTTTCCTTTGCTGCCTGAAGCCTTGCAGCTTCCTTTTTAGCTTCACGCTCTGTGTGAAGAGCTGTTACATGCTCCATCATATCATTTCCTGTATCATATCCGACGGTTGTACGGTAGAGACCGAAAGCACGGCTGTCAAAGTTACCCCAGTATGTTTTAGCGTATCCATTGTCCATGACGTTGAACGAATACGATATCTGTGATACATGTTTTGTGAATGCTGTTTTTAGTATATCAACAGACGTTCTTTGGTTGAACCGGCTAAGAGGTGTATCAACATCGAGAGTGATAGTGTTTTCGTTATATAAGTGGTAATAAGTTTTTGGCGTATCCCATATTCCATATTCTGAAGCTGAATCGGGATTAAATGAAGCCTCTGCTGAGCTGTTAACGGCCTCTGAAACAGCTTTTGCATATATACAGTGACCTCCATGGCCGTATTCGCCGTTGAAATCCTGTGATACACAGACAAGAGGCTTGAAACGTCTTACGCAGGCTGTGGCATAAGATACGATATCGTCATAATTATACTGTGTCATGGCTGTACCTAAGTCAAGGGAATAAAGATCCATAAAATCTCCTTTTACAGGATAATTCTTTATTCCACATTCCCACAGACCGTCAAGCTCTTCGTGTTGTCTTACTGGTTCTGTCAGAAAAAAGTCACACATATACGCAACCTGCACGTTGAGTCCCTGTTCACCACCGTAGTTTGTAAGAACACCACCTAGAAAAAGTATTTCATCATCTGCATGTGTTGAAAACACGAGAATATCAGTGTCATCGTTGCATGGAGGCTGCCATATCTGTACAGTTTCAGGAAGCCTGCCTTCTGAGTAGGCATATATGTCAGATATAGACATATCAGCTGAGGTTTCTATAGTTATGGATGTAGCTGCAGTGTTAAATGGGATATAGTCGTGAAGATATCCATATGAACCACATTGTATACTTGTTTTATTGTTATCCTTATCGTTATAGCTTATAGTGTAGCCTGATACCTCGCTGCTCCATATTATGTAAAGACCATATATGGCTTCATCAGACTCGATTATGAGCTGTTCACCACTTGCGATATCAGCTGTTGAATCATAAGAAGCATCAGTCATATCAGCAGTTATATTGCTGTGGGTGGAAGCACTGTCTTTATACACGGATATATCAATAATGTCTGCTTCTTTTTCACTTATATTTTGTCCGCTGGCAGCCAAAGCGGATGTGACAGCTCCACAGGGGGATATGTGTAAACAGGATAAACCCAAAGCAGTTATTGCTATAAAAGAATATGATAATAATTTTTTGAATGAATTTTTAAATAAATATTTAAATAAAGTTTTATTATGCATACCAATCTTTCTCTCCATTTCATTTGTTTTCTTATGGTAATCTAACATATTATGGTTATAGATTCAAGTGAAAGGGGGACTTTTCAGCTTTGATAGTGAAATGGTGATTTTTAAGCTTTGACATAAGCTATGTATGCAGTGTATCATATGTCAGAAAAGATTAGTAAATATAAAAGAGGATTGCCATGCAGATAAGAGTTGGTATAAAAGAAGATGACAAGGATGTGATATGCAGGGCACAAACAGAGCTTATCATGAGCCAGTTAAAAAGAAAGAATACGGATATAACATTTAAAAAATATAGTATAAAGCAGGAAGAGCGATGCAATCAGAGCAATTCGTGGCTCGATGCTGTTTCATGTGCCATAGCAGATGGTGTTATAGATATGGGCATAACAGATATGAAAAGACTTATGGAGTCAGATACAGCATATATATGGAATAGAGGAGTTAACCTTTCAGCAATAACTAAAAGGAGAGATGCAAGAATAGTTCTTATAACAAGGAAGCACCGGACAAAAAACAGTATGATAACAGGGAAACAAAAAAATAATAAAAAGAAAGCTGTTTTGTATACATCTTCTGAGGATCTTAAAAGACACTGTTCAGATATATATGCTGATACTGAATGTGTATATGTCAGTGATTTAAAGGAATGTATGGAGGGGCTGTCGCATGACTTCTGTGATGGAGTTATAGCACATGCTGATATAGTCAGATTACACAGATATAATCATATAAGAGGATATGCGTATGATTATATTCCTTCTGATATATATATTCCAAAAACAGGAGAAGCAGTGTCGGCAGTGCTTACGTCCTCATCTTTAGACATAGTTAATGCAGTAAGCTGTATATCAGATAATAACTCTTTAAAATGCATAGATATAGAAAGCAGCGTGATACATGAACTTATGATGTATGGCTATATCCAGGAAGCACGTGCGATAGCTTCGATAGAAAAGGACTGCCTTACAATAAATGCATGTATATATAGTCATGATAAAAGCCTGCGCATGAGCAGAAGCGGAAAGTTAAGTGATTCAGAAGAAATTATGAAAAAACTGGTATCTGGCATAACTGGAAAAATATAATAATTATGTGATTGATAAATAGGATATAATCATGTAATTAATAAACTGGATTTTGACACCTGTGTGATATATGTGTTAATATAAATAAGTCTGTAGACATATATTGCATAAGTGCAAAACGCATATAATGCAGAGATATCTGTCAGGACTAAGATATTTTTTGATACTGACATTATCACTATATAGAATAGAGGAATGATATATGGAATTTAAAAAGATAGATGAAAACAGATTTCAGTGTCTTCTTATGGAAGAGGATCTTGAAGATAACAATATAACTCTTGATGATTTCTTTAGAAATGATACAGATAAGATACATAATCTGCTTGAGGTTGTTATGGAAGAAGCAGCAAGAAACATAGATGTACAGATGGACGGCGGGGTTATGTCGCTTCAGCTGGCACCTCAGCCAGATCATTCTATATTGCTTACAGTATCTTCTGGAAAAGATGATTTTGGCAATATGTTAAGACAGGTAGGAGAAAGAGCAGCTAAGGCATTTACATCTAATCAGGATGATACAAAGGGCAATGTCATAAAGAATCCAGGGGAAGAAGCAAAGGCAGCAGAATTCACAGCATTTGATAAGATAAAGGATATATTCGAGGATATGAAAAGTAAGGGGCAGGATATGGAAGCAGTTAATCCGGACACCCTTTATAAAAATAAAGCTAAACATGTAAGTGATGTAGTTACTGTCGGGTATGCGGTATATAGCTTTAACAACTTTGATGATTTCGAGGATATGTGTGTTGTGTGTCCTAAGATATGGGGAGTATCAAACAGTCTCTATAAAAAGAAAGATGTATATTATCTTGTCCTTGAAAAAGGAAGATGCTCTAAAGACAGATATATTACTATATGTAATGTTATAAGTGAATATGGAAGGCTTGATTCTGATAAAGAAGCAAGAGTGCTGTGGATTAAAGAGAATTGTGAAGTGGTTATAGAAACTAATGCAATAGGAAAGATAAAGAAGTTGTAAATATGATATTTTGATGAGCAGGAAGAAAAGGAGAATATATATGTTGTATCCGGATTTTCTTGTGCCAGGTGGTACCATAGGCTTCGTTGCACCTTCGTTTGGATGTGCAACGGAGCCTTATATTACAGGATTCAAAAGGGCACAGGAGAGATTAAAGAATATGGGACTTAATATAAATAATGGTCCTAATGTGTATGAAGCCAAGGGGATAGGAATAAGTAACACACCGCAGCTATGCGGAAAGGAACTAAGTGATATGTATGCACATGATAGCAATGATGTACTTATATCATGTGGTGGCGGAGAACTTATGTGTGAAATCCTTGAGTATGTTGACTGGAATAAGATAAAATCGGCAGAACCAAAATGGTTTATGGGATATTCAGATAATACTAATTTTACATTTTTACTTAATACGATAGCAGATACCGCAAGCATATATGGACCATGTGCTGCAGCGTTTGGCGCAGATAAGCTGCATGCTTCACTAAAAGATGCACTGGATGTTCTTATGGGTAAGAAGCTGTCTGTAAGTGGCTATGACATGTGGGAAAAAGAATCTTTGAAAAATGAAGACAATCCGACACCTGAGTACAATCTTACTGAGAAAAAAATCCTCAGATGCTTTTATGGTGATAAAGAATATGAAACACCTGTTGATGAGATGGACAGTGATACAGGCATACATGTAAGTGGAAGGCTGATTGGTGGATGTATGGACTGCCTTGTTAATCTTACTGGCACTGAGTACGATTGTGTAAGTGAGTTTAATGATAAGTATAAGGATGATGGTATTATATGGTTTCTTGAAAGCTGTGATCTTAACGTGTTTGCCATAAGGAGAGCTATGTGGCAGATGGAAAAAGCAGGATGGTTTAAACATGTTAAAGCATTTATAATAGGAAGACCTCTTGTGTTCGGGCAGGATATGATGGGACTTGACCAGTATAGTGCAGTGTTGGCAGCTGCAGGAAAATACAAAGTACCCGTTATTATGGATGTGGATTTAGGACATCTTCCACCAGCTATGCCGGTTATAAGTGGTGCGTATGCAGATGTATCAGTTGAAAAAGGAAATATTACATTAAATTATGTGCTAAGATAAAAAGTTAATGAATAGACCTTATGTGTCAATGTGCTTAAAATGCAGATGCATCAGTTGATATACGGATGGCAGGCTGTATCAGAGTGCTTGCAATATAGAAAGATATACTGTAAAATATTGGCATTATAGTCTTATAAGACTTAAGTGTAATAAAGGAGGAAACGTATAATGGGAATGACTATGACACAGAAGATACTTGCAGCACATGCAGGACTTTCTGAAGTTAAAGCAGGACAGCTGATTGAGGCAGATTTAGATCTTGTACTTGGTAATGATATCACATCTCCAGTAGCTATTCACGAGATGGATAAAATGACTGTTAAGACAGTATTTGATAAGGATAAGATTGCTCTTGTACCAGATCATTTTGTTCCTAATAAGGATATCAAGTCAGCAGAGCATTGCAAATGTGTAAGAGAATTTGCAGCTAAGCATGACATTACTAATTATTTTGAAGTGGGACAGATGGGTATTGAACATGCTCTTTTACCAGAACAGGGTCTTACAGTAGCTGGTGATGTTATTATAGGTGCTGATTCACATACATGTACATATGGAGCACTCGGAGCATTTTCTACAGGTGTTGGTTCTACAGATATGGCAGCTGGTATGGCTACAGGCAAGGCGTGGTTTAAGGTTCCTTCTGCTATTAAGTTTAATCTTACAGGAAAACTGAACAAGTGGGTAAGTGGTAAGGATGTTATTCTTCATATTATAGGTATGATAGGCGTGGACGGCGCACTTTACAAGTCTATGGAGTTTACAGGTCCAGGTGTGTCAACACTTACTATGGATGACAGATTCACTATTGCTAACATGGCTATAGAAGCTGGTGGAAAGAACGGTATATTCCCAGTAGACGATCTTGCAAGAGAATATATGAAAGAACATTCTAAGAGACCATTTGTTGAATATACAGCTGATGATGATGCAGAATATGATAAGGTTTATGATATAGATCTTTCTACTATCAGATCAACAGTAGCATTTCCACATCTTCCTGAGAATACACATACAGTTGATTCTATAGACGATATTAAGATAGACCAGGTAGTTATCGGTTCATGTACTAATGGACGTATAGATGACTTAAGATGTGCTGCTAAGATATTGGAAGGAAGAAAAGTGGCTAAGGGGTTAAGAGTTATAGTTATCCCAGCTACTCAGAAGATATATATGCAGGCTATAGAAGAAGGCCTTGTGCAGACATTTATTAAGGCAGGAGCTGTTGTCAGCACTCCAACATGTGGTCCATGTCTTGGTGGATATATGGGTATCCTTGCAGAAGGCGAGAGATGCGTATCAACAACTAACAGAAACTTTGTAGGACGTATGGGTCATGTTGATTCAGAAATCTATCTTGCAAGTCCTGCTGTTGCAGCGGCAAGTGCTGTTACAGGAAAGATCAGCCAGCCATCTGAGCTTGGTTTATAATGTAGATACCAGGGTCAAAAGGTCTGAACACACCTGAGCTCGCTCATAGGTGGGTGAAAGACCTTGGGACCCGCCCCAATATGAGCATAAAAGTGGGATGATAATCCCACGATATGCGAATATTGGGTATAATTGTGAGAGTGCGTAGCACGAAGCAATTCGTAGGCATCAAAGTCGGGGGCTTTTGACCCTGATATCATTTTATTCTATTTCTGTCAAGAAAGAAAGGAAATTATTATGGCAAAGAATCCTATTGTTACTATTACTATGAAGGATGGCGGTGTGATCAAATGCGAGCTTTATCCTGAAATTGCCCCCGAATCCGTCAACAATTTTATCAGTCTGATCAACAAGCATTTTTACGATGGTCTGATCTTCCACCGTGTCATCCGCGGTTTCATGATCCAGGGCGGATGTCCCGATGGCACCGGCATGGGTGGTCCCGGCTACAGCATCAAGGGTGAATTCGCTGCTAACGGCGTGACCAATGATCTGAAACATACCGAAGGCGTTCTGTCTATGGCAAGAGCTATGCATCCCGATTCCGCAGGCAGCCAGTTCTTCATCATGCACAAAACCAGTCCTCACCTGGATGGCTCTTATGCCGCTTTCGGTAAGGTCATTGAGGGCATGGATGTGGTAAATAAGATTGCAGATACCCCTACTGATTACAGTGATCGTCCTCTGGAGGATCAGGTAATGGAAAGCGTTACCGTAGATACTTTCGGCGAGGCCTATCCCGAGCCCAACAAGCTGGACAGATAAGATTTCAAAAAATAACCTCCGAAAATCAGATGCACTCTGACCTTCGGAGGCCTTTTTTATTTACACACAGGCAGATCAATATTCCACATTTTCGCAATTCTCGATGAATACAGGATCTTCAACTTCGCCTTTCATATCCTCTGCGATCTCATAAGAGAAATCCCGGAACAGAACATTTTCCGCATTGCGGGCATACAGCACTCTGAGAGAATCCTCCAGGATCACATTTCCCTCGTTGGGACGCAGATCATGGTAGTTCTTCGGCCAGTCCGTCTTCTTCTCCAGTTGGACATGAATACCGTCAAATGTGATATCCCGGATATTTTTCGAATCGTCACCATAGATCAGGATGCCATTCTCTCCGACACAGTTGATATTCTGGAAACGGACATTCCGGATATATCCCACATTCGTCTCCGTATTTCTCTTCACCGCAGTGATGGTAATGGGTTCTGCCTCGCCCCACCAATGTACCTTGGAGAACAGGCGGGTATCGATATTCAGATTGGAGAATGTCACATTTTCTATACAGCCTTTATCACGTAACTGCAGGGAAATTGCACGGTTGGTGCGCTGGATACTACAGTTGGTCACGGAAATGTTCCGGAAAGGCGCTTCACTCTCCGTGCCGAACTTGATAGCAGCACTGGTGGAGATCATGGTACAGTTATCCACTACAATATTTTCGCAGGGACCATATTCCATGGCAGCCGCCGTATTCTTAAATACAATACAGTCATCTGCGCATTCAATATGACAGTTGGAGATTCTCACATTGTTGCAGTGATCCGGATCAATGCCATCGCAGTTAGCCAGACGCAGATTATTGATAATACGGATTCCCTCAATCAATACTTCCTTACATCCCACCAGATGAGTGGTCCAGAATGCACTGCCGGTCAGGGTTACCTGCTGGATGGTCAGATGCCTTACATTTTCCAGGAACAGCAACGGTACTCTGGGATAAAAATATCCGTCAATATGCCATTTGGTCACCTTTCCATAGAATATCTCCTCGTTGCCGTCAATCTTGCCAAATCCGGTGATAGCCACATTCTCGGCATCCTTGCTGTATACAAAATTCAGCGTCGGTTTTCCATTGTAATCACAGGCATTGTAGGTCGGAGTGTCTACCTTGCTGATCTGTGGGGTTCCCACTTTCAACATATCGAAATCTTCCAGATGGTCGCTGGCTTTCAGGACAGCCCCCATCTCCAGATGAAATTCCACATTTGATTTCAGAAAAATGGTTCCGCTCCGGAAGACATGTCCTCCCTGTAACAGGACCTTACCGCCGCCAGCCTGGCTGCAGGCATCAATCGCCTTCTGGATGGCTGCAGCGTCATTCGTCACGCCATCACCTTTTGCACCGTATTCCAATACATCGTATATCATCTCTCTGCTCCTCTCTTAGCCCTTCAGGCCGGAAGTGGAAATTCCTTCTACCAGATATCTCTGCAGGCAGAAGAAGATCAATACTGCAGGCAGAATAGACAAGGTCGCCATAGCGAACATAGCACCGTAGTCGGAAGAAGAACTGGGGTCACAGAACATTTTCAGTGCCAGACTGACAGGATATTTCTCTGTCTTGTTGACATACAATAATGCTCCAAGGAAATCATCCCATCTCCACATAAAGGAGAAGATACATCCGGTGATCATGGTAGGAACCATCAGCGGGAAGATGATCTTGGTGAAAATGGTATAATAGGAACAGCCGTCAATCTTTGCTGCTTCATCCAGTTCTCTGGGAATGCCTTCAATAAAGTTTGTCATCATATAAACGAAGAAACCCTGAATAGCAAAGCAATAAGGCACGATCAGCGGCAGATTGGTTCCAACCCAGTTCAGCTTCTGATACCAGAGATACTGAGGGATCATCAGTACCTGTGCCGGCAGCATCATAGATGCCAGCATTGCTGCGAAGAGAAGCTTTCTGCCGGGGAATTTGCATCTGGCAAATCCATAGGCTACCACAGAGGAAGAAAGTACGGTTCCAATGGTGGCGGTAATGGAGATAAACAGAGAGTTTTTGAAGAAGGTTCCGAAATTGTATCCGGCAAATCCCTGCCAGCCTACCTTGTAGTTCTCCAGAGAGAAGTGTCTTGGGATCAATTCCGATGCTGTTCTTATAATCTCATTGGTATCCTTAAAAGAACTAAGTACCATCCATACTAACGGATATATCATCACGCAGGCAAAACAGAAGGTGAAGATATGATAAATCACTCCGATAGCAAATCTTTTTTCTTTATATCCTTTTTTCATACGCTCACCATCAACCTTCTGATTCATAATATACCCACTTGTTCTGGGTCTTGAACAAGATCAGTGTCAAAATTCCTACTACCAGAATCATAAACCATGCAAGTGCACATCCATAGCCAAGTTTGTTATAGGTAAATGCGTTCTGGTACATATATACAGTATAGAAAAGGGTGGTATCCCTTGGTTTTCCCTGTGTAATAATGTAGCTCTGTGTAAATGCCATAAAGCCGTTGATCAACTGGTTGATCAGATTGAAGAAAATCGTGGGGGTCAGCATGGGGAGTGTGATCTTGAAGAACTTATGGACACCGCCAGCTCCATCCATGGTGGCTGCCTCATATAAGCTTACGGGAATCTGCTTTAATCCTGACAGGAAGATCAGCATGGAGGATCCGAACTGCCATACTGCCAGAATGATCAGGGTCCAGATCGCAGTATCGGAACGTCCCAGCCATGCGATATCCAGTCCGAACAGACCGTTGATCACACCGTCACTGGCGAACATTCTTTTCCACAGAATGGCAACCGCCACACTGGAACCGATAATGGAAGGAAGGTAATACACTGCTCTGTAAAAGCCGGACAGCTTGGTGCTCTTCACCAGAAGCATTGCTACGATCAATGCCATGATCAGACGAAGAGGTACGGAAAATACCACGTAATACATGGTGACACCGAATACCTTCCAGAATTTCGGATCATCCGTGAACATGGTAATGTAGTTTTCCAGCCCAATGAATGTCGGGGACTGTAAAATATTGTATCTTGTAAATGAAAATGCAAAAGATAAAAGCATGGGAACCATCATGAATGCCAGAAATCCGATAATGAACGGTCCGACAAACACATATCCGGATACGTTAGGACTATCCAGCCACTGGCCCAATGTTCTTTTTCTCTTTGGGGAAGTCTTTTCTTTGCTCATTTTTCCTCTCCTTCTGCCGTTTCTATAACAAGCGCCCGGCTCCCGCCCGATGCCGGATGGGATCCAGGCGCCCTTTGATTACAATTTGTTATAACGGTCTTACTTCAGAAGTCTTACTTCTCGTCTTACTTTGCCGCCTCGCTCAGAATCTTCTGAGATGTGGCTACGAATTCTTCTGCTGCTCCCGCTGCATCTGTATCTCCATAACGCAGGTTCTCAACAATAGTCTTGGCCTGTGCTTCTACTTCACCCTTACCGGAGGGATCGGGATCATCAATAGGAGTTGCGATCTTGGATACTTCTGCGATATAGTCAAATACCTTCTGGGAATTCTCATCCACATTAGGTTTGATTGCTTCTGCTACATCACTGTTCACAGGGATACCTCTCTCTGCCAGCAGGATATTGTTGCACTCAACACTGTTGGTGAACCAGTCCAGGAATTTTGCAGCTTCCTCTTTATTCTGGGAAGTCTCAGCAATAGAAAAGAACTGGCTGGGCTTTAAGAACATCGGTTGGGTGGTTGCATCGCTGGTAGTCGGATACATGGTGATTCCCAGATCTCTACCGGCTGTATTGGCAATACTGATGTACTGGTTGGAATAAGAAAAGTCATTCCATGTGGTTCCATCAATGATGGGCTTGGTCTCTACTACATCCGGGTTCTTCTCTGCCAGAAGATCAGGAGAAATAGCGGATTCAGCCTTGTTGAACTTATCTACATTAGCGAAGTGGGTTTCGCTTGCAGTCTTGGTTCCTGCTGCCAGTTCATCGAACAAATGAGATCCCTGGGTTCTTGCGATGACCTGCATCATATTGATGCCGCCATCGTAGTAGGTCTTCACACCGGTCTTCTCGTAAATGGTCTGTCCGATATCATACAGTTCTTCGATGGTCAGCTGCTCGGGAAGCTCTACACCGGCCTGTTCTACGATTTCTTTGTCATATACCATCATAGGAGCATTACTGCCAAGGCTTAATGCATAACAGGTTCCATCAATAGATCCACTATCGATAACGCTGTCTGCAATCTTGCTGGTGTCAATGACACCGCTGTCAATGAACTGGCTCAGATCAGCAAGCTGGCCGCTCTGCTGATACTGTTGCAGATAGGAGTAATCCATCTGGATAATATCGGGAAGGTTGCCGCCTGCTGCCATTGCAGAAAGCTTATCCCAGTAGCCGGACCAGTCGGTAAACTCTACCTTGATCTCTACATTGGGGTTCTGTTCCATGTAAAGGTCAACTGCCTTCTTGGTTACATCATTTCTTGTCTGGTTGCCCCACCAGCAAAGGCTCAGGGTTACTTTGTCACCACTGGCAGCCTGTGCAGCGCTGTTATCACCTGTGGCAGCGGAGCCTGTGCCAGATGCATCAGAACTGCCTGCGCTGCTTCCACATGCAGCCAGAGACATGGTCATCATTACAGCCATAAGACCTGCAATCATTCTTTTCTTCATTTGTTATACCTCCCATACAATCTTTCGGGTATGTGTCCTGCACATCCCTCGTTGTTGTTTCGATGAATTTATTTTATGTCCATTTTGCATAATGGTAAAGTTAAATAACGGTTCTGTCGATGCAAAAAAATGGCTTTTTTAACCATAATCTTACATTTTTTTCGTCATATTTTCATACTTTTTTTCAGTTTCCCCATATTCCATATGGCATTTTGCATAATTTCGTGTTCAAAAAAAGGTTTCTGAATGTTCAAAAAACGGCTTTTTGTTTTCTTCCCACGGATGAAAATT
>OGLE01002406.1_pt1 | contig 12052 bp, 8 predicted proteins | sample 1572671 | NCBI WGS metagenome assembly OGLE01 (sample SAMEA2581923, study PRJEB24529) | metagenome | biome: Human gut stool | place: China | collected 2011 | reverse complement strand
GCAGGATCTCCCTGGGCCGCAGCAGGGGCTTTTCCAGCCAGGAGCGGAGCATCCGCCCGCCCATGGGGGTCTTGGTCTTGTCCAGCACCCAGAGGAGGCTCCCCTTCTTCTCCTTGCTGCGCAGGGTCTCCGTCAGCTCCAGGTTCCGCCGGGCCGTCAGGTCCAGCTCCATGAACTGCCCCTGCTGGTAATAGTCCAGGTCGTCCACATGGCGCAGGTCGGTTTTCTGCGTCTCGTGGAGATAGTCCAGCAGGGCTCCCAGCGACAGCGCCGCCGCGGGATTCCCCTTGGGCAGGCGTCCGGCGGCCTCGTCGCCGAACTGGGCGCGGACGGTCCTTTCCGCCTCCTGCAATTGAAAGCGTCCGGCAGGCAGCCGCTCCACATGGCAGTGGAGCTTATCCTGCATCAGACTCAGCAGCGGCCCGCACTGGTATGCCGCCTGGTTCACCACCGCCTCCGCCGGGGAAAACCGCCCCAGCTCGTTGAGCAGGTGCTCCGCCCGGTCCGGACCCTGGAAGGCGGTGACGTGGGTCTTGCCGGTGGAGATGTCGCACACGCTGAAGCCCGCGCAGGTGTCGTCCAGATACAGCCCCGCGCAGAAGTTGGAGCGTCCCTCCTCCAGGCAGGCCGCGTCAATGACCGTGCCGGGGGTCACCACCCGGATGATGTCCCGGTCCACCAGCCCCTTGGCCGTGGCAGGGTCCTCGGTCTGCTCGCAGATGGCTACCTTGTAGCCCTTGGCGATGAGCCGGGCAATATAGGCGTCCGAGGCGTGATAGGGGATGCCGCACATGGGGATCTTCTCCTCGAAGCTCTTGTTCTTGTCCTTATCCCGGGTGGTCAGGGTCAGGTCCAGCTCCTTGGACGCCTTCCGGGCGTCGTCGCCGAACATCTCGTAAAAATCTCCCAGCCGGAAAAACAGGATGGCGTCCTGATTCTGTTCCTTAATCTGCAGATACTGCTTCATCATGGGGGTCAGCTCTGCCATGGTTTCACCCGCGCTTTCTGCCGCATAGGCGGCTGATCTGTCGAATGGTGGTGGAAAACATTGTTGAAAAGTGCAAAACTTATTGTTCTATGGGGCATATGCCCGCTTCGCGGCGTTGGCCGTGGTATCTTATGCATCAAAAGAACAACGTTCTTTTGATGCAGGAAGCATCTCCCCGAACAGGGCCCAGGTGTTGCTGTCGGTGATCTTCACGTCCCGATACTGGCCCAGGGCGGACTTGTCCCCCACCAGGTGCACCAGCCGTCCCCCCGCCGTCCGGGCGGACAGGGGCCACCGGGTGTCGTCGGTTTCGCCGTCCACCAGCACCCGCAGGGTCCGGCCCACATACCCGGCGTGGAGCCGGGCAGAAATCTCGTTCTGGGTGCTGCACAGGGTGTCGAACCACTTCTGCTTCTCCGCCCGGGGCACCGGATCGTCCATTTTGGCCGCCGGCGTACCGGGCCGGGGGGAGAAGATGAAGGTGAACAGGGCGTCGAATTCCACCTGCCGCACCAGGTCCACCGTCTCCATGGCCTCGGCCTCCGTCTCGCCGGGGAAGCCGATGATCACGTCCGACGTCAGCACCAGGTCCGGCATGACCTTCCGGGCATAGCCGATCAGGTCCAGGTATTTCGCCCGGTCATAGGGGCGGTTCATGGCCCGCAGCACCCGGTCGCTGCCGGACTGCACCGGCAGGTGCAGCTGGTGGGCCACGTGGCGGCTCTGGGCCATGGTGTCAAACAGCTTATAGCTGGCGTCCTTGGGCTGGGAGGACATGAACCGGATCAGGTAGTCGCCGTCGATCTTGTCCAGCTCCCGCAGCAGGTCCGCAAAGTCCCAGGGCTCCGGCAGGTCCTTTCCGTAGGAGTTCACGTTCTGGCCCAGCAGGGTGATCTCCTTGAAGCCCTCCGCCGCCAGCTGGCGGACCTCCTCCACGATCTTCTCCGGGGCGCGGCTGCGCTCCCGGCCCCGGACATAGGGGACGATGCAGTAGGAGCAGAAGTTGTTGCACCCGTACATGATGGAGACCCACGCCCGGACCCGGCCCTCCCGGACCACGGGCATCCCCTCGGCAATGGAGCCGTGCTCGTTCTCCACGGAGAACACCCGGCCCCGGCGGGTATACACCTGATACAGAAGCTCCGGGAACTTCCACAGGGCCTGGGGCCCGAACACCAGGTCCACATGGCGATAGCTGGTCCGGACCTTCTCCGCCACCTCCGGCCGCTGGGCCATGCAGCCGCACAGGCAGATGATCTGCTCCGGGTTCTGCTTCTTGGTGTGGGTCAGGGCGCCCAGGGTGCCGTATACCCGCTTTTCCGCATGGTCCCGGATGGCGCAGGTGTTCATCACCACGATGTCCGCCCGGGCGGCATCGTCGGTGAATTCGCACCCCATGTCCCGCAGCATCCCCAGGATGTGCTGGCTGTCGGCCACGTTCTGCTGGCACCCGAAGGTGTCCACCAGGGCCAGAGGCGTCCGGCCCCGGGCCTGGTGCATGGCGTGGATTTTTTCGGTAAATTCCCGCTGGCGGGCCATCTGCCCGTCGTCGAGAAGCACTTGCTTTCTGTCCAATGGAAACCTCCCAGCCGCCCCGTGTCGTGAAAAAGGCGGCACTTCCCTAATTTAATAATTCATCATACCACATTTTCCGGCCTGATACAAGAAAGCCCGCCGGGAAAAATGGCGAAAAATTTGTGTCCCGGGCGCTTTATCTTGTCCATGGAATATGGTATACTGGATAAAATATCGAAAAAACGAGGACATCGCACCATGAGAGACAACGAAACCAGATGGCCCGCCCCCCAGACGGAGGCCGACGGCCTCATCGAGGGCCGCAACGCTGTGATCGAGGCCCTGCGGGCCGGAACGGCCATTGACAAGATCTATCTGGCCAAGGGCGAGACGGACAAGACCCTGGGCCATATCGCCTCCCGGGCCCGGGAGGCCGGTGTGGTGGTGGTGGAGGCGGACCGGCGGAAGCTGGACGCCATGAGCCGCACCCACTCCCACCAGGGGGTCATCGCCCTGGCCGCCGTCCGGGAATACGTCAGCGTCCAGAGCATCCTGGATGCCGCCGCCGCCAAGGGGGAGCCGCCTCTGCTGGTGGTGTGCGACGAGATATCCGACCCCCACAACCTGGGGGCCATCCTCCGCACCGCCGAGTGCGCCGGGGCCCACGGGCTCATCATCCCCAAGCGCCGCTCCGCCGGGCTCACCGCCATCGTGGGGAAAACCTCCGCCGGGGCCGTCAGCTATCTGCCGGTGGCCCGGGTGGCCAACCTGACCTCCGTCCTGAAGGACCTGAAAAAACAGGGGGTCTGGATCTTCGGCACCGCCGCCGGAGCCTCCACCAACCTGTACAGCGCCGATCTCAAGGGCCCGGCGGCCATTGTCATCGGCTCCGAGGGGGACGGCATGAGCCGCCTGGTGGCGGAAAACTGCGATTTCCTGGTCAGCATCCCCATGAAGGGGCATATTTCCTCCCTGAACGCGTCGGCGGCCGCCGCCATCCTGCTGTATGAGGCCGTGCGCCAGCGCCGGGGATAACAACGAGGGATCACCATGCGTAACGAAGACATGCGGCCCACGCCGCCGGAGATGGACTTCACCATAGACGACATTCTGGACGAATTCGGCTCGGGTGGGTCCCGAAGGGAGCCGGAGCCGGCCCCCGAACCGGAGCCCATCCCCGAACCCGAACCGGTCTCCGAACCGGAGCCTGAGCCGGAGCCGGCCCCCGAACCGGAACAAGAGCCGGAACAAGAACCACAACCAGAACCTGAACCGGAACCGGAGCCTGTTCCGGAGCCGGAGTATCGCCCGGACGACGAACCGCCCCGGGAGAACCCCCTGGACCGGCTGCGCCGCCGCTTCCGGCAGCGGCAGGAGGACCCGGACGAGCCCCGGGCCGTTCCGGAGGAGGACGACGAGGACGGCGTCCTGCCGGAGCGGGTGCCTTTGAGGGAGCGCCTGTCCGCCGCCGCCCAGTGGGTCCGGGACCGCATCCCCGCCCGGGACCTGGAAAACCCGGACGACGCCCCGGAGGAGCCGCCGGAGCCGGAGCCCACCATGGACGACGCCGCCCGGGAGCAGAAGTGGCAGTGCGCCCGGCTGCACCGGCAGCGTCTGCTGCTGACGGCGCCCACCCTGCTGGCCATAGCCGTGGCCGTCATCGACGGGCTGGACCTGCTGTCCCAGGGGTGGTATGACCACGTCTGGCTGCGCTGCGGCATACCAGCGGGGCTGCTGGCCCTGTGCCTGCTGCTGAGCACCCGACTGTGGCACGAGGCAGGGGAGAGCCTGGGCCATGGGCGCGTCACCGCCCCGGCGGCGGCGCTGGTGTGCGGCCTGGCAGCCCTGGCGGACAGCGCCCAGTGCCTGTTTCTGGGGCAATGCCCGAATCTGCCCTTTGCCGCCCCGGCGGCGGCGTTGCTGTATCTGTGCGCCTGCGGCCAATATCGCGCCGCCCGGGCCCGGTATGACAGCTTCCGCCTGGCCCAGCTGGGTGGCACGCCGCCGTATGTGGCCTCCGTCACCGCCGCCGGAGCCTGCAAGCAGCAGGGGCGTCTGGAGGGCTTTTACCGCATGTGGCAGTCCCCGGACCCCGCCGCCCGGTGGCAGCCCATTCTGACGCCGCTGTACCTGGCCCTGGCCACGGTGCTGGCCCTGGTGGCAGCCCTCAGCGGGCACCAGATGAACCGCTTCCTCTGGCTGTGGTCGGCGCTGCTGTCGGCCACGGTACCCCTGTCCCTGCCCCTGTCCGGGACGCTGCCCCTGTCCCTGCTGTGCCGCCGCCTGCACAAAAGCGGCTGCGCCGTGGCAGGCTGGAGGGGGGCCCGGGCCATTACCGCCGCCCGCCGGGTGGTGGTCACGGACGAGGACCTGTTCCCGGCCGGGGTCCTGTCCCTGCACGGCAAGGAGAAGAACGAGCCCTCCGCCGCCCTGGGTACGGTGGAGCTTAACGGCCTGAAGGTATACGATCAGGAGATCGGCGAGGCCCTGGCCTATGCCGAGGCCCTGTGCCGGGCCGCCGGAAGCCAGCTGACGCCCCTGCTGCTGCAGCTGATGGACGGCCAGGTCAGCTTCCGCTACGACGCCCATGACCTGCACTATTACGAGGATGGCGGCATCGACTGCACCGTCCGGGGGGCCACGGTGGCCATGGGCAGCGCCTATTTCATGAAAAAGCGCCGCATCGCCCTGCCCCGGGACCTGAAAATGGAAACCGGCGTCTTTATGACGGTGGACGGCCGCCTGGCGGCCATCTTCGCGGTGAAGTACCTGCCCTCCCGGAACGTGGAGTGGGCCCTGCGGGCTCTGCGCCGGAACCGGGTGACCCCGGTGCTGGCCACCCGGGGCGTCAACATCACCCCCAATCTGCTGAAGCGGAAATTCCGCCTGAACGCCCGGCCCATTTACCCGGGGGTGGCCACCCGGCTGGCCCTGGCGGACCTGACCGCCCAGCCCGGGGAGACCCCCAACGCCCTGATCTATCGGGACGGCCTGCTGCCTATGGCGGAAACCGTCATCGGCAGCCAGCGGATGTGTCAGGCGGTGCGCTGGTCCACCGTCCTCAGCTGGATCGGCGGCCTGTGCGGCCTGGTGCTGTCGTACTATCTGACCACCGCCGGCGATTTCGCCGCCCTGTCGCCGCTGTACATGCTGGCCTTTCTGGTTCTGCTGCTGCTCCCCACCCTGCTGCTGTCGGGGCTGGTGAAGTATTACTAATACTTGTCCAAAATGCGCGAAACCTGCGGGCGGCAAACTCTGCGAGACCTTTTTAATAAGCAAAAAGCTTCCCCTGCCTATGGCAGGGGAAGTTTTTGCGTTGTCTGGCAGGGGACCGGATCCCCTTGCTTTTGCGGGTTTACTGGAGCAGCAGCAGGCTGAACACCAGGGTGAACAGTGCCACCGTTTCGATAATACCGATGACAATGAAGTAGTTTGCCGTGCCCTTTCCGGTCTCGCCCAGTGCATCGGCGGAGGCGGCGGCAACCTTGCCCTGGAAGAAGGCGGACAGGCCGATGGCCAGGCCCGCGAAAATGCCGGTGAACATGGCCAGAGCCGCGTCACAGCCGCCCTCCACGGCGCTGCGGATGAAGTTCATCAGCAGGAAGCCATAGATGGTCTGGGTCAGAGGTGCGCCGGAGAAGGCCACCATGATGAAGGGAGCGGGCTTGCCGTTGGCGTAGCACTTTTTCCACGCGCCCACGGAAGCCTGAGCGGCAAAACCGGAACCGAACGCAGAGCCCATGGCGGACAGGCCCAGAGCGCACGCCATACCAATAAATTCGATATTCATAGTTGATCTCCTATCCGTTTATTTTTTGATTTTATCGTGCTTTTTAAAGGGATCGTAAGCAATACCGGCCCACTCCATACCCAGCTGACCGGAAAACTCCAGCAGGTTCAGGCGGACACCGTGGACCACCACAGACAGCAGGCCCATAACGATGTTCAGCCCGTGACCGATCAGCAGGATCAGGACGGCGGCGATGACCAGGGGCCCCTTGAAGCCCAGGGCCATGTTGTTGAAGCTCTGAGCGATGGCCAGGGACGCCATGCCCACGGCAAACAGGCGGATGTAGCTCATGATGTTGCCGAAGGCGCTGATGGTGTTCAGGAACACCGTGAACGCGTCGCCCAGGCCTGCCTTGAGTCCCTGGCCGAAGGTCTTGTCCGGGGACATGCCGCCGAACAGCACCACCAGCAGGAAGCCCGCAATGACCACGCAGGCCACAGGCATCAGGTTTACCTGCTGGCCGATGACCAGGTACAGCACCACGAAATACAGCGCGTCGATGGCGGCCAGCCACCCCAGGTCCGCCAGCCAGCTCAGGTCCTTCTCCCGGAGCTTGCGGCGGATGTTCATCACGCAGGCCAGCGACAGCTGCACCGTGCCCAGGATGAAGCAGAACTTCATGATGGTGTTCTGCTGGGTGGTGGATTCCACACCGAAGTGGGCGGGATAGTTGGCGAAGGTGGGGATCACCAGGCTCCGGAGCAAGGGCACGTCCATGGCCTGCTCCAGGCCGAACCAGGTGCCTGTCAGCGCGCCCCACACAATGGTGGCGATGGACAGCAGCCACAGCAGCTGCACGGCGGTGGACGCCTTCTTGCCCTTGACGGTCATGACCAGCGCCGCCAGCAGGAACAGGCAGCCGTAGCCCGCGTCGCCGATGATCATGGCGAAGAACAGGGTGAAAAAGCCCAGGAACCAGAAGGAGATGTCATACTCCCGGTAGCCGGGAACCACGCCCAGAATGTCGAACACCGGGATCATCAGCCGGGTGACCTTGTTGTACTTGACCTTGGTGGGGACCTTGTCGTCATCGGCGGCGGGGTCCTCCATGGCCCAGGCCCAGTGGGCCTGGGCGGCGGCCTTCTTGAAGCCCTCCACCTCCGCTGCCGGGATATAGCCGGTGAGCCACACCAGGCCGTCCTGACTCTGGGAGGTGTTGCTGACGGAGGAGTACTCGGCGGCGTTCTGGGTCTTGAGCATCTGGTCGTGGATGCTGGGCAGGTGCTTGGCGGCCTCGGTCAGGAAGGCTTGGCAGCTGCGAAGCCCCTGGTCGCAGTCGTCCCGCTCACGCCGCAGCTGACCCGCACCCTTATCGGGGATAGGGAACTCGGTGACGGGGTAGGTCCCCGGCAGGGGACCGATGGAGGCCAGGGTGGGCATTTTCCCCACCGGGGCCAGGCGGATGATCTTCACGTCCGGGTCCGCCGCAAGGGCGGCCATGGTCTTTTTATCCGTCCGGTAAACGTGGATGTCGAAGCCCTGGTCCTTCAGCTCCCGCAGCTCCTCCGGGGAGAAATCGCCCCACTCGGCCAGCTTCTCCGCCGCCGCACCGGCGGCGGTTTTCTTCTCCTGCAGGGTCTTGCGGCGCTCCAGGCAGTCGGCCAGCTCCTTATAAAAAGGCTCAAAGTCCTTGTCGGACATGGGCGCGGTCTCCCGGCCCGGGCCGGCGTACTCCTGCAGGGCCATGTCCATCCGGGACAGCTCCGCGAAGCGCTCCAGATGCCGCTGGTCGGCGCTGGCCTTTTCGGCGAAGTGGACGATGCCCAGGGTCCGCAGCCGGTCCAGCAGGGCGGTTTTTTCCGATGCGGCCGCCACAATGTGGACGACCTTCATTTTTTCGATCATCCGCTCACCTCCTGCAGCTTCTTCTTGGCGATCTTGCCCCGCACCACGGCGGAGGTCTGCTGGTCGCCCAGGTAGATGCCGATGACCCGGATGTTCTCCTTGGCCTCTGGGATCTTGACCTTTTCAAACAGGTTCACCCGCTGGGCCGTGGAGCGCAGCTCCTGCTCCAGAAGCTCCACCTGGCGGCGGAGGGTCTTTTCCAGAGCGTCCAGCCGGGCGATCTCCCGCAGGCGCACGGCGGCGGTGTCCACCCACAGGGGATAGTCCGCCACGTCGTATTGGATCTCCTCAAAGCTCAGCTCCTGGAACACCGGAACGGTGACACCGGCGATGTTCTCCTGGCCGCACACCACATGGTGGGGGCGGATCAGGGTCTCCAGGCGCTTGTCCGCCGGGAAGCTGTCGTTTTCCGCGAAAACGGCCACCCAGTCGTCTAGTCCCGCCACGGCGGCCCGGCGCTGCTGCTCCACCTGCTCCAGCTGGGCCGTTACCTGCATCACCACGGACTGCAGCTGCTGCTTTTTCAGCTGCAGGGTGGGCAGATAGCGCTGAAACTGCTTCAGGCGGTCCTTCTGCACCTTCAATTCATTTTTGGTAAGTTTGACAGCCATAGGCGCACCCTCATTCCACGGCGGACCGCTTGGGCCATCTCTCCTGGATGAGGCTGGTTTTCAGGCCGGTTTCGTTGGGCTCGAAGCACTCGGCCAGGATCTCCCAGCCCAGGTCCAGCGCCTCCTCCAGCGGGATATTCACGCTCAGGTCCATCAGCTTCGTTTCAAACAGGTGCCCGTATTTCAGCAGCTTTTCGTCCCACTCGGACATCATGAAGCCCATGGACTTCTTTTCCAGACTCTCCTTATAGGCGCTGTACAGCCGGATCATGCCGTCCATCAGGGCCCGGTGGTCGCTTCTGGTCTTGTCGTTGACATTCTGCTTCAGGCGGGACAGGGAGCCGAAGGGCTCAATGTGGCCGTTTTTCAGGTAATACTGGCCCTCGGTGATATAGCCGGTGTTGTCGGGCACCGGGTGGGTCACGTCGTCGCCGGGCATGGTGGTAACGCCCAGGATGGTGATGGAGCCCGCACCCTCAAAGTCCACGGCCTTTTCATAGCGGGCGGCCAGGCAGCTGTACAGATCGCCCGGGTAGCCCCGGTTGGAGGGCACCTGTTCCATGGTGATGGCCATTTCCTTCTGGGCATCGGCGTAGTTGGTCATATCCGTCAGCAGCACCAGGACCCGCTTTCCGGCCAGAGCGAACTGCTCCGCCACGGCCAGGGCCATATCCGGCACCAGGGTGCACTCCACGGTGGGGTCGGAGGCGGTGTGGATGAACATCACCGTGCGGCCCATGGCGCCGCTCTTTTCCAGGGTGTCCCGGAAGTACAGATAGTCGTCGTACTTCAGGCCCATGCCGCCCAGGACGATGATGTCCACCTGGGCCTGCATGGCGATGCGGGAGAGCAGCTGGTTATACGGCTCGCCGGACACGGAGAAGATGGGCAGCTTCTGGCTTTCCACCAGGGTGTTGAACACGTCGATCATGGGGATACCGGTGCGGATCAGCTTGTTGGGCACGATACGCCGGGACGGGTTCACGGAGGGGCCGCCGATGGGGATCATATTCTCCGTCAGGGCGGGGCCGTTGTCCCGGGGGACACCGGCGCCGTCGAAGATGCGGCCCAGCAGGTGGTCGGAGAAGGACACCATCATGGGGCGGCCCAGGAACCGGACCGGGTCCGTGGTGCTGACGCCCTGGGTGCCGCTGAACACCTGCAGCGTTACCAGGTCCCTGTCCAGCTTGATGACGTTGGCATAGCTGTCGCCCACCAGGGCCAGGTCGCCGTTGCGGACGCCGGAGGCCCGGACCGTGACGATGTTACCCACGATGGACTCAATTTTCGTGTAAACTTTCTGCATATTGACTCCCCTCTCAACCCGCTGCCTTGCTCAGGTAAAAGTCCTTGAGCCGCTTTTCCTGGGCCTCAAATTCCGGGGTGCGGAACACGGTGTTGTGCCAGTCCAGGAACTCCTGCCGGACCTGGTTGAAGAAGGCGCGGATCTCTTTTTTGTCGCTGAGTGCGAAGTCCCGGGTCAGCACGTCATACAGCACGTTGAACTCGTGGATCTGACGGTCGGGGTCGCAGGCGGCGTCGATGGGATCGAAGGAGTTCTGCTGCAGATACACCGCATCCAGCAGCTCGCCCTTCTGGTATACGATATAGTCCTCGGCGGAGGTACCCTCCTCGCCGATGACCTTCATCATCTGGTTGATCTCGTTGCTGCGCTTGAGGATGCTGCGGGCCTGCTCCACCCGCTCCATATCCACCACGCCCCGGTACTTGGACCAGGAGTCGATGGGGTGGATGGCGGGGTATTTGCGGGCGTCGGACCGCTCGCGGGACAGACCGTGGAACGCGCCCACCACCTTCAGGGTGGCCTGGGTCACGGGCTCCTCGAAGTTGCCGCCGGCGGGGGACACGGTGCCGCCGATGGTGACGGAGGCAATCTTGCCGTTCTTCAGGCGGACCTTACCGGCCCGCTCATAGAAGGAGGCGATAACGGACTCCAGATAGGCGGGGAAGGCCTCCTCGCCGGGGATCTCCTCCAGACGGCCGCTCATCTCACGCATGGCCTGGGCCCAGCGGCTGGTGGAATCCGCCAGCAGCAGCACGTCCAGACCCATCTGGCGGTAATACTCCGCCATGGTAACGGCGGTGTACACCGACGCCTCACGGGCGGCCACGGGCATGGAGGAGGTGTTGCAGATGATGATGGTGCGCTCCATCAGGGAGCGTCCGGTGCGGGGGTCCACCAGCTCGGGGAACTCCCGCAGCACGTCGGTCATCTCGTTGCCACGCTCGCCGCAGCCGATATAGACCACCAGGTCCACGTCGGACCACTTGGCCAGGGCGTGCTGCATCACCGTCTTGCCCGAGCCGAAGGGGCCGGGGATGGCGGCGGTGCCCCCCTTGGCCACAGGGAAGAAGGTGTCCACGATGCGCTGACCGGACTGCAGGGGGATGGTGGGGGGGTACTTGTGCTTATAGGGGCGGCCCACACGAACGGGCCACTTCTGCATCATGGGCAGCTCGACCTTCTCGCCCTCCTCCGTCTCCAGCACGGCCACCGTCTCGGTGACGGTGAATGCGCCGGACTGGACGGAGACAATGGTGCCCTTCATCTTGGGGGGGATCATGATCTTGTGGAGGATGGAGGCGGTCTCCTGCACGGTGCCGATGACGTCGCCGCCCACCACCTTGGCCCCGGGCTGGACGGTGGGGGTAAACTCCCACTTCTTCTCCCGGTCCAGGGCGGGGACCTCCACGCCTCGGGGCAGGTTGTTCCCCTGCACCTTTTCCATAATGACCTCCAGCGGGCGCTGGATGCCGTCGTAAATATTCTCTACCAGGCCGGGCCCCAGCTCCACGGACAGGGGGGAGCCGGTGGTGACCACCTCGGCCCCGGGTCCCAGGCCGGAGGTCTCCTCATAGACCTGGATGGAGGCGGAGTCCCCACTCATGGTAAGGATCTCACCGATCAGGCGCTGCTCGCCCACACGGACCACGTCGGCCATGTTCGCCTCCTCCATGCCGGTGGCAACCACCAGCGGGCCGGAGACCTTGACGATCTTTCCCATAGGTTTCAATACCTTCTTTCGGGTAGATTTTCTAGTAATTGCAATGCGTTCAGGTTCAGGAGATGTCTGCGCCAACGGCACGCTCCACGGCAGTTTTCACGTTGGCCATACCGATGCCCAAACTGCCCTCCTTGCCGGGGATCAGAATAATGGCGGGGGTCAGGGCATCTTTATACCGGGCGATGTCCGGCCCCAGCTTGGCGGCCAGCTGCTCGGTCATGTAGATGATGGCATAGTTCTCTTTGGCCATGCGGTGCAGGGCCAGGTGGCCCTCCTC
>OGLE01002403.1_pt1 | contig 12086 bp, 9 predicted proteins | sample 1572671 | NCBI WGS metagenome assembly OGLE01 (sample SAMEA2581923, study PRJEB24529) | metagenome | biome: Human gut stool | place: China | collected 2011 | reverse complement strand
TTGTGCAAAATAGAAAATGCATTAGGCATCAAAATATTACAAGCTGGAATAAATAAGTAATAACACCATAGCAGGGCAAGGATATGTCAATACAGAGTGAAGCGGCATTGGAAGCCGGACTTATAGCCACACTTCGGCAAATGGACTACGAGTATGTCCAGATTACCGAAGACGATAATCTTTATGCCAATTTCAAGCGGCAGTTGGAAATTCACAACAAGAAACAACTGGCGGAAGTTGGTCGTAACTCATTTACGGATGAAGAGTTTGAGAAGATATTGATATATCTGGAAGGTGGTACTCGCTTTGAAAAGGCAAAGAAGCTTCGCGACCTATATCCTCTTGATACTGCTAACGGACAGCGCATTTGGGTGGAATTCCTTAATCGTACCCAATGGTGTCAGAACGAGTTTCAGGTATCGAATCAGATTACAGTGGAGGGACGAAAGAAGTGTCGCTATGATGTCACGATTCTTATCAATGGCCTCCCTCTGGTTCAGATTGAATTGAAACGTAGGGGTGTAGAACTCAAACAGGCATACAATCAGATACAACGCTATCACAAGACATCCTTTCATGGGCTGTTCGACTATATTCAGTTGTTTGTCATTTCCAATGGTGTAAATACTCGTTATTTCGCCAATAATCCCAATGGCGGATATAAGTTCACATTCAACTGGACGGATGCGGCGAATCTGCCGTTCAATGAACTGGATAAGTTTGCTGTATTTTTCTTGGAAAAGTGTACGCTCGGTAAGATTATCGGAAAATATATCGTATTGCATGAAGGGGATAAATGCTTGATGGTACTTCGCCCATACCAGTTCTATGCTGTAGAAAAGATATTGGATCGTGTGCAGAACTCCAACGATAACGGTTATATCTGGCATACAACAGGAGCAGGAAAAACCTTGACTTCATTCAAGACTGCACAGCTCGTTTCGGAATTAGATGATGTAGATAAGGTAATGTTCGTTGTCGACCGACATGATCTTGACACACAAACACAGTCAGAATACGAGGCCTTTGAGCCAGGAGCCGTTGACGGTACGGACAATACGGATGAGCTGGTAAAACGCTTGCATAGCAACTCCAAGATTATCATTACCACTATTCAGAAACTCAATGCTGCAGTAAGCAAGACATGGTATAGCAGTAAGATAGATTCAATACGTCATTCTCGCATCGTAATGATATTTGATGAGTGCCACCGTAGCCACTTCGGGGAGAGCCATAAGAAGATTATGCAATTCTTCGATAATGCCCAGATATTCGGTTTTACCGGAACTCCTATTTTTACAGAAAATGCAGTTGATGGGCATACGACCAAAGAGGTGTTCGGCAACTGCCTGCATCGTTATCTGATTAAAGATGCCATTGCCGATGAAAATGTTCTCGGTTTCCTTGTAGAATATTATCATGGCAGTGAGGAAGTGCAGAACGGCAGTGCCAATCGCATGACGGAAATCGCCAAATTCATCCTTAATAATTTCAATAAGTCAACATTTGACGGAGAGTTCGATGCGCTGTTTACCGTGCAGTCAGTGCCGATGCTTATCCGTTATTACAAGATATTCAAGGAACTGAATCCTAAGATTCGTATAGGGGCAGTATTTACCTATGCAGCCAATGGAAGTCAGGATGATGAGCTGACAGGCATGGGTACAGGTTCTTATCTGAATGACAGTGCCGGTGAAGTTGATGAATTGCAAGCCATCATGGATGATTACAATGAAATGTTCGGTACATCGTTTACGACAGAGAACTTTCGTGCATATTACGATGACATTAACCTACGTATGAAAAAGAAGCGTGCTGATATGAAGCCGCTTGATCTTTGTCTCGTTGTCGGAATGTTTCTTACAGGATTTGACAGCAAGAAACTCAATACGCTTTATGTTGATAAGAATATGGAATATCACGGTTTGTTACAGGCTTTCAGCCGAACAAACCGTGTGCTGAATGAAAAGAAACGCTTCGGAAAGATTGTTTGTTTCCGTGATTTGAAGAGTAATGTGGATACCGCTATCAAATTGTTCAGTAATAGTAACAATCCGGAAGAAATAGTGCGCCCTCCGTTTGAAGAAGTCAAACAGGAATACAAAGAGCTTGCTACCAATTTCTTGAAGAAATATCCGGACACAAATTGCATAGACCTTTTGCAGAGTGAAAAAGCTAAGAAAGAGTTTGTTTTGGCGTTCCGTGATATTATCCGTAAACATGCTGAAATACATATATACGAGGATTATAATGAAGAGTCTGATGATCTCGGCATGACGGAACAGCAATTTATGGATTTCAGAAGTAAGTATCTTGATATTCATGATACTTTTACACTCGTTGACCCAGCACCGTCACCCAAACCGGATGATAATACAGATACTCCGGATGACGGAGACCTCGGCGATGTGGATTTCTGCCTCGAACTCCTACATAGCGACATTATCAATGTGGCATATATCCTTGAACTCATTGCAGAACTTGACCCATATAGTGCCGATTACGCAGAACGCCGTCAGAATATCATTGACACGATGATTAAAGACGCAGAAATGCGCAGCAAAGCCAAACTTATCGATGGTTTCATTCAAAAGAATGTGGATGACGATAAGGAAAACTTTATGATTCAGCGAGGCAAAGTTGACGGTACAAGCGATTTGGAAGAACGATTGAACCACTATATTGCCGTTGAGCGAGAAAATGCCGTCAACTCATTGGCTGAGGAAGAGGAAATATCGTCATCGGTATTGAATCTCTTCCTTAAAGAATATGATTACCTGCAAAAAGAGCAGCCGGAAATCATACAAAAAGCATTGAAAGAGAAGCATCTCGGACTGATAAAGACGAGAAAAGCGTTGACGAGGATTTTAGACAGATTGCGTAATATCATACGCACTTTCAGTTGGGATTAAAGGAATAGAAATATGGTAAAGACAAACGAACCCGGTTATGTGTATATTTTGACTAATCCAAGTTTTCGTGAGGATTGGGTCAAGATCGGTAAAAGTGCGCGGCCTGTAGATATACGTTCCAAGGAACTTGACAACACGGCTGTTCCGTTGCCTTTTGAGATTTATGCAACCATTCAGACGGTCAAATATAACGATGTTGAAAAGCATGTACACAAGACTATTGACCGGTTGACGGATTTGCGTATTCGCCAGAATCGGGAGTTTTTCAATGTACCGCCTCAAATAGCTTTGGATATATTCAATGACATAGCCAAGATGATTGATGATGCGGTTGTTACGGTCTATGTAGATAATAAACCGGTTTGTCATAACGAAAAAGATTCATTGCCTGTCGTGCAGAAACGAACCGTAAAGCGAGGACGTTTCAAATTCAGCATGGTCGGTATTAAAATAGGGGAATGCGTTACCTTTATTCCTACGGATACGGAAGTCAAGGTAGCAAGCGATGATTCCGTTGAATACGAAGGTCGTATTTATAAATTGTCCCCTTTTGTCGGTACGTTTATGCCGGAAGAGAAACGGAATACATCGGGTGCATATCAAGGGGCAAAATATTTCTCATATAAAGGGAAAGTGCTGGATGACCTGAGAAGTATAATAGAGAGCAATATACCATTGCCAGAAAGTGATGTAATACAAGATAATATAGAGCAATAAAGATATGAGCGAAGAACTGCAACAGAAACTCCGTGACCAGCTTTGGGAGGTCGCAAACCGTTTGCGTGGCAATATGTCGGCAAGCGATTTTATGTATTTTACCTTGGGATTCATTTTCTACAAATACCTGTCGGAGAAGATAGAAACATACGCTAACAGTGCGTTGGATGATGATGAAGTTACATTCAAGGAATTATGGGAAATGACCGATTCAGATGCACCGGAATTGCAGGAAGAGGTTAAGAACCAGTGCTTGGAAAATATAGGCTACTTCATTGAACCGAAGTTCTTGTTTTCGTCCGTAATTGAGGCTATCAAGCGGAAAGAAAATGTTCTTCCTATGTTGGAGCGCTCATTGAAGCGCATTGAGGATAGTACGCTCGGACGTGACAGTGAAGAGGATTTCGGTGGTCTGTTTTCAGATATTGACCTTGCTTCCCCTAAGTTAGGAAAGACTGCTGATGACAAGAATATGCTTGTAAGCAATGTTTTGCTTGCACTCGACGATATAAAGTTCGGCGTAGAAGCCTCGCAAGAAATTGATATTTTGGGCGATGCTTACGAATATATGATTAGCCAGTTTGCAGCCGGCGCAGGCAAGAAAGCCGGAGAGTTCTATACTCCGCAAGAGGTCAGCCGTATATTGGCGGAGATTGTTACTCTTGGGCATAACCGTTTGCGTAATGTTTATGATCCTACTTGTGGTAGTGGTTCGCTATTGCTCCGTGCGGCAAGTATCGGTAAGGCAGCATATATCTGCGGACAAGAGAAAAATCCGACTACCTACAATCTTGCTCGAATGAATATGTTGCTACATGGCATCCGGTTCAGCAGCTTCAAAATAGAGAATGGTGATACGCTTGAATGGGATGCATTCGATGATATGCAGTTCGATGCAGTGGTTGCAAATCCTCCGTTCTCTGCCGAATGGAGTGCAGCCGATAAATTCAACAACGACGACCGTTTTAGTAAAGCAGGTCGACTTGCGCCTAAGAAAACGGCCGATTATGCTTTTATCCTGCATATGGTCTATCATCTCAATGAAGGTGGTACGATGGCTTGCGTTGCTCCGCATGGAGTATTGTTCCGAGGGAATGCAGAGGGCGTTATACGCCGTTTCCTGATAGAGAAGAAAAACTATATTGATGCCATTATCGGGCTGCCTGCCAATATTTTCTATGGTACAAGCATTCCGACCTGTATTCTCGTATTGAAGAAATGCCGTAAGGAAGACGATAATATCCTGTTCATTGATGCCAGCAAAGAGTTTGAAAAGGTCAAGACCCAAAACAAACTCCGCCCTCAGCATATCCAGAAGATTGTAGAAACCTACCGCGACCGCAAGGAGATTGAAAAGTACAGTCACCTTGCTACTTTACAGGAGGTTTCCGAAAATGACTATAATCTGAATATTCCTCGTTATGTCGATACTTTTGAGGAAGAAGAGCTTATTGACATCAAAGCAGTCATGGCTGAAATAAAGGAATTGGAAGCCAAGCGAGCTGAACTGGATAAGGAGATAGAAGGCTATTTGAAAGAATTGGGACTGGTTGAATAATTACACTATGGCAGAGATAGACAACATCCCCGAAATGCGTCCATCATTCGGCAATATACGCCGTCAGGATGAGGGCGGAAACGAATACTGGAGTTCTCGCGACCTGTGCTCTGCTATGGGCTATTCGGCTTATTGGAAATTCCAAAGAGTCATAGACAAAGCTATCAAGGTGGCAGGTGAAAAAGGAATGAATGTAGACGACCATTTCAACCAAACGGTTGATATGGTAAGGATTGGAAGCGGCTCATTCCGTAAGGTCAATATCTTCCGTCTGTCTCGTATGGCATGTATGATTGTTGCCGAAAATGCCGATGTCAAAAAAGTGTTGGTACAACAAGCTCGCGATTATTTTACTCGAACAATTTCGACAAACGAATTGATGCAAAATTCGTTGATTTCTAACATTTTGCTGTATAAAACGGCGCAAGGCGAGGCACGAATAGAAGTGATATTCAACAGTGAAACATTTTGGATGTCACAAAAGCGTATGGCCGATTTGTTCGGGGTAGATGTACGGACTGTCAACTATCATCTTGGTCAGATTTACGAAACAGGCGAGCTTACAAAAGAGGCAACTATCCGAAAAATTGGGATAGTTCAATCAGAGGGAGAACGGGATGTAGAACGTACACCTCTGTTCTATAATTTGGATGCCATTATTGCGGTAGGTTATCGTGTCAATAGCTATCAGGCCACTCAGTTCCGTATCTGGGCTACGTCTGTATTGAAGGAGTTTATTATTAAAGGATATGCCCTTGATGACGAACGCTTGAAGCAGGGAAAACACTTTGGCAAAGATTATTTTGATGATTTGCTGGAGCGTATTCGTGAGATACGCACATCAGAGCGCAGATACTACCAAAAGATAACAGACATCTATGCCGAATGCAGTGCCGATTACGATTCGAAATCGGATTGTACCAAATTGTTCTTCAAGATGGTGCAAAATATGATGCACTTGGCTGTAACTCATTGTACCGCTGCCGAAATAGTATATGAACGTGCCGACTCGGAAATGCCGCACATGGGACTGACCACTTGGAAAAAAGCTCCCAATGGCAGAGTCCAGAAATCTGATACGATTGTGGCAAAGAACTACTTGTCTGACAAAGAGGTTTCAGAACTCAACGGCGTAACTAACGCATTTCTTGAATTTGCAGAACAGCGTGCTCAACGCCATATCATTACAACGATGGCAGACTGGAAGCAGCGTCTTGAACAGTTTCTTGCTACAATGGACTATCAAGCACAAGATACAGCCGGTAAAGTTTCACAAGAAGCTGCAAGAGAGAAGGCGTACGGTGAGTACCAAAAATACAAAGTGATTCAAGACCGTTCGTTTATCTCTGATTTCGACCGGTTTAATGATGGCGACAAATTGTTGCCCTTTGACATCAATCCCGATAAAGAATAATGATTATGGCAAATAATAACGAAAATAAAGTCCTTAATGTTCCCCATTTGAGATTCCCGGAGTTTAATGGGGAGTGGGAAACAAAATTAATAAACGATTTAGCGGTTGTTATTGGTGGGGGAACACCTGATACTACAATAAAATCATATTGGGATGGAGAAATACAATGGTTTACGCCTTCTGAAATAGGTAAAAATAAATACGTTGATTCAAGTTTGCGTACCATAACAGAAGAGGGGTTAAACAATTCCAGCGCAAAACTTTTGCCTCCCAATACGATACTTTTAAGTTCTCGTGCCACCATTGGTGAATGCTCATTATCACTCAGAGAATGTGCTACAAACCAAGGTTTTCAATCTCTTGTATCCAAAAAATGCTATGTAGATTTTCTCTATTATCTGATACAAACAAAGAAAAGGGATTTAATCAGGAAATCTTGTGGGTCAACCTTTTTAGAGATTTCCGCAAATGAAGTCCGTAAAATTCAGGTATCTGTTCCTACTGATGTAGAACAACAAAAGATAGCTGGATTATTGTCGTTGATTGACGAGCGTATCGCCACCCAAAACAAAATCATTGAGAAACTGCAATCCTTAATTAAAGGGCTTAGTCAGCAATTGCTTTCATCAGAGAATGATTGGATTTTATATAGACTGGATGACTTGGCGCAAATAAAAAGTGGCTATTCAGGAACACAAGTGAGTTATCAAACCCCTTATAAGGTTTCTCGCATAGAAACTATTAGCAAACATTGTATTGATATACAACGAATTGGCTATGTAGAGTGTATTCCTGAAAGCTATAGGTTAAACGTAGGTAATATTCTGTTTAGCAATATCAATAGTATTCAGTATATAGGAAATACAGCCTATCTTGACAAAGATTATGGACTTTATCATGGCATGAATTTATTGCGAATTATACCCAATACAACCATAGTTAGACCTCGTTTTTTGCATTTACTTCTTTGTACTGATTGGGCAATAAACCATTTTCAAACTATTTGCAATAAAGCAGTTTCACAAGCAAGTATCAACCAAACTGCGTTAGGTAAGAGTCGATTCCCGATCCCACCAATGTCTGTTCAACAACAAATCTGTAGTATGTTTGAACTCACTGAGAGAAAATTGGATAATGAGCAAGAATACATAAGTTGTCTTCAACAGCAGAAACGGTATTTGCTTCAGAAAATGTTTATATAAACATTAGGCTTAATAGATACTTCTTCAATAAAATGTATTGTTCCGTTAATGACTTTTCATTTGCCAAACGGCAATGCAAAGCGTCAAGAGTGTTAGCTATATGTCCTTGTTTCTCTAAGCTTGGTAGTAAAAACTTCATCTTCATAAAGTCATTTTTTTGAAGATTAAACCGTGTACTCCCTTGTGCTAACGGATATATAGCCCTACGAAATGAAGAACTTGAAATGAAGTGGGCAAGGTATTGAGGTAATACACGTTCATCATAGAAATGAATGCCAAAGCAGAAGCTATTCAAATAAAGTTTCTGCGTATTGCCCAAATATACTGCACCTATACCAACTTCTTCCGGAGTTTCAGATGAGAGTGTGAATAAGGCATCACCGTACTGCACACTGTTTTGTTTTTCGTTGGGAGCGATTTGTACCAATTCATAATCCTTTTCCGAGATGTAAGTATTCTGATACACGTTCATATAAGTAATGAATGGCTCACCATATCCGAAATCATCACCGCCTTTTCCGCTTAATCCAGAATAAGCTTCACCCAAATCTGAAAAGCAGACGGTTTCTCCCTTAATACCTTTGTGGATATTATCGTTTAGCCCTTTAATTAAGGATAAAAAATCAGCAATTTCACAGGAAAGGGATATTCCCCATATTCTTTACTCTCCTTGCTGTTCCATCAACTCCTTATAGTGCTGTTCATATTCTTCATCAGTAAAACTTTCAGCACAACTTTTGGATCGAGTTAAAATTCGTAGATTCTCTTGAAATAATATTTCCTGTCGGCTCATTTGAGAACCAAAATATTTAGGAGAATAAAATCTATCAATCTCTGTTTGCTTTAAATTTTTATACCCAAGAGAAACGGCCATTTCTGAAAGTAAGTCAAGTCTAAAAGAATTACTACTATCAAAATGAGGTGATTTTTCGTTTAAACTATCTAAATATTCTCTCCATGCATGTCTAACTTTTTTGTTTTCCTGAAATACTACATCTATTGTATTTAAGGCATCAACCCATTCTTTTGTTATTGGGGTTGATTTTCGATCTGCCATTAGTGTAAGGAAGACTCTTAATTGAGCATCTTTTTTTGCTTTTCTATTTTGGTACTTTATTCCTAATACCCAAACAATAATTGGGATAATAGCAACAGCAATAATCTGACCGATGCCGATAATGATTTGTATATATTCTGTTGTACTCATAACGCTAAATTTATGCAAAGGTAGTCTTTTAGATCAAAACCTATTTGTATAATTCGAAAAATTTTATCTTTAATTAAATATCACACAAGCTAACTATGCAAAATAGCAGAATACACTGCTTCAAGATTGACTCTTCTACACACTTTGATAATAATATAATGAGGAATATTCCGTTTCTAATGTGATGGATGTAGAGCATAATGTTACAAATAATGCGATGTTTTGAGGTATAACCGTCTGGTTATCATAATGAAATTAAGGATTGTTTATTTGTAATGTCCGCAATTAGAAAAAAGATGTTCTCCTTATTGAAAGATGAATATACAGAGAGCTTTGAAATCAATCAGCTACTTGATTACGAACAACCTACTGCATATATTGTAGCTAATGATGAATACTCTACCGACACAAGTTTAACCCCTGTTCTAACTGCGAATAAAGGTTTTATCTTGGGGTATACAGACGAAAAATTTGGCATATATCAAAAAGGAGAGTGTATAATCTTTGACGATTTCACAATGGATGCAAAATATGTATCATTCCCTTTTAAGGTAAAGTCTTCGGCAATAAAAATACTCACAGCAAAACCGAATGTAAATCTTCGATTTATGTTTGAATATCTATCATATTGGGAACTTAAATCGGAAGAACATAAAAGGCATTATATTTCAGAAATAGCTTCGCTTGTAATTGAACTACCTTCAAAAGAAAGACAAAGTATAATAGCCTCACTAATGACTTCGTTAAACAGCAAATTGGATATTGAAGCAAAAACAAAGATAAGATACGAAGAACAAAAGAGATACTTACTCTCGCAAATGTTTATATGAACATCTGCGAGAGCAAATATTGTTTCTGCTTTGAATACTTGATGATCAAACTATTATGTGTCTCTAATAGTCCATGTAACTTTCTGAAAACAACGGAGATTCTTTTTTGTTCTTCTAATTTTGGCAGACGGATTTGTATGTTTCCCATTGTGTTATTCATAAGTTTCGGGTTTGCTAAATTAGTTGAGACATACATCCTTGTTGCTTCTGCTAAGACTAATGAAACGAAATGGGCATCAAATCCTTTTTTGAGCTTTAACAAGCCACAGACATTAGTGCAATTAAACTTTCCATTACGATAAAATACCGTTCCTGCATTTGCACCGTCAGTCGTCCAACTGATATATTCACCTTCAAACATAAAATCATCAAGATAACCCATAATTCCGTCATTTGATGTTTGAGAAGAATACACAGGGTATAACGGATTTTCTTGTTGGCTAATTTCTACCGAACTAATAACTCTACCACGTCCTATTGATGCAATATCTTGAATCTTGAATTGTTCCCAAGAATCAGAGTGAAGCATTTTCAAACTAATTGCGGACTTTAATTTTTTCAAATCCTCAATGATTTTGTTTTGGGTGGCGATGCGCTCATCAATAAGGCGTAGTAAAGTTGCAATTTTGGTCTGTTCTGGTTTTGATGGCAATCCAATATAGCACTCTGAAAAATTCTTGGTGCTAATTGAGTAAATCTTTGTTCCTTGCGCTATTCGCCTTATTTGATTATGAAATGCAGCAGATAAAAAAGCATATCCTTTGAATCCGACAATAGTTTTGTGCTTATTGTCTCGTCCATGAATTGTATGCAATCCACAGACTACGTTTTTCCCTGCAAGTTTAAAGAACTCAACAGTCTTGGCTACTTCATTTGTATCTTCCGAGGCATCCGCAAAAGCCACATCACCTTCTTTACACATTTCAAAGTTCTTGGGCATATTGCCCTCTTTTATATTAGGCAATTTGTCTTTTGCTAAATCTATCATAGTCGGAAGTCCCACGTGGATAAGTCCATAATGTAAATTCATCATGGCATTAGTGTCATATTCAAGCTGCTCCCAACTAAGTGAATTGGTGGAATAGAAATCCAACAAGTCTGAAATCTTACACTTTTCCCACTCCCCGTTAAACTCCGGGAATCTCAAATGGGGAACATTACCTATTATATTTCTCTAATTATTAGAACCAATTAAATTCAAAATTATGATTCAGAAGACAATTAGAGAAATTTCGGACGCATGGCGAGAGGACAAGCGACCGTATGTGAAACTATCGACATTGGCAGCCTACATGTTGATTCTTGAAAATCACATTTTGCCAAAGTTTGGTGAGAGTAACGAACTTCATGAAAATGATGTACAAGACTTTGTGCTTGAAAAGTTGGAAGGCGGATTGAGCGTGAAATCTGTTAAGGACATTCTTATTGTCCTGAAGATGGTTATGAAATTCGGAGTGAAAAACGAATGGATGAACTATTACGAATGGGATATTAAGTACCCAACAGATGTTGCTGGTAAAAAGTTGGAGGTCTTGTCCGTGGCAAATCATAAAAAGATTCTGAACTATATTCAGAGCCACTTTTCCTTTCCGGGACTTGGTATCTATATCAGCCTTAGTACCGGTCTGCGTATAGGGGAGATCTGTGCTTTGAAATGGAGCGACATCAATGTATATGACGGGATTCTAACCGTTAACCGGACGATAGAACGCATCTATATCATAGAAGGAGAGAGAAAACATACAGAGCTGGTCATCAACACGCCAAAGACAAAAAACTCTTGCCGTGAAATCCCGATAAACAAAGAATTGCTTACTATGTTAAAGCCTTTGAAAAAAGTAGTTAATGATGACTATTACATTCTTACCAATGACGAGTATCCGACAGAACCACGTACGTACCGTAACTACTATAAAAGGCTTATGGAGAAACTTGATATTCCCAAGCTGAAGTATCATGGACTTCGTCACAGTTTCGCGACTCGCTGTATAGAAGTCGGTTGTGACTATAAAACAGTCAGCGTATTATTAGGGCATTCCAATATTTCAACTACGTTGGACTTATATGTTCATCCCAATATGGAGCAGAAAAAGCGTTGCATTGCTAAGGTGTTCAAGTCACTGGGTAAATAAAGTTATGTATAGAGCGAGGGAATTAATGCTGTAATTTCTTCGCTCTCAACTGTTCTGTGATTCCTCAAATCCGCAACTAAGCTCTTCAGCGTCCTTCTTGCGTCTAAACGTCCT
>OGLE01002396.1_pt1 | contig 12113 bp, 12 predicted proteins | sample 1572671 | NCBI WGS metagenome assembly OGLE01 (sample SAMEA2581923, study PRJEB24529) | metagenome | biome: Human gut stool | place: China | collected 2011 | reverse complement strand
GGGCCATCGGCGAGGCCATGGCCATCATCATGGTGGCCGGAAACGTGGCCAATATGCCGGGACTGTTCCAGTCCGTCCGGTTTCTCACCACCGGCATCATCTCCGGCATGTCCTACGCCCCGGTGGGCAGTCTGTATCAGCAGGCCCTGTTTTCCATCGGCCTGGTGCTGTTCCTGTTCATTATGCTCATCAACGTTTTTCTCAATGTGTTCATCAAAAAGCGGAAGGAGGACTGACCCATGGAGGAAAAGCTGTCGCCCCGCCGCCGTCTGTATGACAGAGGGCTGCGGTTTCTGGTATGGCTGTGCGCGGGACTGACCTGCGCCCTGCTGCTGTTTCTCATCGGCTATATCTTCTATCGCGGAGTGCCGGGCATCACCTGGTCCCTGCTGACCAGCCAGACCAGCTATATCAAGGATACCGTGGGCGTCCTGCCCAACATTCTCAACACCCTGTATATCATCGTGGTGGCCATGGTCATCGTCCTGCCCCTGGGGGTAGGGGCCGCCATCTATCTGACGGAGTACGCCGCCAACCGCCGCCTGGTGTCCGTCATCGAGTTCGCCACCGAGACCCTGACGGGCATCCCCTCCATCATCTTCGGCCTGGTGGGTATGCTGCTGTTTGTGCAGCGGCTGGGCCTGAAGGCGGGCATCCTGGCCGGCGGCCTGACGCTGGTGGTGATGATCCTGCCCACCATCGTCCGCACCACCCAGGAGAGCCTGAAAACCGTGCCCCAGTCCTACCGGGAGGGGGCCTTGGGCTTAGGAGCCGGAAAGTGGCGCATGGTCCGTACCGTGGTGCTGTCCAACGCCATCGACGGCATCGTCACCGGCTGCATTTTGGCCGTCGGCCGCATCGTGGGGGAAAGCGCGGCGCTGCTGTACACCGCCGGGTTTGGTCTGGTGCTCAACGATTTCTTCACGGCCCTTCATTCCTCCTCCGCCACGCTGACGGTGGCTTTGTATGTCTACGCCAACGAACGGGGCGAGACGGCGGTGGCCTTCTCCATCGCCACCATTCTGATGCTGTTGACCCTGCTCATCAACCTCTCCGCCGTGTTTCTGGGGCGGAAGCTGAAAAAGAATTGAGGAGACCCTATGGAACCGATTTTGGAAGCAAAAAAACTGAATCTCTGGTATGGCCCCAACCATGCCCTTCACGATGTATCCATCGCCATTCCTGAGCACGAGATCACCGCCTTTATCGGCCCCTCCGGCTGCGGCAAATCCACCTTTCTGCGGACGCTGAACCGGATGAACGACCTGATCCCCGGCGTGAAGCTCAGCGGCGAGGTGGATTTCCACGGACAGGACCTCTACGGCAGCTCTGTGGACCCCACATGGCTCCGCAAGCAGATCGGCATGGTGTTTCAGAAGGCCAACCCATTCCCTATGAGCATTTACGATAACGTGGCCTACGGCCCCCGGACCCACGGCATCCGAAACCGGGTGAAGCTGGACGAGATCGTGGAGAACTCTCTGCGTTCCGCCGCTATCTGGGACGAGGTAAAGGACCGGCTGAAGAAAAGCGCCTTGGGGCTTTCCGGCGGTCAGCAGCAGCGGCTGTGCATCGCCCGGGCTTTGGCGGTGGAGCCGGAGGTGCTGCTGATGGACGAATCCACCAGCGCTCTGGACCCCATCTCCACCTCTAAAATTGAGGATCTGGCGGCGGAGCTGAAAAGCCAGTACACCGTGGTCATGGTGACCCACAATATGCAGCAGGCCGCCCGTATTTCCGACAACACCGCCTTTTTCCTGCTGGGGGAGCTGGTGGAGTTCGGCAAGACGGAGCAGCTGTTTTCCACCCCCGCCGACAAACGGACGGAGGATTACATCACCGGGAGGTTTGGGTAAGATGCGCAATAAATTCGATGAACAGCTTTTGCAGCTCAACCACGAGATGATCGAGATGGGGGCGCTGTGCGAGGAGGTCATCGCCCTGTCCTCTCAGGCGCTGACGGAGGGGGACACGGCGCTGGCCTCCAAGGTAGCTCCTCTGGACAGCGAGATCGACCACAAGGAGCGGGAGATCGAAAACCTCTGCCTGAAGCTGCTTTTGCGGCAGCAGCCGGTGGCCCGGGATCTGCGGCAGATCTCCGCCGCATTGAAGATGATCACCGACATGGAACGCATCGGCGATCAGGCGGAGGATATTGCGGAGATCGTAGCCTTTTTAGACGGGAGGCAGGCGGAAAACGACGCCCTTTTGAAGGAAATGGCGAAGGCGGTCATACAAATGGTGACGGAAAGTGTGGACGCCTATGTGAAATGTGATATAATGTTGGCGAAAAAGGTCATCGCGGCGGATGACGTTGTGGACGAGCAGTTTGCCCGGGTCAAGCAGAGCCTGATCGGAAAGATCGCGGCGGACCCGGCAGACGGCGAATACGCCCTGGACCTGCTGATGATCGCCAAGTACTACGAGCGCATCGGCGATCACGCCACGAACATTGCCGAGTGGGTCATTTACTCCGTGACCGGGACCCACAAGGACGAAATCACACTGACATAAGGAGATTGCTATGATCTGGTGCGTGGAGGATGACGCCAGTATCCGGGATATTGAGCTGTACGCCCTGACATCCACCGGCTTTGAGGCCAGAGGCTTTGACGATGGAGCATCCTTCTGGGAGGCGCTGCAGACGGAAACGCCGGAGCTGGTCCTGCTGGATGTGATGCTGCCGGGGGAGGACGGTGTGTCTCTGCTGAAAAAGATGAAGGCCGCGCCGGCCTTGCGGGACATCCCCGTCATTATGGCCACGGCCAAGGGCGCGGAATACGACAAAATTCAAAGTCTGGACTTAGGGGCCGATGACTATCTGGTGAAGCCCTTCGGCGTCATGGAGATGGTTTCCCGGGTGAAGGCGGTGCTGCGGCGGTGTCATCCCGCCGATACGGGCCATGTGCTCTCTGCCGGGGGCCTTTCTATGGACCTGGACTGCCGCACCGTGACGGCGGACGGCCAGCGGCTCCAGCTCACTTATAAGGAGTTTGAGCTTTTGCGGCTGTTTCTGTCCCATCCGGGAATGGCATTCACCAGAGAACAGCTATTCACACAGGTGTGGAATATGGAGTACATGGATGACAGCCGCACACTGGATATGCACATCCGCACCCTGCGGCAGAAGTTAGGGGCCTACGGCAAGCTGATCGAGACCGTTCGGAACGTGGGCTACCGCATGGAGACCGGCCTATGACCGGGAAGATCTTTCGTTCGACTCTGGCGGCGTCACTGACGGTGCTGCTGGCATCGCTGCTGGTGATCACCGGCTGCCTTTACACCTATTTCGGCACGGTGCGGGAACAGCAGCTTCAGACAGAACTGACACTGGCTGCGGCGGCGGTGGAAGCGGACGGCGCGGACTATCTGGCCCGCGTCCGGGACACGGCGGAGCGGCTGACCTGGGTGGCATCGGACGGCACAGTGCTGTATGACACCCGAACGGATACGCAGCCCATGGAAAATCATGGCCAGCGGGAGGAGATCCGGGAGGCGCTCACCGGCGGCAGCGGCAGCAGCGCCCGCTATTCCGAGACGCTGACGGAAAAGATGCTCTATCAGGCGGTGCGCCTGACGGACGGCTCTGTGCTCCGCATTTCCGGCAGTCAGAAAACGGTATGGATGCTGGTTCTTGGGATGCTCCACGCCGTCATCGTGGTGGCGCTGTTGGCGGTGGGACTTTCCGCACTCTTGGCGAGCCGGGCGGCCCGACGGGTGGTGGAGCCGCTGAACCGGCTGGATCTGGAGCACCCGCTGGACAACAACGCCTATGAGGAGCTGTCTCCGCTGTTGGGGCGGGTCTACGCCCAGCAGCAGGAGATCCGCCATCGGACCAGAGACCTCCGGCAGCGGCAGGACGAATTTGAACAGATCACCGGCAGTATGCGGGAAGGTCTGGTGCTGCTGGACCACAGCGGGCGCATCCTCAGCATCAATCCGGCGGCCCAAGCCCTGTTTCATGCGGACGGTACCTGCGTAGGACAGGATTTCTTGACAGTGGATCGCCATCCGGACCTGACCGCCGCCATCCATGACGCCGCCGAGACCGGGCACAGTCAGCTGCGGGCAGAGCGGCGAGGCCGGGAATACCAGCTTGATTTCAGCCGTATCGAATCCAACGGCAAGGTGCTTGGTACGGTTTTGCTGGCCTTTGATGTGACGGAGCAGGCGGAAGCCGAGCGGATGCGGCGGGAGTTCACCGCCAACGTGTCTCACGAACTGAAAACGCCCTTGCAGTCCATTATCGGCAGCGCGGAATTGCTGGAAAACGGTCTGGTGAAGCCGGAGGATCAGCCTCGGTTCCTGAACCGTATCCATCAGGAGGCGGACCGGCTGGTGGCGCTGATCAACGATATTCTCCGCCTGTCCCAGTTGGACGAGGGCGGTGCGTTGCCCCATGAGCAGGTATCCGTTTTGGAGTTGGCGCAGGAGGCGGCCCGCTCTCTGACAGCACAGGCGGCGGCACAAGCGGTGCACATTTCCGTGACCGGCACCGCCGGAACGGTTTTCGGCGTTCGGCGGCTGCTGTACGAGATCGCCCGGAACCTCTGCGAGAACGCCGTGAAGTACAACGTCCCCGGCGGAAGCGTCACCGTAGAGGTGGCGGAAACGGATCGGGACGTGACCCTCTTGGTTCGGGATACCGGCATCGGCATCCCGGAGGGGGATCAGAGCCGGGTCTTTGAGCGGTTTTACCGGGTGGATAAGAGCCATTCCCGGGCCATTGGCGGCACGGGGCTGGGGCTGTCCATCGTGAAACACGCCGTAGCGTATCACCACGGTACCCTCCGGCTGGAAAGCCAGCCGGGGAAGGGAACCGTGATCACGGTGACGCTGCCCAAGAAGCCAACAGAATGAACTTCGGAAAACCGTGGGTCCTCCCACGGTTTTTCTTTTCAAACGGCCGCTTTCCGTGTATACTGGAACAAAAAACGAACGAGGTAGAGGATTATGCCGATTTTTGATACCCATGCCCATTATGACGCGGACCGCTTTGACAGCGACCGGGATGCGCTCCTTTCCGCCATGCCGGGGGTCGGCGTGGGGCTGGTGCTGGACCCGGGATGCGACCTGCCCTCCTCCCATGCGGCGGCAGAGCTGGCGGAGCGGTACCCGCATGTGTACGTAGCCGTGGGCGTCCATCCGGAGGACTGCGACGGCTTCCAAGACGAGGATCTGACGGAGCTGCGGCAGCTTTTGGAGCGGCCCAAGGTGGTGGCCATCGGGGAGATCGGACTGGACTACTACTGGGAGGACAACCCGCCCAGAGCGTTTCAGCAGACGGTATTCCGCAAGCAGCTGGCACTGGCGGCAGAGCTGGATCTGCCGGTGATCGTCCATGATCGGGAAGCCCACGGGGACTGCCTTGCCATCATCAAGGAATTTCCCACCGTCACCGGCGTGTTCCACTGCTTTTCCGGCTCGCCGGAGATGGCGGCGGAGCTGCTGAAGCGGGGGTGGTATCTGGGCTTTGACGGCCCCATCACCTATAAAAACGCCAAGCGGGCCCCGGAGGTGGCGGCGGTGACGCCGCTGGAGCGGATCGTGGTGGAGACGGACGCTCCCTATATGGCTCCGGTACCCATGCGGGGCAAACGGAATGACAGCCGGTATCTCCCCTATGTGATCGAAAAACTGGCGGAGTGGAAGGGCGTGACGGCGGAGGAAATGACCCGCGTGACGTGGGAAAACGGCAGACGGCTGTTCCGGATTTGAGATAAAAACACTCCCGCACCGAAAAGGTGCGGGAGCGTTTCTTATGTATGCAGCAAAACGGATTTCACGATGATGCTGACGCCGCCCAGCAGGAAAAACACGATGGACAGCTTTTGCAGCCGCTCTCCGCTGATGTGAGGGGAGAGGAGCCGGGCCAGCCGGGCGGCGCAGAAGGCGGCGGCCAGCGAGATAAGGCTGAAGCACAGGGAGGAGCGGTTCAGGAGCCCGGTGCAGAGATACAGCCCGGTGCGGAACAGGTTTTCACCCAGAAAGAGGAAGCAAATGCTGCCCTTGAATTCATCGTAATCCTTGGCGGTGCGCTGAAGGTAGGCTACCAGAAACATATTGATGCCGAACAGCCCCGCACACATACCGGAGAAGAAGGCCACCAGATACCGCAGCCACGGGATCTCCCGACGGTCCGGGCGGACGGGGCGCAGCCGGCGGGTGGCCATTTCCAGTCCCAGAAATACCACAACGCCGCCCAAAACCGTTTTGATGATCCAAGGCAGGGAGAAGCGCAGCAGCCAGGTCCCGGGGACCACCCCGGCCACCATGGCCAGCAGCAGGGGAAGGATGGCCCGCCAGCGGAAGTTGTTCCGGTTTTGCCAAGTGATCCGACCGTTGATGACCAGGTCCGGCAGCAGACTGCCCGGTGTGATCAGGGTGTTGTCCAGCCGCATGGCCAGCAGCGGTGCGGAGATCAGGGGATTCCCGAACCCAATGAGCCACTTGAGGGTGTACGCCGCCAACTGGACGAGAAAAATAAACAGGATCATGCTTCCGGTGTAGTTCATGAGATCCCCTCCCACGCGAAGTTCTGTGTACGTTCCCAACTATACCACATCGCATCGGAGAAAAAAAGCTTTTTCTCATTTCCGCGCCGCTGACAGTGGAAAATTGCCGGGTTTGGTATAGCCTTTGGATTTTTTGACCATACTCCTTCCGTACCTATGAACAGGAAGGGAGGTATTGTATGGAAAACAAGGTGAAAAACGTACTTTCGGGCATTGGCTTTTACGGCACGCTGGCGGTGTGCCTGCTGGTGGTGGGGGTGTGCGGCTGGGTCCTGCTGCAGGACCGGGAGGACCCGCTGCCCCAGCAGGCGGTGACGCCTCAGGTCCCCGTGTCGCAGCCGGTGGAAATGCCGGAGGTGCGGCTTCCGACAGTGGAGACTTTGGAGCCGGTGCCGGTGCCGGTCCCGCCCAAGGAAACCAAGGAGCTGCCGGAGGTGGAGGTGGATCACACGCCTGTGGCGGCGGAAGCACCCCGTCTGGTGGTGACACCGCTGCGGGGGGATGTGCTGACGGCTTTTTCCATGGAGGAGCTGGTATACAGTCCTACTTTGGGAGATTGGCGTACCCACAACGGCGTGGACATCGCCGCCCAGCAGGGAACCACGGTACTGGCGGCCTCCGCAGGGGCGGTGCTGTCGGTGACGGACGATCCCCTGATGGGCACCACCGTGGTGCTGGAGCATGACAACGGCTATCAGACCACCTATGCCAATCTCCAGGCCAAGCCCAACGTGGAGGCCGGGGACCCGGTGTCCGCCGGGCAGATCATCGGCGCGGTGGGGACCACTGCGGCGGCGGAGTCCGGACAGCCCCATCTGCACTTCGCCGTCACCAAGGACGGCAAGGCCGTAGACCCCAACGAATATTTGAGCGGTTGAGCGGAACAAGGCCCCGGATTTCCGGGGCCTACCGCTTTTTTTAACCGTTTTCCCGGGGAAAGTTACATCAATTCGGATTTTTTCGAAAAAATTCAATATTTTCCTTGACATTTGCTGTATTTCGGATATAATGATAAGGCTTGCAATATGTAAGTAAATCCTTGCCCTCATCTGAGAATGAGGGCCATTTGTCCAAAAGGAGGTGCAAATATGGCAAAGATTACTGCCAATTACGAGGTCGTCTATGTGCTCGACCCTGCACAGGGTGAGGAGGCTATCGCCGCTCAGGTTGCGAACTTCAAGTCCCTGGCCGAGCAGAACGGCTCTGACGTCGTGGTTGAGGAGTGGGGCAACCGCAAGCTGGCTTATCCCATCAACTACAAGACCGAGGGCTACTATGTGCTCATGACCTTCGTCAGCGGCCCGGCATTCCCCCGCGAGCTGGATCGTAAGCTGCGGATCGCCGAGGGCGTCATGCGTTCCCTGATCGTCTGCAAGGGCGAGTAAAGGAGCAGCACATGCTGAATCGAATCATTCTCATGGGTCGCCTGACCCGTGACCCCGAGCTCCGGCGCACCGGCAGCGGTACGGCGGTGACGTCCTTCTCTCTGGCTGTTGACCGGGACTTCAAGTCCCAGTCCGGCGAAAAGGAAACGGACTTCATCGACATCGTGGCCTGGCGCAACACCGCCGAATTTGTGAGCAAGTACTTCACCAAGGGCCGCATGGCCGTGGTGGAGGGCCGCCTGCAGATCCGGGACTGGACCGACAAGGACGGCGGCAAGCGCCGCAGTGCCGAGGTCGTGGCCGACAATGTGTATTTCGGGGATTCCAAGCGCGACGGCGGCGACAATTCCGGCTACAACCCCGGTTATGCGCCCGCCCCCGCTTCCCACAGCGCCGCTCCCAGCAATTTCAGCGCCAGCGGCTCTGACTTCGCCGAGATCGGCGAGGATGACGGCGAACTGCCGTTCTGATATTACTATAAGGAGGAAGCAATCATGGCTTTCGATCGTGAAGCTCGTCCCGCCCGTCCCGCACGCGGCAACAAGCGCCGTAAGGTCTGCCAGTTCTGCGCCGAGAAGTGCGAGTGCATTGATTATAAGGACGCCGCCAAGCTGCGTCGTTTCGTTTCTGAGCGTTCCAAGATCCTGCCCCGTCGGACCACCGGCACCTGCGCCATGCATCAGCGTGAGCTGACTGAGGCCATCAAGCGTGCCCGTCAGATCGCTCTGCTGCCCTACGTCACCGACTAAAAGCAGCTGAATCGAATCAATCGACTGAAAAAGCCCCGAAGGTTTTCCTTCGGGGCTTTTTTTGTCATGTTTTAGGAGAAAAAGCGGTTGTTGCACGGCTTCGTGCAGCTTTTTTCCACGGGCAACGGAGGCGAATATGGCGGACGCAATTCGTTACGGCTGCATAACAAGGAGGAATTGTATGGAAAACACAAGCAATTACGGTCTGAAGCGCTGGGACGGCGAGGACCGCATCCTGCACACGGAGTTCAACGACAACTGGGACAAGATCGACACGGCGCTGAAAAGCAACGCCGACGGCGTGGCGGCGCTGCAAACGGCGCTGGCCAGCTGCGGAAACTGCAAGATCGTATACGGCACATACACAGGAAACGGCAAATACGGCAAAGACAACCCTAATCAGCTGACCTTTGACGGCAACCCACTGTTTGTCATTATCAAGGGCAGCATCGGTTCTGCTCCGACATTGGGGATCCAGGCCATGCGCGGATGGTATACCGCATATACAGGCTCCGCAGATTCATCTACCGTCTGCCACCTTACATGGGGAGAACATTCTCTTTCTTGGTACAACAGTCAGAGCAGTAGTGACCAATTCAATACCAGTGATTCTGTCTATCCCTATATCGCGCTGTTTGCCACTCAGGAATAAAACAAGGCCCCGGACTTCCGTCCGGGGCCTTGTTCTTAATCGCAGGTACTTAAACTCTTAAATCAGAGATCAAGCACGGGCAATGTTGGACTGAACACCGTCAATCACAACATAGTAGCTGTTGCCGCCATAGAAGTAGTCACCCTCATCAACCTTCACATAGTTGTTCTGACCAGCAACATACTGATACAGCTCGAAGCTGTGCTTGACAGTCGTATCAGTCAGAGCGTCACCCTTCTTGTTGAACAGCTCAATCAGACCCTTAGAACCCTTAATGGTCAGCTTAACAGAATCAACATCCGTGCTGGTGGGCTTGCTGGGGTTGGTATTGGGCTTATCGTTGGCCTTGTAGGTGTCGTTCAGGATCAGAGTGGTAGCAATGCCAGCGTCATCCACGAAAGCAGCGATGGTGCCGGTGAAGTTGCTGTCCTCACCCAGAGCGCTCAGAGCGGACTTGATGTTGCTGTACTCGGTGTAGTCATCCTCATCGTCATCGCTGGCGCGGACAAAGATCTTGCAATCCTCATCCAGCAGGATGTACTTATCGTTGGAAGCAGCATCGTCGATCCACAGAGTGGCGCCCTTAGCCGTCAGCTCGGAGACGTTCTCAACATTCAGGAAGGCATAGCCGTCATCCTTGTACTGCTTGGTGCTCCACTTGTTGGCTGCGGTGTAAGCCTGAGCTTCCATCTCGGTGATGACATTGTTCTTATCGAAGGTACCCTCGTACAGGTTGCCCAGAACCAGGTTGGCTCTCGGAGTGCTGTTGTCCTTGGACTCGAAGGAGTTCACAGTCACAGCGCCGTCCTTGGTGATGGCTTCATAGGTGTAGATGTAGTCGCCGTTCTCCAGAGACTTGGACTTGATGCCGGAGGTCAGGTAGACCATGGACTCAGAGGAGCCAGCAGTCTTGCCCACGACCACAGCATAGGTGATGTAGCCGTTCTTGTTGTACAGGGCGAAGATCATGTTGTCCTCTTTGTTCTTATCGAAGTTGGACAGCTTGGAGTCATACTTGACCTCAACGCTGGAGTGCTTGATACCGGTGGTAACGCCCTCAACCTTCACGATGGAGCCTTCCTTGATGACATCGTCGTCAGCCTTGACAGCGATCAGGACGGTGTCGTTGTTGCCGTAGGCAATGGTCTTGCCCTGCTCAACAGTGTTGTTCTGCTTGTCGAGCTTGGTGGTGGTGTTGTCCATGATCTGCTTGTCGGCAACCTCTTCCAGGTTGTAGACGCCGTTCTTCACGGTGTACTTGTACCAGGTGTTAACGACAGCATTATTCTCCAGACGGCCGCCCTTCAGGTCGCCGCTCTTGACATCGATGGTCTCCATGGTGCCATCGGTGAAGATAGCCAGAGCCTTATCGACAGCCTTGGCCAGATAGGTGCTGCTGCGGTCATAGCCAACGACGAACATGAAGTTGTCGTCACCGTCAACCTGACGTGCGCCGATCACATAGCCATAGGGATCCAGATACAGATCGAAGGTAGCGTCGTCCAGCTGCTCGACATTGTAGTCGTACAGAACCTCAGCATCCTCGAAAGCCTTCTTAGCGGTCTCATACTTGTTGCCGCCGGCAGTCAGCTTGGTCAGCTTATACTCATCCTTCTTGTCCGCATCCGCATAGTCGGTGGAGTAAGAGGTGATGGCAACATCCTTAACGGTCTCAACGGGAGTGACGGTCATGACGTCGCCCTTGGCAATGGTGACCAGGACCATGTCATCTTCCTTCAGCTTCTCCAGACCGTCCACGTCCTCAGACTCGACGGTGTAGGTGGTGCTGATGGTGGTGGGAGTCTCGTCCTTCTTGGCAGCAGCCTTCACACCAGTGTAGACGTCCAGACGGACATCCTCGGTCTTGGTGTTGTAGTCAGCAGAAACCTCAGCCAGATAGGTGTTGATGACAACGACAGTGGTCTCCTCAGCGTCGGTGTCCACATAGATCTCAGTCAGAACACCCTTGCCGGTGGAATTCATGGTGTCATCGTTTTTCTTGACCAGCTTGTCGGCCTCGACAGAGAGGGCCTTCTTGTCCAGCTTCACGCCGTCAACCCAGTAGGTCAGGGCGAAGTCGCAAGCGTTGGAGCCGATGTCGGAATAGACATCGCCACCCTTGACCTTAGCGGTGTAGGAAGCGGTCAGCAGATCAGTGTTGACATAGTTGCCGATGTCCTTCTTGTCATAGGTCCAGTTGTTGGTGGGACGGCCGAAGTCGTCGGTATCGTCGGTGCGGACCAGCTTCTCGAAGTACTGCTCGCCGAACTGGACATAGCCGTCCTTCTTGATCTTGCCGTCGTTCAGGGTGCCCTTGTTCCAGGTCAGGTCCTTGCGGACGCCGGAGATGGCAACAGCGGAGCTGCCCTCGCCGACAACGATGCGGTTGTCATACTCGACCATGGTAGCCTTCAGGGTGTTGAAGGCATACAGGCAAGCCTCTTCACGGGTCACAGCCTTGACGCCGTTGAAGCTGCCCTTCAGGCTGTTGTTCAGACCGGCGTTGATGGCCTGCTTGGCAACAGCGATGGACCAGTTGGCGCCGGTGTAGCCCTCGATGGCAGAGTCATAGCCCAGAGCGCCCAGCAGCATCTTCATGAAAGCATAGCCGGTCAGGGTGTTGCCGGGCTTGAAGGTGCCGTCAGCGTAACCGGAGATGATGCCTTCCTTCTGGCAGTAAGCGATGTAGCCAGCGAAGGTGTGGTTGGTAGGAACGTCCTTGTAAGGAGCGGCGTCAGCCACCAGAGCAGAGGCGGTGGTGGGGCCAAGGATCAGGTTGCAGATGATCTTGGCAGCAGCGCCACGGGTCAGG
>OGLE01002394.1_pt1 | contig 12128 bp, 6 predicted proteins | sample 1572671 | NCBI WGS metagenome assembly OGLE01 (sample SAMEA2581923, study PRJEB24529) | metagenome | biome: Human gut stool | place: China | collected 2011 | reverse complement strand
AGAGCCTGCGCATCCGCTATCATTATAAATATCTTCTCGAATTCTCCTGAATTCTGAAGTTCAACCCTTCTCTTTAATGAACCCACATAATGGCCAAGATGAAGCTTGCCTGTTGGTCTGTCTCCTGTTAATATTATCTTTGACATATAAACTACTCCTCCATTCCTATGTTAAACCTATATAATAAGATTGCACCTATCTTTAATTTAGTCTGATTATACTGGTTATTATACTTAATTAATAATGTTTACAATTTTATCACATTTTTTTCAAAATAACAATTGAGAATTATGTTAAATAATAGTAATATATATGTAAATGTTACTGGCTGTCAGCATGATGATTATTTTTAATCACTTTTCTTATTATGAAGTCAGATAACGCTAAACATAACAACAGCACATGGAGGAACAATTGATGAAACATTTACTTAGTCCACTGGATTTAAGTGTCAGCGAGTTAACAGATCTTCTTGATCTTGCCAGAGACATTTCAAAGGATCCTAAGAAATACAGTCACATATGTGACGGAAAGAAATTAGCAACTTTATTCTATGAACCTAGTACTAGAACCCGTCTTAGTTTTGAATCAGCAATGCTTAACCTTGGGGGTTCTGTATTAGGTTTTTCTTCTGCTAACTCAAGTTCAGCTTCTAAGGGCGAGAGTGTGTCAGATACAATCAGGGTTATATCCTGCTATGCTGATATATGTGCTATGCGCCATCCTAAGGAAGGTGCACCTATGGTTGCAGCAAGCAAGTCTTCTATACCTGTTATAAACGCAGGTGATGGCGGACATCAGCACCCAACACAGACACTTACAGACCTTATGACTATAAGAGAATTAAGAGGCTCTCTTGATAACTTCACTATCGGTTTATGTGGTGATTTAAAGTTTGGCAGAACTGTTCACTCTCTTATCAACTCTCTTGTAAGATATAGCAACGTAAGATTCGTACTTATCTCTCCTAAAGAGTTAAGAATTCCTGATTATATCAGAGATGATGTACTGTCTGCTAACAACGCAGAATTCATAGAAGTTGAAAGTCTTGAAGAAGCTATACCACAGCTTGATATCCTATATATGACACGTGTCCAGAGAGAACGTTTCTTCTCTGAGGATGAATATCTTCGTATGAAGGATTTCTATGTATTAGATACAGCCAAGATGGCTCTTGCCAAGGATAATATGTATGTTCTTCATCCTCTGCCACGTGTTAATGAAATATCTGTCGAAGTGGATGATGATCCAAGGGCAGCTTACTTTAAACAGGTACAGTATGGTGTATATGTACGTATGGCACTTATAATGACACTTCTTGGTCTTAACTAAAGAACAGACAAATGATAAACCAATAACAGGCAAATAACAAATAAATATAATTTTAAGAATTAATGAAAGGAAAAGCTATGTGGATATATACATATCGGTATATGTTCCTTAGCAGCAGATTAATATGTTAAATGTAGGTCAGCTTAATGAAGGTTTTGTATTGGATCATATCGAAGCAGGAAAGGCTATGGATATATATAACAACCTCGGTCTTGGAAAACTTGACTGTCAGGTTGCTATCATAAAGAATGCCAGAAGCAGCAAAATGGGAAGAAAGGATATCATCAAGATAGAAGGCGGTCTTGATCTTGTAGACCTTGATGCTATTGGATTCATCGATCACAACATAACTGTAAGTATTATAAAGAATGGAGAAATCGTTGAAAAGAAAACGCTCTCCCTTCCTAAGCAGATTACTAATGTTATCAAATGTAAGAATCCTAGATGTATTACTTCTATTGAACAGGGTCTTGACCATGTATTTGTTCTTTCTGACCCTGTTAAGCAGGTATACAGATGTAAATACTGTGAAGAGAAATATACTGGTAAATAATATCCCCCAATACAACATTCGTACAGCTTTATTATATAAGCTTGAAGTTCTAATGTAATCTTCTGATTATATAGTAAAAAGGGGATGTGAAAAAACTCGATTGAGTTTTTTCGCATCTCCCTTTTTGTACCTGTTGTGTATAAATGACTGAAATCATGTGCAAAGAAAGCGCACTTCCCCTACCCCATAGAAATTCTTTTTTGAATCTATGCGGCAGTTCTGTTTCTCATCTTTTTTTTCTGATATTTATATAGATTGTGGCCTATCGCCACAAGTAAAACTTCCAGTTTGACTGAATGAATACCTCTTCGGACAATTCTCTTGTACCAACGATCGTTTTTCATAATTCCGAAAGTCAAGTGTTCATAATGACGCTGTTCTTTGGATTTTCGCTTTCCACTTCCGTAAACAAATGTACTTGTATCCAGTTCCCATAAAAGTACTAGCTGCTCAACGATTTCATTCAGATAATCCGGTACATACTTAGTTACCAGTGAACCAATGGTATTTAGATAATGCAAACAATACTTTATGAAATTCTATGTTAAACGATGCTGTAGGCTTCAAACATAGTTGAAAGCTTTAATTATTTAAAGTTTTTGACTTTAAACCATAAAAGTACTTGCGTTTAAGGGTTAATATGGGCTATACTATTATGGTATCTGTCCGGGAATCAGGCTGTTGTAGATGACGTAAGCAGCATGTATCCCGGATGTTGTGAGTATGGAAGAGGGTTTAAAGTATGATAGTTACTCTGATTGAGAAAGTATATAGTTTTCTGTGGGGAGATCTGGTGCAGATTCCACTGCCGGGCGGCAGCACTCTGGGGATTTCGCTTCTGATTATATTACTGATTCCTACAGGAATTTATTTTACGGTTCGGACGCGTTTTCTGCCGATTCGCCTGTTCCCGGATATGGTGCAGGCACTGGTTGAGAAGAAACAAGAAAAAAACAGTCTGTCTTCATTTCAGACACTGATCGTTTCGACGGCAACCCGTGTCGGTATGGGAAATCTGGTCGGTGTTGTTGCGGCAATTTCGGCAGGCGGCGCCGGTGCGGTTTTCTGGATGTGGGTGACGGCAATTATCGGTTCATCAACAGCTTTTATTGAAGCGACACTGGCACAGCTTTATAAAGAAAAAGATCCGCTGTACGGAGGTTACCGCGGCGGTCCGGCGTATTATATTCATGCATATGTAGAAGAAAAACAAAAGAAAAAGAGAAACAAAGTGGTGATTTCTGTGTTGTTTGCAATCTCCGGTCTGATCTGCTGGTGCGGTATCAGTCAAGTGATCAGCAATTCTGTTGTTTCTTCATTTAAAAATGCATTTTCCATTCCGCCGATCTATATGACGGTAGTACTTGTTGCTGTGGCTGCTGTGATAGTGCTTCGTAAAGATGCGACAGTTAAGATCCTGGATATGGTAGTGCCGGTCATGGCGGTATGCTATTTTGTAATCACGATTCTGATTATTGTGATGAATCTTGGAAGTTTGCCGGGTGTTTTTGCAAGAATTTTTGAGGAAGCATTTGGATTCCGACAGGCAGCAGCCGGCGGTTTTGGCGCAGTCCTAATGAATGGAATCAAACGTGGACTGTTTTCGAATGAAGCAGGTTCCGGATCTGCTCCGTGTGCGGCAGCAGCGGCAGAATGTGACCAGCCGGTCAAAGCCGGATTGGTACAGGCGCTCGGGGTATTTGTGGATACGATCGTGATCTGCAGCTGTACAGCATTTATCATGCTGCTTGCGCCGGAAGAAAAAGTTACAGGACTTTCCGGAATGGATCTTCTGCAGACAGCAATGGAACATCATCTTGGCCGTTTTGGTGTGATCTTTATTGCGGCGACGCTGTTTTTATTCAGTTTTTCGACGTTTCTGGGCATCCTTTTTTATGCGAGATGCAATGTTGCATATCTTTTCGGAGATAACTGGGCTTCACAGACTGCATACAAAGTACTGGCACTTGTGATGCTGTTCATCGGCGGCCTTGCAGCATATACATTTGTGTGGGATCTTGGTGATGTTGGAATCGGACTGATGACGATCTTTAATATCATCATTCTTTACCCACAGGGTGAGAAGGCTCTGAAAGAACTGAAAGAATACGAAAAAGAAAAAAGAAAATGAAAACATCGCGGACATTCAAATCAAATGGCAGAACCTATATGGAAAAGCATAATGACAATACACTTAAGTATGACCGTGAATCGTTTACGGTAGAAGTTGGAAATACAGAAGACATTGATAAAATCGCAGATATTCTCCGTGAGCTTGGAGACCATTATCTGGAAGAAGATGTAGCATCTATTCCGTTATCACTCACTGCTTATATGAAAGTCACATCTTTTAATCCAGTTGTATATGAAGTTTGCTACATGGATAAAGAAAGAAAACAGAGGACAGTAGAAGAGGAGAAACTTCGAAAAGAAGCAGTACAGGAACTTCTGATATACCAGGGGTAATTTTCGAACATTTTTTGGGGATGTGAAAAAAATCAATCGAGTTTTTTCACATCCCCTTTTGTTATCCGAGAAGTGCGGGTCACTTCTCGAAACCCAGCTGCTTTGCAGTTTGGGTTCGATTTCTCGGAGTGCTAAAGCGCCCCTCGGTCGTGCCAGAGCCAAGGTCCACTGGACCTTGTGGCACCCGTCTCGCGCTCTTGTCAAAAAGAGCTGCCACACTAATCTGATCAATCAGTGTGACAGCCTAAATTTTAATTATAAACTTCTTTATATATTATTGATACTCTTTAATGAAACTTTGCATTGAATCTGATATTTCTAAGCCAATATTTATCAGAAAAATCTCCATGTGCATCAAATCTATAGCATATAGCATCCACATCTGAAATATTTATAGAATACGTGTAAGTTAATGTTTTACCATTATTCTTCTTTATATCTATATCTTTTTCTGCAAATCCATACCAGCTCTGGTTAGAAGCTTTCCTATACGTTATATCCATATCTGCCCATCCATCTTTGTCCATATCAAGCTTATATGTAATAGTAAATGTCATTGTACTGCATACACGTTTTAACTCTTCCAAATTCATTCCATCCATATATATAACATTGGTACGTCCACCATCTGTTGATGAATTGCCCGCCTGGCTTCCACCTATCATAAAATGGAACTTGACTGGTGTTTCTTTACTATCATCTGTAACATGATAGCTGTTATATGTGCTATAGTTAAACTCTACCTTAAGCCAGCTTGCATACAATGTCACTTCACCTTCGCATGCCAGATTAGATGCTGATGCTCCTGGAAGATATATAACTGCTCCACCATCCTCAACACTCCAGCCCATAAACCTGTAGCCGCTTCTTGTAGTGACTGGCAGTTCATATTCTTTATCATATGTACAAACCATATCATCAAGCTTTTCGCCGGCACCTGTATCAAAATGTACAGTATATTCATTCGCTGTCCATACTGGATACAGAGTGATTCTTTCGCCATCACCTGACTTAAGTCTGCTTATAACCTCACCAGGCTCATACTTCTTCTCGCCGCCTGCTTCAACAGACCAGCCTGCAAATGTATAACCAGGTCTTACAAACTTATTATCCTCTATAGCTGCCTCAGCTGTATACATAAGTGACATTTCTTTCATAGAACCTGTTGTTCCATCACCATAAGGTATAAACTGTACAGTATAGCTGTTTTCCTTCCAGTTAGCTGTATATGCCCTGTCACCTGTAGAACCTGTTGTTATAACTACTTCTTTACTTGTGCCATCTATGCCTGTTCCACTCCAGCCTGTAAACGTATAACCTTTACGCACTGGTGTCTTAAGTGTAATAACACTGCTGTCAACCTCATAAGTACCTGGGTTATCTGCTTCTCCACCATTCAGATTATACACTATCTTATATACATCTTTACTCCACTTTGCTGTAAGAAGCATATTTTCTGCCGGCATGCGGTCTGGAATATCCTTATCCCAGCCTGTAAATGTGTAACCCTTCTTAACCGGAGCAGCAGGAGCGCTTATAGCTGTATTATAATCCTGTGTTATAGAGTCTATCTTACTTCCACCATCCGTTTTAAAGCTTATAGTAAACTGTGCTATATTCCAGCCTGCAGTATATGTTATATCTTCATCCGGCATAGTTTCTGCTATATCTTTATCCCAGCCTGTAAATATATAACCTTTTCTTACTGGCTGTCCTACAGATAACTTAGTACCATATCTGTACTCATAAACTCCATCATTTTCTCCATTATTATACTTTAGTGTAAGCTTATGTACATTTCTCTTATAGTAGTACTTAACAATCTTTGTACTGTCTGTAACCTTTACGGACTGTTTTTGTGGAGATGTAAAGCCCTTAACATTTTTCACATCAGGAGTGACTGTACTTTCTACATCAGTTGTATAAACCTGTCTGTCTGTAAGCTCATATCCACTTCCATCTGTTTTTTCCATATAATGTTCAACAGTATAATTAACCTTTGACATATCCCACTTTGCATAAAGCGTTATATTCTCTTTAGGCATAACACCATTAAAGCTGTTTGTACACTCCTTATCCGTATACCAGCCAGCAAATGCATAACCATCTCTTACAGGAACCTGTGTAATAACCTTTGTTCCCCACTTAACTGACTGCTTGTTATTCTCAAGCTTGCCGCCTGTTGTATCATATGTAATATCATATGTACTTCTGTCATAGTATACTTTAAGAACAAGACTGCCATCCGCCTTTACTATACCAGAAGGTATATCTTTTACGATATAACTGCCTTCATCATAATCCGCAGCTGCAGCTGTAACATTCTGTCCTGTTGTTCCCTTTGATATGCCAGCCTTATCTATCACATAGCCGCCATTCTCATCTTCAAGATAATACTTTGTTGTATACACAACATCATCTGACTCTTTCCATATAGCTGTATAAGTCACATCTCTTGCAGGAACTGTATAACTCACTTCTGGTTCCCATCCTGCAAACTCATATCCTGGTCTGTATACGGAAGGTGTCGGCATCTGTGTTCCATATGTGTAGCTGCCCTCAGAAACTGTCTCTCCTTCTGATACAAACTTAACATTATACTTGTTTCTTGCATAATAGTAGTTAAATCTTGTGCTTCCATCAGCCTGCACTACATATGATAATACAGGTGGTGTAATAAATCCGCTTCTTTCTGAAGGCTGTACTGTTACCGTATCATCAGTCTTTGCAGTTTCTGTACGTATAGATGCCATACTATATACGCCATCTGTGCCTTCTACATAGTCAGCAACACTATATGTCATATCTGCTGCTTCCCACTTAGCATATACTATTCTATCCTCATTAGGCATAGTATCTGGTATTTCATACTTCTTAGTAAGAGCTTCATCCTCATACCAGCCTGCGAATGTGTAACCAGTCTTAACCGGATCCTCAGGTTTAGCTACTTCTTTTCCATACTTAGCCACTACTGTATCTACTATAGAGCCTCCATTAGTCTGGAATGCTATATAATATCCATCTCTTAAGTTATCCCAGTGAAGAGAGATTCTTCTTGTAATAGGTTTAGTATTGAAGGAACCCTTCTGGCTCTTCCATGTTATTATCATCTCTCCGTCCTGCTCTGGTTTATCACCTGGGTCAACAGTTATGACATTGGTTAATGGGTCATATGTAAATGCAGGATTAGTCATTGTAATAGCATAGTATCTGCTGTCATCAGCAAATATCTTGTTGGAATACTCACCATCGTCAAGACCTTCCTTCATATCCAGATACTGCATACTAAAATATGTTTCCGGTATACGCACTGCCTTAATATCACGCTTAAGTTTTATATCCTTATACTCTTCCTGGTCATGTGTGAAATCGCATACATTTTCAACAATACCTACACTGTATAAAGGCCACTGCTTCTCAAAAAGTGTCGGATTATAACTGAACGTTCCTGCCAAAGCCTGTGCGAGGAAATCAACCTGCATATATACGCCTACTTCCATATATATCGCTCCCATAGAGCTGCTGTTTCTTCCCTCTGATGCCGCATACTTAAGCTGATAGTATAGATATCCCCATATCTGTGCGTATCCACCAACCTCTGCCGAAAATCCTACACTGGCAAGCTTCGTTGATATAAGACCAACACTGACACTCAGACGTATACCAGCTCTTATGCCTATAGTTCCTATAGCATATACAGAGAGCTCATACTTTTCTTCACTTAAATCTATAGTATCACTTGTAACATTTTTACTGAATACCATTATGCTGTATACATACCTTTTACCATTCTGGTACCAGTATGTCATTCCCATGGATATATTAACATTAGCCGATACTACAAATTCAACCTCAAAAGCTACATCAATGATTCCAATAACCCTTACATGTGATGATGTAAGCGACTTCGTGTACAAATCCACCCAGTCAGATTCATTTTCAAGCATATCAGAATATCTCTCGGCAAGACTTTTTGCCACTGATATTTCCTTGTCATCCTCTGAATCATCTTCATTATCATCTTTCTTTAAGTCATTTATATCTTCCAGCCTTGTTGATATATCAGAATTCTCAGAAATATATGTAGTTCCAAGCTCCATCATATTCTTTAATTCTTCTGCTATTTTATTGACTACTATATCAAGCTTTGTTGAATCTTCATCTTCTTCGTCATCGCCTTCTGCTGTTTTTACATCAACATTAAAATTAATGCCTGTATAATCATAAAGATCCAACGAAACTGCAACTCTGTAATCGTCTATATAAGGTATTATATCCTCCCACTTTTTCCATACAGCTTTACCGCTTACATTGATATTCATCTTTACTTCCTGCTCAAACGCAGCAGAAACAACTACTTTCATATTAGAGAACTCAATCTCTACACCAATATCAAGTGCAAGCCTTAATCCACTTATATTATCAAAGTGCTTAAGCTTTGTTGAAAGATCTGCTTTTATATGATCGATGCTTACAGATGGTTTATTATCATCTGCATATGCTGCTATACCATCGTCAACTGACTGCATAGCATAATCATCTTCTTCATCATTGACTGCACTGACACTTATATCAGCTGAAAGTTTGTCTGATAAGTATTCTTTCAGCTCCTGGTAAGAATCTGTCATAACAACAGCCTTTGCGACTTCGTTAGCAACACTCTGTGCAAACCCACTATCTGCTGCCTGCTGTTCAACACTTCTTTCAATCTCGTTAACATCCTGGTTCTTTAATATATCATCACCTTTGATGTTATCTGTCTGATATATATCCATAGCTGCCTGTACTTCTTCCCAGGTAACCATATTGTATAAAATTATATAATCTGTATCTGTTTTAGAAACCTCTGTTATAACTGCATACTGGATATTATCCTCTGTATCACTATATAAAGCCAGATAATCCCCATTATCTATAGTTGTATTTTCACCTAGTGACGGATTATCATCTGTACTGTTAGTATCATTATTATAAGACAGCTTGTCCTGTGCTATCGTGACACTATTGTTATCAGCATCATTGTCTTTATCATCTATCATATTAACAGGAAGTACATCAGGAACGAAAAGTATTTCCTTAGCTGCAAGTCCCCTGTATGAATAACTGCTTCCATCTACCGCAATTATCTCAAAAAATGACACATCATCATCTGAAACTGATGTTGTATCAAGTGAAGGAATAACATTTCCTTCATATACAGCTATCTTATCTCCTAAGCTTAATGTACCCTGTACATATGTAAAACTTCCGGTAACCTTTGTTGAATCTGTTATAGTTCCATCAACACCAACTGTCATGGCAGAAACAGATATATTATCTACTGACTTGCCATCAACCATAAGATTGCTAAGACTGCCTGAACTTATATACTTTATATCCTTATTCAGCCCGGCATTTTTCACCTCTGGCTTATAAACAGTAAAATCGTACTCTCTTATAGTTGTATCATAACCTGTAAAATATAATCTGTCATCATTAAGCTCAAGACGATATGAACTGCCCTGCTGCCAGCCTGTATTGCTTTCTACTGAAAATGTATATTCTCCATCTAAAACAGCCTTTGCAGACACAACTGCTGATGTCTCATCAGACAGGTCACTTGTATTCTTTATTGTTATAAGGCTTCTTACATCATCCTGTGTAAGACTGCCTGTCTTATCAGTTACAGTTATTGAAAAACTATCTGCATCAACATCATAACTTCTTGCAAATGATTCAAGGCTTACAGTCCTTAACTCCTGTGTGTCAGTCCATGCTGCATACAACACTACATCGCTTAACAGCCTGTCCTCTGAGCTTACATAATCTGTACATGTCGAATCATAACACCAGCCAAGAAATACTGCACCTTCCTTTCCAGGTGATGGAAGCTGCGAAAGCTTAGTACCAGCTTCAAATGTCTCTTCCGTCAGTTCTACGCTGCCCTGCTGTTCATCCTTATTCTTTGAATAAAGAGTTCCTCCGTTTGTAACATACTTTATATTATAATTAGTTGTTTCAAAGGATATATCAAATGTAAGACTGTCTGAATATGTACCAGCATACTCCGGTGCCTCTGTTAATCTTACAAAGTACTTACTTGTGTTATCAAGCTTTGTTTTAGAAAGCTCTGATACGATAGAATTATCCACAAGTGCTTCGTTGTTTCCATCAGGATAAAGACCATAATCCAGCATAATATCAGTATATGAAGTATTTTTATTAATAAGCTTCCACTTATTATCTGATGATACTGAAACACTCACCTTATCCTTTTCATATAAACCTCCTGCATGTCCAGAAACCTGTATTTCACCAGTCTCCTTACCAGCTGTATCAACATTCTGAGGTATATCAATATAATAATATCTTTCTATCCATCTGGCATAAAGCACCACTACACCTGTATAATCACCCTGATTAATCTTAGTAACAGGCTCTCCCTCAAACTGTGCATTATCATACCAGCCTCCAAACTCATATCCCTGATTAATTATTTTATCTTTATCAGGAAGTTCCTGAACCGGATAATTCACAGGAGCCTCATATCCACTTACATAGCGGCCTCCATTAAGCTGGTAATCGATTTCCTGTATATCACTGTCGCTTTTTTCCTGTGCATATACAGTCTGACTGCCAAACCCCTGTGCATAATACATCCCCGGTACTGCTGTAATCAGCATTGCCGTACACAAAAGTACACTCAAAAACCTTTTCATATTAACGCCTCCTTATATATTGGTAAATTATATGTATTTATTTAATTCCCGCTTTAACCATCATCTATAAAGATTACAATAAAAGAATAAAAATAAATCTCACCCTTATACTTATCTTTGACTTATCTTTGGATAACAGTTCCCTGATACTATGCTTATAATACATAATTAATCCACGTCTGTGGAACAATCTGCATGAATTACAATTTTTTTGACATGAATAATCATTTTTTTCGTTTTATGTGCTCGATTGTATACATATATATAATGTTTTTTATGAATTTAGACACAATTTTGCATTTTTTGATATTTTTACTTGTATATTTCTGACAAAGTGTTAAAATGTAACTATGAATTAAAACGTGAATGGAGGTAAATATTTATTATGGCACAGAGATTTATTCTTAATGGTACATCTTATCATGGAAAGGGAGCTATTAAGGAAATAGCTACAGAAGCTGTTGCAAGGGGATTTAAGAAAGCTTTTGTCTGCTCAGATCCAGACCTTATCAAGTTCGGTGTAACTAAAAAGGTTCTTGATGTACTTGATGAAAACAACTTAGCTTATGAAGTATATTCAGATATCAAGCCTAATCCAACAGTAGAGAACGTAAAGACTGGTGTTCAGGCATTCAAGGATGCCGGTACTGATTATCTTATCGCTATCGGTGGCGGTTCTTCTATGGATACAGCCAAGGCTATCGGCATCATCATCAACAACCCTGAGTTTGCAGATGTTGTAAGTCTTGAAGGTGTTGCTCCTACTAAGAAACCTGCAGTACCTATCATTGCTGTTCCTACTACTGCTGGTACAGCCGCAGAGGTTACTATCAACTACGTTATCACAGATACAAGCAAGAATCGTAAGATGGTATGTGTTGACCCACATGACATTCCTGTTGTTGCAATAGTTGATCCTGACATGATGTCAAGTATGCCTAAGGGACTTACAGCCGCTACAGGTATGGATGCCCTCACACATGCTATCGAAGGATACATCACAGCTGGTGCATGGGAATTATCCGATATGTTCCATCTTAAAGCTATTGAAATCATTTCTAAGAGCCTTAGAGGTGCTG
>OGLE01002389.1_pt1 | contig 12152 bp, 7 predicted proteins | sample 1572671 | NCBI WGS metagenome assembly OGLE01 (sample SAMEA2581923, study PRJEB24529) | metagenome | biome: Human gut stool | place: China | collected 2011 | reverse complement strand
TAACTACTTATTAAAAATAATTTTAAGAAAATTTATTTTTGTCTTTACATGTACATTGTATACATGATACAATATGCATATAGAGAAGATAAATTTTCGCGGAGGCGATTTAAATGCGTATAGAACATGATTTTTTAGGTGAACTTGAAGTTCCTGATAATGCTTATTATGGTGTACAAAGTCTTAGAGGTTCTCATAATTTTAACATCACTGGACAAAAACTAGATTCCGATTTTATCATCGCACTTGCTATGGTAAAAAAAGCTGCTGCTATGGCAAATTTAAAAACAGCTCGTCTTGATAGTAAAATTGCAAAAGCTTTAATAGCAGCTGCTGATGAAATTATTGATGGAAAATTACATGATAATTTCATTGTTGACCCTATTCAAGGTGGTGCTGGTACTTCCATCAATATGAATATGAATGAAGTACTTTGTAATCGTGCCTTAGAAATTATTGGAGAGAAAAAAGGACGTTATGATATTATTTCTCCAAATAATCATGCTAATATGGCTCAATCTACAAATGATGCATTCCCTACAGCTATAAAATTATGTATTATTTTAAAATCTCGTAAATTAAAAATTGCTTTAAAACGTCTATCTTGGGAATTAGAACGCAAAGCTCAAGAATTTAAAGATGTTCTCAAAATGGGTAGAACACATCTTCAAGATGCTGTACCTATTACTTTAGGGCAGGAAATGTCTGCTTATGCTTCCGGTGTAAATCGCGGTTTACGTCGCATTGAACATGCTTTAATCAATTTACACTATATCAATATGGGCGGAACAGCTATCGGCACTGGATTAAACGCTGAACCTAACTACATTCCTGAAGTTGCTAAAATTTTATCTGTATTAGCTGAAGAAGATTTCCATGTAGCTGAAAATTTAATTGATGCTACTAATAATACAGATGGATTTGCTGATATGTCTTCTGCTTTAAAAAATACAGCACTTATGCTCATAAAAATGGCAAATGATTTCCGTTTAATGGCTTCTGGCCCTCGTTGCGGTTTAAATGAATTAAAATTACCAGCTCGTCAACCAGGTTCTTCCATCATGCCAGGAAAAGTAAATCCTGTTATCGCTGAAGTCTTAAATCAGACTTGCTACCAAATCATCGGCAATGACACTGCTATCTGCCTTGCTGTTGAAAACGGTCAATTTGAATTAAACGTTATGGAACCTGTAATTGCATTTAATATCTTTAATTCCTTAAAATATATGACAAATGCTGTTAATACTTTTGTTGATAATCTCTTAATCGATTTAGAAGCTAATAAAGAACAATGCTACACTTGGCTCAATCATAGTGTTGGTACAATCACAGCATTACTTCCTCATATTGGCTATGAAAATGCTTCTATGATCGCTAAAGAAGCTTATCAAACTAATAAACCTGTACGTGAAATCATCTTAAGTAAAAATCTATTAACTGAAGAAGAATTAGATATTATCTTATCTCCAAGTGAAATGACTCGTCCTGGTATTGCTGGTGATAAATTATTAAAAGAAAATCTTCAAAAAAGAGCTTAATTTTTAATAAAATAGATAAAGGAGCAACCATTGATTGCTCCTTTATCTATTTTATTATACCTATGCTTTTGAAGCAGAAATTTTATTATCATTTCTGCAATCAATTAGAAAAATAGCCTCATTAATCATATTTTCATATCCTGCTGATTTAATTATTTGTTCAGCATAATTTTGTTCTTCTTTTGAAAAATAAAATATTACAATTAAGCTTCCATCTGTACAATTTGCTGCTTCATAAATTTTTACTTGTGTAAACACATGAGCTAGTTTTGAGTTACTTGCTAACTTAAACTCTACAATATTTTGGTTATCTTGACCCTTAGAAATAATAAAATCAGTTTGCCCTCTTCCATTATTTGATTCTGAATCTACTTTATAAGTTGTTCCATACCAAACAAAACGAAAAAGCCTTTGTAAATCATTTTCTTGGGCTATCTGGACTCCTTTTACATATAAATTTTTATAACCATCACAATCTTCAATAATATGTTTAAAAAATTTTAATCGTTGCTTTGCTTCCTCCCTAGCAGTCAACATTTCATTTATTTGATAACTTTCTTTTTTAAAAAGATTAATTATATTTTTTGATGCTACACATAATTTATTTAATTGTGTATTTAATTCATCTAAGCATTGTGATCGTATTTTATCAGTATCTGTTTCTCTTAACTTTATATAATAATCATAAATCTCTGGATATTCTTTAACTACATCTTGAAATGCTTGTCTTGCTATTTTTTTTATAGATTTTTCTTTTATCGGTCTTCTATTTTTTCGTTGATTTTCTTCATATCTCCTAATAGATAAACTAATATAGTTATTTACATAAGTTCGTAATGAATCATTTTCAATTACTGTACGAATACGATCATAACTATTTAAAAAATCTTTTTTATTTATTGCAGGCTCATCTTCTCTTAAAATATCACATGGAGTTAAAAGAACATATTCTTTTTTATTATCCTCATTATAAATATATGGCAACGTAAATTCTTTACTAATAAAACTTTCTGTATCATAGTTAAAATAAGCTTTGTCTACAGGAAATTCTTCAAGAAATTCTCTTTTAATATAATTTAAAGCAAACTTTTCTGTATACTCACATAAAAACCCTTTTATTAAATTTACAGTTAAATCACTAATTTTATCTTTTCCACTCCCCTCATATAAAAGCATCACCTTTTCTATATGTGTAGATTTAGAAATACTATGTGTATTTACAGCAAATGCTATATTATCATATAAAAAATGAGCATATTTTTTCCCTAATGCTAATCCTTTATTTCCATATAATGAATACCCTAACCAATTATTTGGAACTTCGCTAAAATTAAACCATGCATCGATTTCTTTAGTAGTAAGTCCCTGTGTAGCTTTAGTATATAAAAAATAAAAATAACGAATAATATTATTATGTAATTCTTTATATCTTGCACTACTACTATTAAAAATCAACATTGGATCAACAAATAATGGAACATCACATATTAAAGAAATATCAACTGCACCATATGATTTTAATATATCATTACTAACTTGAAATTTTTCTGAAAAAAACATTTTCTTTATTTTCCTTTCTTTTTAATTAGATATAGATATTATACTATATTTAACAATATAATACTGATAATACAAAAATTTTCATTATACAATAAAGGATAATATTCAAGAATATAATTATTATCTTTTTATGTCTGTAAAATCGCATAAAATAAAAGAAAACCAACCTCTACTATGCAACATCCAAAATAAATTAAGAATATAACCCATACAGTCATATTCTTATATATGTTATTCCAAAATAATAAAGATTGTTAAACATATTAAGTCTACATTTTATAATCAAGAAATTATTTTAAATTTTCTATTCCTTATTTATTAAATGGAAATAAAAACTAGTGTCTATATACGACATCTTTAAAGATGTTTGAATATCCTTATTTATATATTAATGATAAATATTATTTTCATTTCTTTTTCCATTCAAAATAAATATATATTAATTTGATTCTAACCTTTATAAGAAATACTTTATAAAAAATAAAAAAGCAGTATAATTCTCATAATAGAGTTATACTGCCTAATCAAAGATATTTTCTTATAAATCAAAAACTTTATTACTAAAAAGATTATTTTATTTTTTATTTAATTCATCCATTAATGCTGGTAATTCTTTAATATCATTGATTGTATAAGCTGGGTTTTCTACTTTGCCAAAGCCATAACTTGCAAAAATCATAGGAATATTTGCCATTTCACAAGCTTCAAAATCGCCTTGTGTATCTCCTACATAAATAGCTTCATCTATATTATTTTTTTTCATCAATAATTTAATAGTTTCGCCCTTATGCAAGCCTGTATCACCATAACATAAATGGTCTTTTACTTTATCTGTCATATTTGCATATCTTAAAGTTGTTTCGATATAACCTACCTGACAATTACTTACAACATATAAATTATAATCTTTTGCCAATTCGTTTAAAGTATCAATAACACCATCATAAAAAACGCCTGAATGTTTTTCTAAATAAGCATCTTCATAATCATAACAAGCCTGACAAACTTCAGCACGTTTTTCATCATCTAAAGTAGGCAACATAAGTCTACCAATTTCATCCATAGTTTTACCGAATAATTTTTTTAATTTATCGCCATCTAAATTTGCTTTAATTCCTGCTTTTTCCCAAATAGCTTCATTCCAACTTTCAGCTACTACATCAGTAGAATCCCACAAAGTACCATCAATATCAAAAATAATATTTTTCATAGAAATCTCCTTATTATAAAAGTATTTATTTCCATTTTAAGAAAAATCTTAAAATTAATCAACAATAATTTATCTAAAAAAGAAGACTTTTATTTTAATTATAAACACAAATAGATAATAAAAAACATACTATTTACAACTATACAATTATAAAATCACCTTTATAAAAATAGTATTGACAAAAAAAGATTTTATGTTTATAGTATTAGACAAAGACAAATGCAATGAACAGGAAAAGTATATTTGTGAAGTTTTCAGAGAGTTATGGTTTGGTGCGACATAATAATATAGCAAATAGAAATACACCTGTGAGCTACTGGCTGAACATTTATTTAGTAGGCTTAGTCGGAATGCCACCGTTATCATAGGCTAGGGTATGTTAGTACCTGAATAAAGTGGCTTGCTAATAGCAAGAAGGGTGGTACCACGGGTTAATTACAGCTCGTCCCTATTTTAGGGACGAGCTTTTTTGCATTTATTTTTAAATAATAAAACTACTCAATTACTTAGCAATTTAGGAGGAATATATATTATGATTATCGTTATGAAACCAGAGGCTACAACTGCTGAATTAGAGGCTGTAAAAAATAAAATTACTGATGCAGGTTTAAATTTTCACCTTTCTCAAGGTTCTTCTCGTACTATCGTAGGTGTTATTGGTGATAAGAAAAAAATTGCTACACTACAAATGAATAGTTTCGGTGGTGTAGAAAAAACTGTTTCCATCACTGAAAAATATAAATTAGTAAGCCGTGATTTTAAAAAAGAGGATAGCATTATTGATGTAAATGGTGTTAAAATTGGTGGTGGTCATCTCGCTATCATGTCTGGCCCTTGTGCTGTTGAAAGCAAAGAACAATTGCTTGAAGCTGCTAAAGCTGTAAAAGCTTGTGGCGCACAATTTTTACGCGGTGGTGCATTTAAACCTCGTACTTCTCCATATGATTTCCAAGGATTAGCTGAAGAAGGTTTAAAAATGCTTCGTGAAGTAGCTGATGAAGTAGGTCTTAATGTTGTAACTGAAATCGTAAATATCAACGATTTAGATATGATTTGCAAATACGCTGATATGCTTCAAATCGGTGCTCGCAATATGCAAAACTTCCAATTATTAAAAGAAGTAGGTCATACAAATAAACCTGTACTTTTAAAACGCGGCCTTAGTGCTACAATCAGTGAATGGTTAAATGCTGCAGAATACATCGCTAGCGGTGGTAATTACAATATCGTACTTTGCGAACGTGGTATTAGAACATATGAAACATTCACTCGTAATACTTTAGATTTAAGTGCTGTAGCTGCTGTTAAAGAATTATCTCATTTGCCTATCATCGTAGACCCAAGTCATGGTACTGGTCGTTGGCAAATGGTTCGCCCTATGGCTCGTGCTGCTATCGCTGCTGGTGCTGATGGCTTAATGATTGAAGTACATCCACATCCTGAAGTAGCTCTAAGCGATGGCGACCAATCACTTAAACCAGATAATTTTGCAGTTGTTATGCAGGAAGTTCGTCAGATTGCACAAATGATGGGGAAAACATTATGAATACAGAAAAAACACCAAAATTACATTTAGCCATTTTAGGTGTAGGTCTTATCGGTGGTGCTTTCGGTATGGCACTAAAAGATAAATTACAAGATGATATCTTCATCACTGGTAATACTCGCACTGAAAAATCTTTACATGAAGCAAAAGCTTTAAAGGCAATTGATGAAGGTTTTTTAGACCCAATAGAATGTGTACAAGGTGCTGATATTATTTACCTCAGCACTCCTGTACTACAAATTGTACCTTTAGTAAAAAAAATATTACCACATTTAAAACCAGGTGCAATTTTAACAGATGCAGGCAGTACAAAATCCTTTATTGCCAAACAAATCATGGATTTACTTCCTGAAAATATCTATTATGTAGCTGGTCATCCTATGACAGGACGTGAAAAAAGCGGTGTAACAGCTGCCCATAAAGATTTATTTAATAATAAATGTTATGTAATCGTCAAAGATACAGGTGCTCCAGCCAAAGTAGTTGAAAAAATCGTCAATCTAATAAAATTAACTAATGCTAATATTACAACTCTCACTTTAGAAGAACATGACAGATGTGCTTCTATCATCAGTCATATTCCTCATATCACAGCAGCTGCACTAGTTAATCTTTTAGATAAAAACCCTAACGATTTAGAATCTTGCATCACTCTTGCTGGTGGTGGATTTAAAGATACTACGCGCATTGCTTCCTCTAATGCTGATATGTGGGCAGATATATGTATCTCTAACAGTGAGCCTATTATCGAACATCTATCACAACTTCAATCACTACTAAGCGGAGTAATCACTTCTATTGCCAAAAAAGACCGCCAAGCCATTCATGATTATTTTGTTGAATCAAAAACAAGACGCGATATGATACTAGAAGAAACAAAGGACAAATATGATTTAATTTAGGTGAAAAATGCAACACAAAGCTTATAGTTTTCTAATTATCGCTTGTCTTCTATGGGGATTTCAACCTGTTACTATAAAAATAGTAACGCAAGAAATGAATATCTTAACGATAATTCCTCTTAGATTTCTTATTGTCAGTATAATCTTATTCATTATCATGAAAATAACAAATGAAAAAAATTTTTTACCACCCAAAAAATGTCTATTAACTTTATGTTTAATGGGCTTTTTTGGTATTACAGTAAGTAATGGTATTCAATTCACAGGACTACAATATTCCTCTGTTGGTAATATGACATTAATCAGTACTACAGCTCCTGTCATCACTGTTATTTTAGCTAGAATTTTTCTTAATGAACGCTTAAATTTAATTCAAATAATAGGTATAATAATTTCTTTTTTTGGTACCTTATACCTATTGAGTAGAGGTACGCTTTCCACATTTACCCAAATGAATTTTAACAAAGGAGATATTTATTTCTTCATCGGTGAAGTAGCTTGGGTCATATATATTTTACTCAGTATTCCTATACTCAAAAAAATATCAGTATTATCAGCCACTGCTTGGTCTGGATTGTTCGGCTCTATTTTAACAGCACTATTTGCCCACTATAGTGTAGGCTTACAAATAGTGCCATTATCCACTCTTGGTATTTATTCATTCTTATTTATCATTTTAGGTGGCGGTATAACTGCTATGATTTGCTGGAATTTAGGCACTAAAAAAGTAGGTGCTAGTAATTCTGCTATATTTTTAAATCTATTGCCTGTAATTGGTATTATCTCTGCATATTTTACATTGAATGAACCGATTACTCTGCAAAAAATTTTAAGTGGTATCTTTATTATTTTAGGCGTATATATAACGACTCATAGCCATAAATTTATCAAGAAATCTAACTAAAAGAAAAAGACGATATCAAGATGATTTTTCATCAAGATATCGTCTTTTTTTATTTAGATTTTATTAAATACCTTTAAATTCAAAGGAGAAGTGTTTATCTTCATTTTTTGTGATATATTCATCAAGAGTAGGTGCACCCCAAGAATCATCACCGCCAACACCGTACATACCAGCAGAAGCTCTGAGAACTGTATGATGTGGTCTAGCTAAATCATAATGATGTCTAGCATTTTCAAGTTCATGTGGATTATATGGAAGAGCGGAAGCTTCAAATGGAGTTGCAGAGGAAATTCTAACACCTCTACCACGTCTATCTGTTACTTCAAACCAACGAACATCACAGTGGTTTCCACATTCTTGTGGTACTAAATATGGCTGAATTTCATCTTGTGTTGTAGTAGTGAAGATGCCTAATTTGCCACCTTCTTTACGGTCGATATAATTATCACATGGACCTAAACCATAGTATTTGATTTGGTCATAATCAACTGGAAGTGTAAAGAGCATACCAAAATCAGGAATAGCAGGAAGACCTTCTACTTTTTTGTAATCCATATCAACTTTAACAACGCCATCACCTGTAACAGTATAAGTTACTACTACATGAGCTACTGGTCTTGTTGCGAGTTCATAAGTATATTTTACAGTTGCAGATTCAGTACCATTTTCAGATACTTGCATATCTACGCATTTAGTGTACATACTTGCTAATTTCCATTGAGCTGTATCAAATGGCATACCACAACCATTATCATTGTCGATAGGTGCTCTCCAGAAATTCATTTTAGGGAATTCTTCAATGAGTTCTACGCCATTATATTTATAAGAAGTAAGCATTTTTCTATCAGCAGAGAACATAACGCTGAAGCCTTCGCCTTTTACGCCAATATTGAAATCGGATTTAACGACTTTAATTAGAGCTACTGCTTTTTTATCTGCTTTGCCTTCTTTTGTGAATACATATTGACCGAAAGCTACTTCATGACCACAATTTGCCCAAATAGTTGCTTGTTTTAATACTAAAGAAGCTGTAACTACATATTCGCCTGCACCAAATGTAGGTAATGTATAAGCTACTTCACCTGTTTGACCTGCATTGATATCAGCAGTTAATTTTTTCTGCCAAACATTTTTACCATTTTTAGCTAAAGCAATAATTAAATCATAATCACTTGTATTTGTGAATAAAGATTTATTGATGATTTTTACACCAGTTTCACTTGGAACGAGTGTGAAGTTTTGATAATTGAATTTAACTTCTTGTAATTTAGAAGTTGGTGCATGATCTGCAAATACGATACCATTACCAGAGAAGTTATAATCACATGGTCTATCGCCAAAATCGCCACCATAATTCATTACATCATTGCCATATAAATCTCTAGTCCAGATAGCTTGGTCTGCAAAGTCCCAAATAAATCCGCCTTGATATAATGGTTCTTCATCAGTTAAATCAGTGTATTTATGCATACCACCATTACTGTTACCCATAGAATGAGTATATTCACAGCAAATAAATGGTTTTTCTCTATATTTAGATAAGAATTCTTTTATCTGTGCTACTTTTGTATACATCTGGCTTTCCATATCGCTTGTGCCATCATAACGACGTTCATCAGGCATAGCCAATACCATTTTTCCACTTGCTTCATTAACGCGGTCCCAGCAAATGCTTTCATAGTGAACTAAACGAGATGGGTCAGCTTTACGGAAGTATTCAGACATATCATAGATATTTTTACCACCATAAGATTCATTACCGCAAGACCAAATAATGATACTAGCATGGTTTTTATCGCGTTCAAGCATAGATTTTGCTCTATCCAATACAGCTTCATGCCAATGTGGATGATCATTTGGTACAGTGTTTTTATCACAGCGTACACTTCCGCGAATTTGCCAAGAACCATGTGTTTCCATATTTGTTTCATCAATTACATAGAAACCATAGATATCGCAAAGTTCATATAATTTACTGTTATTTGGATAGTGAGATGTTCTGATAGCATTGATATTATTTAATTTCATAATATCTAAATCATGAGCGATTTTGCTTTCAGGAATAGCACGTCCATAGTAGCAATCGAATTCATGGCGGTTAACACCTTTAAATACAATGCGTTTACCATTGATTTTCATGATATTGCCGTCCATTTTAAATTCTCTAAAACCAATGTTTTGTGGAATGATTTCTACTACATTATCATTTTCATCTTTTACAGTGAAAGTAGCTTTATAAAGATTTGGATATTCTGCGCTCCAAAGTTTTACGTTTTCAACATCTGCTGTAAATACGCTTGTAGCACCTGTAATTTCTTGAACTGTATCAATTACTACATTTTCTTCATTATCTACTAATTTAACTGCTAATTTTTTAGCTTTTTCATTGTTCCATTTGAAATCAATAGATAATTTACCATCTTTATAATCATTGCAAGGAGTTGCATGAATGAATAAATCATCAACATGAACTTGTGGTTTTGTATAAAGATATACATCGCGATAAATACCGCTAAAGCGCCAGAAATCTTGGTCTTCAAGCCAGCTAGCAGAGCTGAAACGATAAACCTGTACTGCTAATTTATTTTCACCTTCAACGAGATAAGGTGTTAAATCAAATTCTGATGGTGTACAGCTATCTTCGCTATAACCTACAAATTTGCCATTGAGCCATAAAGCCATTGCACTATCTACGCCCTGGAAAGATACAAATACTTCATTCCAGCCTTGTGGCACTGTAAAATATTTTACATAAGATGCGATTGGATTATTTTCTGTAGGAATTTCGCCTTCGTTTAATTCTTCATGACCGTCCCAAGGATAAGCTACATTTGTATATTGAGGTTTGCCGTAACCTTCCATTTGAATATGTGCTGGAACACGAATTGTATCCCAAATTTTGCAGTTATAATCTGCTTTTTCAAAACCTTCAATACGAGATGCTAAATTTTTTGCATAAGAGAAATACCATAATCCATTTAAAGATTGACGCATGGACATTTCTTCATTGAGCATTTCTTCTTCATTAGCATAATAATGATGGTCGCTATGTGCAGGTAGACGATTATCTGCAAAATATGTTGAGTCTGCCAATTTGCTTATATCAAAAATCTTTTCTTCCATAAATAAATAACACCTCATTTTTATTTTCGAAAAATATTTTTATCGTAAACGTTTACATTGAAATTTAAACTAAAAATAATTAAATTATCAAAAAATTTTTTCTTATTATACATTTAATTATATACTAATATTATCAAAAAAAATATAAGATGTTGAACTATAAATTATAAGATTTAGAAACAAAAAAAAGGAGAAGTTATCTAACTTCTCCAAAAATAATTTTATTAGGATTTTATTTTTGAACATAAAATTCTATATCATCTATAGAACCCCATGTGTCAGGTCTACCATTTAAAATGAAGCCAATTTCTACTTCACCATTTTTAACCTCAATATTTTTAATTGAAGTCTGATGCCATCTATTCCAGCCATCATCTTTGATATCAGTAGTCATTTCTACACCATTTTGTTTTACAAATAATTGATATTTGGAAGCTAAACCATTTCCTTGTGTCCAACAAGATAAAGTATATTTTCCATCAGAAAGACCTTTTAATTTTTGTTTAATAATCACATTAAATGGTTTATTATTCCAATAGTGCATAGCACATTTATCACGTACATCTCCTTGATTCCAAGCTAAATTTATTGCTGAACTATCACCTACAATATCCCAGCCATTTAATGTTTCATTTTCAAAATTACCATTTAAGACTAAATTCATTTTATTTTTTACTTCAATATTAGCTATAGCCTTTTGTGCTAATCCTTCCACAGTTCCTGATATCGTATAATTACCAGGTTTTGCAAAAATTGGTTTGGCAACATCCCATTTAACAGACATATTTTTTACTGCATCATTAGAATAAACCACACCTACTGTCTGTGGTAAATCTACATTACTATATAAACTAACATCTTTTACATCAACTGTATTTATCGTTGTAACTTGTGGCTCTATATACTGATTATTTGGGTCTGATACTAAGTTAAATGTATCCATAGATTCAAGTGCATTTCCCTTTGTATCAAATAATGTTAAATTATCCCAACCATTACCACCACCATTAGACTTCCAACCTACTTTTTCATTGATAACCCAATCTGGAGCCCAATAAAATATCCCCAACCCACGATTATCATTTACACTAGCAACAGTTGCCATAACGTCACGCAATCCTGTTGCTTGTCCTTGCACTGTAGCTTTATAACCACCGACTTTTTCTTCATTTGTTCCAAAATTATTTTTCTCAAAATCGGCATCTTCTAAAGTATAACCAAAAGCAGTTTCTACAGCTATTACATCTTTATTATATTTGGCACTAACATCATTCATTGTATTTTTTAAATCGTCCATTGTACCATGCCAAAATGGATAAAATGACATACCAATTATATCAAAGTCATTCACTTTATCCATTTTGGCATG
>OGLE01002370.1_pt1 | contig 12211 bp, 7 predicted proteins | sample 1572671 | NCBI WGS metagenome assembly OGLE01 (sample SAMEA2581923, study PRJEB24529) | metagenome | biome: Human gut stool | place: China | collected 2011 | reverse complement strand
TGATCGCTAATATCGGGTCGAAGGAAAAAATGGAAGAATACTTTAAAAAGCCGGTAACCGAAATTCGTGAGGAGTTGGCGAATGTTATTCGTGATCAGGGAACCGTACAGGAAGTACAACGAAATTTGGTAAAAGATGTAAAAACTACACCGGCCGAGGTGCGTAAGTTTTATAATCAATTGCCGGCCGACAGTATTCCTTATATTCCCATGCAGGTAGAAGTCCAAATTATTACTTTGAATCCTAAGGTTCCGCAGCAGGAAATAGATAATGTGAAAGCTCGATTGCGTGATTTCAGCGAACAAGTAAATAAAGGCGAGCGAGATTTCTCTACTCTTGCGGTTCTTTATTCCGAAGATCGGGGATCTGCCATGATGGGAGGAGAAATGGGCTTCGTGAGCAAAAGCAATTTGGTGCCGGAGTTTGCCAATGTCGCGTTTAACTTGAATGACCCGAAGAAGGTTTCTAAAATTGTGGAGACCGAATATGGTTACCATATTATACAGTTGATAGAGAAGAGAGGCGACCGTATAAATGTTCGGCATATACTACTTCGTCCGCACGTTTCCGAGAAAGATATATCCGATGCTTTGGTTCGTCTCGATTCGTTGAGGGTAGATTTGATAGATAAGAAAATATCGTTCGATGAAATAACCCAATATGTTTCGCAAGACAAGGATACTCGCAATAACAAGGGACTTATGGTAAACCCTCAAACCGGAAATTCTAAGTTCGAGATGGGACAATTGCCCCAAGATGTGGCTAAGGTGGTCGCCGATTTGAAGGTGGGCGAAATTTCGAAACCGTTTGTCATGACCGACGAACGTAAAAATAAAGAGGTGGTTGCAATCGTAAAGCTGAAAAACAGAATAGATGGACATAAAGCCAATATGTCTGATGATTATCAAACCTTAAAAGCCATTGTAGAGGAAAAGAAGAAGACCGATATATTGAATGAGTGGTTGGCTAAGAAGCAAAGCGAGACATATATCCGCATAAAAGAAGGTTGGCGAAATTGCGAATTTAAGTATGACGGTTGGATAAAGAAATAAGATCGACGCCAATGGGGCATCAAAAAAGAATAAGAGATGAAAAGAGAAGGCATAAAATACTGGTTGGTATTTTATGCCTGCTTACTCTTGGTATGTGGGCGGCATCGGGCACTCCCGAAAAAAAACTTCCTAAACAGGACGATCCCGATAAAGTGTACTTGGTGAATAGTGACGAACTTACTTTCGATAAGGAGCAGAGTGCCGATTATCGAGTATTGAGGGGAAATGTTGTCTTTCGGAAAGATAGTATGTATATGTACTGCGACAGTGCATATTTTTATGAAAAAGACAACTCACTCGATGCATTTAGTAATGTTCGCATGGAGCAGGGCGATACTCTGTTTATTTATGGAGATGTGTTATATTATCGTGGAGATGAGCAGATAGCTCGACTGCGGAATAATGTGCGCATGGAAAACAGAGATGTAACTTTGTTTACCGATAGTTTGAATTATGAGATGATTCCGAATATCGGCTATTATTTCGATGGGGGCAAATTGGTTGATTCTCAGAATGAATTGACTTCTGTATACGGTCAATATTCCCCCGATACCAAACAGTCGGTCTTCAATTTCGATGTGCAGTTGGTGAATGAAAAATATACATTATATTCCGATACGCTCGAATATAATACGCAGACTAAGATTGCCGATATTGTGGGTCCTTCGACTATTGTGTCGGATAGTAATATCATTTATTCGTCGGCGGGTTGGTATAATACCGAAACTGATAAATCGATGCTTTTGGATCGTTCTTTGGTTACGTCGAAAGGACAGAGCCTTACGGGGGATACGATTTTTTACGATAGGAGATCGGGATTCGGCGAAGTGTTCGGTAATATGGTGCTCAACGACTCCATTCGTTCGGTGATTATGGAAGGACAATATGGTTTTTACAATGAAAGAACCGAGTATTCGTTTGCGACAGATTCGGCACGCTTGTTGGAGTTTTCGCGAGGCGATACGTTGTATTTGCATGCCGATACTCTTAAATCTCACTTGGTATTGCCCGATTCCACCCGTCTTTTGCAGGCCTATCATGGTGTGAGATTTTTTAGGATAGATGCGCAGGGAGTTTGTGATTCTATGGAGTTTACGTCGGTAGATTCGCTTCTTCACATGTATAAACTCCCTATCATTTGGAATGAAAATTATCAGATAACCGGAGATACGATTCGTATACACATGAATGACAGTACGGTCGATTGGGCCTTGATTCCTGGGTCTGCTTTTGCTGCACAGCATAAAGATTCTGTTTTTTATGATCAAGTTTCCGGTAAGGAGTTGAAAGCATGGTTTGAGCAAGGGCAGTTGCGTCAAATAGATGTAAATGGCAATGCTCAAACGATTTTCTATCCTCAGGAACGGGATTCGACATTGACAGGGCTGAATAAAGCCGAAAGCGGATTTTTGAGAATGTACTTGAAAAATCAGCAGATGGAGAAGATAATTATTTGGCCTCAACCGCAGGGAAGCATGACTCCGTTGGACTTGATAAAGCCCGAGCAGCTATATTTACCGGCCTATAAATGGTATAGTGATTTGAGGCCGGTAAGCCCCGAAGACATATTTCGAAAACCAGAAGTGAAAATAGAAGTTGTTGAAGAGAAAAAACATCGCTTCAATCATTAAGATTTGGTCGAATTATGAGTGATATCATACATTTATTGCCCGATTCTGTGGCTAATCAAATTGCAGCTGGAGAAGTGATACAACGTCCGGCCTCGGTAATTAAAGAATTGGTGGAGAATGCTGTCGATGCGGGAGCTACGTCTATTCAGATTATTTTGAAAGATGCAGGACGTACTCTTATTCAGGTGATAGACGACGGCAAAGGAATGTCTCCGACCGATGCCCGGTTAGCCTTCGAACGTCATTCGACTTCTAAAATTCGTTCGGCCGACGATTTATTCTCGCTACGTACGATGGGGTTTCGAGGAGAAGCGTTGGCTTCTATCGCCGCTATTTCTCAGGTAGAGCTTCGTACGCGCAGAGTCGACGATGAGGTAGGCACTTGTATACGTATGTCGGCTTCCCAATGTGAAGGGCAGGAGGCGATTTCTACTCCTGTGGGGAGTAATTTTGCGGTAAAAAATATCTTTTTTAATGTGCCAGCACGACGTAAATTTCTTAAATCCAATCAGGTGGAATTGAGCAATATACTCAATGAGTTTGAGCGTATGGCATTGATTAATACTCAAATTAGTTTTATTCTCGTCCATAATGACTCGGAATTGTATAATTTGCCGGCTACCAATTTGAGGCAGCGTATTGTTGCACTTTTTGGTAAGAGTCTTAATCAGCAGTTACTTTCTTTGGGAACGGAAACGTCTTTGGTGAAGATTTCGGGTTATGTGGGGCGTCCCGAAGCTGCTCGCAAAAGAGGAGCATTACAATATTTTTTTGTAAATGGCCGGTATATGCGCCACCCATATTTTCATAAAGCGGTGACGATTTGTTACGAACATTTGATACCGGTCGGTGAAATGCCCAATTACTTTATCAATCTTACGGTCGATCCCGAGACGATTGATGTGAATATCCACCCGACTAAGACCGAAATAAAATTTGAGAACGAGCAGCCCATCTGGCAAATTCTTTCTGCCTCTGTAAAGGAAGCATTGGGAAAATTCAGTACGGCTCCCTCTATCGATTTCGATATGGAAGATGCACCGGAAATTCCAACATCGAAGCCGGGTACACATGTTCTTCCCCCTACGGTTCATGTGGATACGACGTATAACCCTTTTCGAGCAGGAGGTGGCGGTTCTTCTGTGAAGAGACCGAACTATGATTGGCAGCAGCTTTATAGCAGCTTTAACAATACAAAAGAAGGTTCGACCGTTCAGCCCGATTCAGACAACGATTTTCCGTCTAAATTGGATTTCTCTGATGGATATGTTTCTAATTTTTCTAGTGAAGGGGAACAATCGGTTTTTCCTGAGTTCGAGTCGAAACTGAATCAAAGCGGTAGGACTGTGTTGCAGTTGAAAGGGAAATACATTATGACTTCTTCGGCTGAGGGGTTAATGGTGATAGATCAACATCGGGCTCATGGCATAATTTTGTTTGAGCGTTTTATGGCGGGAATATCCTCTCGCGAAATGGCTTCGCAACGTGTTTTGTTCCCCGAAATCATGCAATTGACGGTCTCTCAATCAGAAACTTTACATGGAATCTGGGAAGAATTGATAGCACTTGGATTCGATTTAGCCGATATGGGGCAGAATAGCTATTCTATCAATGCGATACCGGCCGGTATAGAAGGGATAGATGTACGAGACCTTATTGGGCAAATGCTTGTAACTGCTTCGGAGAAAGAACATGATGCAAAGGCCTCGTTGCAAAAGCGTATGGCTTGGACTTTGGCCGAGACTGCTGCTGTACCGGTGGGACAGTCTCTTTCTCAGGAAGAAATGTCGTCTATGGTCGATGATTTGTTATCTTTGAAAACACCGGCTTATACGCCCGAAGGCAAATCAGTTTTTATTATCATCTCGTATGACGAGTTGCAGAAACGGTTTAATTGATTGAGTTATGTTGATTTTGTTGTCTCCGGCAAAAACGATGGTAGGGAGTAGTAGAACTACTGTCCCTTTTGTTACCGTTCCGTTATATAAAAGTGAGGCCGAGCATATAGCGATGGAAATGGCTGGTTATTCGGTCGAAGAACTGTCGGGTATGCTGGGGATAAATCGTAATTTGGCCTTGCAGACGAAAGAGAGATATAATGTATTTCATTCGCCCGATGTGCATGGATTACCGGCTCTTTTGGCCTATACCGGTATTGTCTTTCGTTACATTTCGCCAGCCGATTTTACCGAGGCCGATTTTGAATATGCTCAGAATCATTTGCGTATGGCATCGGCTTGTTACGGACTGACTCGGCCGCTCGATGTAATAAAACCCTACCGCATGGAATATGCTGTTGAATTGCCTTCGATGGGTATTCCTGTTTCGGAATATTGGAAGCCGCTTTTAACCGATAAATTGATTGACGATACAAAAGCGGCTGGTGGAATATTGGTCAATTTGGCGAGCCGTGAAATCCAGCAATCGTTCGATTGGTCTCGAATAAATAAAAGGGTACGAGTAATCACTCCCGAATTTAAAGTATATAAAGGCGACGGGTTTAAGACAATCGTGATATACGCGAAAATGATGAGAGGGGCGATGACTCGTTATATCCTAAAAAACAAAATATCCCACCCCGACGATATTTGTTCTTTCTCGGCAGAAGGCTTCCACTTCTCGCCCGAACATTCGAGCGAAAATAATCCTGTATTTGTCGTTTAATCAGCGCTGTTGTCTTATTATATAAATAGTTCCGGTTCTTTTCTTGTTTCGCATTTTTCCTTGAAAGCCCGAATAGATAGAAATAATTTCAGTGGATTTATTTTTCTCGCATTTTGAGGACAGACGGCGATACATCTCATGCAAGAGATACATTTGCTTTCGTCCGTCATTCGGGGATTCTCTGGGGAAATTGCGTTAGTGGGGCATAATGCTGCGCATTTCCCGCACTGTGTGCATTTTTTACCGGCACGAGGTTTCAGGGGTACTCCGTTATATATTTTATAATCAGCATTTCCTTTCACTTGTATTTCTGTGAAACTCTCTCCATTTTTCAGTTGCACCAATTTAGTTTTGATTTGTTCTGAAAAATTCTTTAAGATCGTTTCATCGTCAGAATCCGGACGACCTTTGGCATAAACCCTCATGATAGAATGCTGGGCAATACAGGCGATACAAGCAACGGTTTGAAATCCGTTCGATTCCATCGTTGTCTTTAATTCAAGTAAAGCATCGTCGTAATCCCGATTCCCGTAGACGACCACGAGTATAGCCGGGGTGTTATGCCCGGTTATACGTTTCAGTCGATCTATGGCTACGGAAGGAACTCTCCCTCCATACACGGGAACAGCCACTAATAGGGTGTCTTCCCCATTTAGCTCGTAAGAGTTCTGTTGCCGTGTATGGTCGGTAATATCTATTTCCGTAGCCTGAGGGTCTATCTCTTTGCCGATGATATAGGCAGCCTTTCGGGTTCCACCCGTCGGGCTGAAATAAACGATGTGCATTTTTTTATTGTTTGTTTCTACGCTCCTGAACAATGGCATCGAGAACTGCGACAGTCGTTAGGTTGACAATATCTCTCGTCGAGCTGGCAATATCGGTGAAGTGAATAGGCTTGTTCAATCCCATTTGTATCGGGCCGATAGACTCTGCCACACCCATTTCCAGCATCATTTTATAAGCCGAGTTCGCCGAACTTAAATTCGGGAAAACAATCGTATTTACTTCTCGCCCTTTCAGCTTGTTGAACGGATACGATTTGTCTCGGAGTTTATTATTGAGGGCAAAGTTCATTTGCATTTCTCCGTCGATGATGATTTCGGGATATTGTTCGTGTAAAATTTTAATGGCTTCGTGTACTCTTAGGGGACTTCCTTGATTATCCGACCCGAAGTTCGAATAGGATACCATAGCGATAACAGGATCTTTGGCAAAAAATCTTACAGAGTCATAGGACAATTTTGCAATGTCGATTAATGTTTCGGTAGTCGGTTTACGATTGATGAGTGTATCGGCAAGGAAATAAGTTCCGCACTTGGTGTTCATGATGTGCATGGCTCCGAAATGTTTGTATCCTTCGCGTATACCGATAACCTCTTTTGCAATCTGTATAGTCTCTGCATACTTGGAGTATGTGCCTGTGATGAAGGCGTCGGCTTCTCCGGCTTCGACCATCATCATACCGAAGTAATTGCGATCGAACATCTTTTCATGAGCTTCGGCGTAGGTTATGCCCTCGCGTTGTCTCTTTTCTGTAAGAAGTTGTGCGTAGCGGATACGGCGGTCTTCTTCGTTCGGATGCCTCAAATTGATAATTTGCATGCCCGATAAATCTACACCTATGGACTCTGCCAACTTCCCTATTAACTCATCGTTCCCTAATAAAATAGGTTTACAAATGCCCTCTTTCATTGCCGTAGAAGCTGCTTGTAACATATTGGCATGATTGGCTTCGGCAAACACGACACGTTTGGGCTCTTTGCGGGCCATTTCGGTAAATTCCCGTAACATCTTGTTGTCATATCCCATCAGCTTTTTCAGCCGGTCATTGTAGGCGTCCCAGTCGGTGATGTGATGCTGGGCGACACCGGAGTCCATCGCTGCTTTGGCGACTGCGGGGGCTACTGCGGTCAATAGTCTGGGGTCGAGAGCTTTGGGGATAATATATTCGGGACCGAACGAAAGTCTCTTTATTCCATAGGCCGAGTTGACAACATCGGGTACAGGTTCTTTGGTTAGTTTGGCAATGGCATACGTAGCAGCCAGTTTCATCTCTTCGTTAATGGCGGTAGCGCGAACATCGAGAGCTCCTCTGAAAATGTAAGGGAATCCCAGTACATTATTTATTTGGTTGGGATAGTCCGACCGACCGGTAGCGAATATCAAATCTTTGCGAGAAGCCATTGCTTTATCGTAAGATATTTCGGGATTAGGATTGGCCAATGCGAATACGATGGGCTTTTCATTCATGGATTGTACCATTTCTGTTGTCAAGACATCGGCCACGGAAAGTCCCAGAAAAATATCCGCTCCGCGCATGGCATCGGCTAAGGTCTTTATATCGGTTCGTTCGGTGGCGAATTGCTTTTTTGCCGGCGACAAATCGGTGCGGCTGGTGCTGATGACCCCTTTGCTGTCCACCATGACGATGTTCTCTTTTTTAATGCCCAATCCCATGTATAATTTCGTACAAGAGCTGGCTGCGGCTCCGGCGCCGTTAACGACGAGTTTCGCCTCTTCTATTTTTTTTCCTTGTATATCGAGAGCATTTAAAAGTCCGGCTCCGGAAATAATCGCTGTTCCGTGCTGATCGTCGTGCATAACGGGGATATTTAGTTCCTCTTTTAATCGGGTTTCTATTTCGAAACACTCGGGAGCTTTTATATCTTCCAAATTTATACCTCCGAAAGTGGGGGATATGGCTTTTACTGCGGCAATAAATTTGTCAGGGTCTTTTTCATTGACCTCAATATCGAATACGTCGATACCTGCGAATATCTTGAATAGCAAGCCTTTCCCTTCCATGACGGGCTTTCCGGCCAAAGCACCGATGTCGCCTAAACCCAATACCGCCGTCCCATTGGAAATGACTGCTACCAAATTACCTTTGGCTGTGTATTCATACGCCTTTTCTGCATCTTGTTCTATTTCAAGACACGGTTCTGCTACTCCCGGAGTATAGGCTAGGGATAGGTCTCGTTGTGTACTATAAGGTTTGGTAGGAATTACTTCTATTTTTCCAGCTTTACCTTCACTGTGATATTTTAAGGCATCTTCTTTTGAAACTTTTGACATAAGTATACTATTTAGTGGTTTATCTGTTTAATTTGTATTCCCAAAAGTTAAATAACTTTTAATTTGTAAGCATATCGAGTACAAATGTAGCAAATTTATCTCATCTCTTATGTTAAGAAAAACATTTCTTTAAAAATAAAAGTTTTACAAGGGGAATCAGCTCTTTCGATATTCTTTGGGTGATAATCCGATTTGATGTTTAAAATATTTACTGAAAAAAGTTTGTGAGGGAAAGTTCAGTTCATTGCTGATTTGCTGAATCGTCATACTTGAATTTTTGAGTAATCTTTGAGCCTCCAAAATGACATACCTCTTTATCCATTCGCTAGCCGATATGCCGCTATTATTTTTTACGGTTGTAGATAAATATTTGGCTGTAATACATAGCTTGTCGGCATAGAAATTCAACTGTCTATATTTTTTGAAATTTTTTTCTACCAAATCTAAGAATTCGTAGGTAATATAGTCGGCTCTTGTCTTTTCGTTTTTTTTGTAAGAACTTATTTGTTTCCAAACTGTCGAATAGAAAAGTGCTACGGTAAGGTGTTGTATCGATTTTATTCGGAAAGGATTATCAGTATCGGCTATTATCTTTTTTATGTAAGCACAATAGTCCAATAATGCAGTTAAAGTTTCCTGAGATAAATGATGAGATATATTGTCCTGCCGGGGGAACCTTAATAATAAAATTTCATTTTTGGAATACGATGCAATATTGCTGGCGAAGTTTTTGGTAAAAGCAATGCAAATGATATAAAAATCTTCGCTGTTACTATCGTGTTGTAAAATTTGATTGGGATAAATGCTGATTACGCAAGGAGCTATTGCATTATACTCTATGGAATTTATTTTTCCTTTAACCCAACCTTTCAGGACAATACATAATGTGAATGCTTCTGCTTTGTAAGGATAGTTGAATTTTGATAAATCCGAGATATTATCTTTATTAATCTCTATCAAAGCGAACTCGTTATCGACATTTGTAATGATTGAAGCTCTCGTTGGGAATATCGGTTATGTGAATGGTCATAAATATTTTTATTTTTCGGAGCAAAAATAGTCTAATTGTCTTGTAAATAATCTTGAATGAGAAAAATAGACCTGAATAGGGGGATAAAAGGACTCATTTGTATGTAAAGATGGATTTATATTTGCAGCCGAAATAAAATCTCTGAAAGAGAATTTGTAATAGAATGAAGGATATAATTTTTATTTATTTTATTTTTTCATTCTTTCCAGCTATTATACAGAGTTTATGCCTAAATTTGTAGCATTCGAAATGTGTTTGAAAAATCCCTGTTTATAGGGGTTATAAAGGTTTTATGTAGGTATTGATTAAATTTATCAATAAGTTGTGTTTAATAATTTTTAATATAAAATTTTAACTCGACTTGGAATATCAACGTTGAAAATAATTTTTGTTGCTTATGAAATTGACTAAAAATTTTATTCAGCCTATCGCAGGTGCGATGCTTTGTATTTTTTTATTTTCCTGTGGAGGAAAAAATGCCCAGAATGGAGGCGGAATGGTTCGCGAATATGCCGTAATGACATTACAGCCCGATTCGATGGAGTGGTATAGCAATTACCCTGCTGCAATTAAGGGTAAGCGGGATATTGAGATACGTCCGAATGTTAGTGGCTTTATTACAGATTTGAGAGTCGATGAGGGGTCTGTCGTAAGAAAAGGTCAAGTTCTTTTCGTTATCGATACAGTCCCGTACAAAGCTGCATTGAAAGTCGCCGAGACTAATGTAGAGGTAGCGAAAGCCAGTACCGAAACCGCTCGCCTTACGGCAGAAAACAAACGGGAGTTGCAGAGACGAGATATCATCAGCGAATATGATTTGCAAATGGCCGAAAACTCTTATGCTTCGGCTAAGGCCCAGTTGGCTCAGGCGGAAGCCCAATTGGTAAATGCCCGTAATAACGATTCCTATACGCGAGTTATCAGTCCGCTCGATGGAGTAGTGGGGGAGATTCCTTTCCGTGTGGGGAGTTTGGTGTCGCCGTCTTCGGCCACTCCGCTTACCACTGTTTCGGATAATTCCGAGATGTATGTTTACTTTTCGATGACCGAGCGGCAAATTTTGGAATTAGTGGCACAATACGGTGCTGAGAATTTTTTGCAAAAACTTCCGACTGTATCGTTGAAACTTTCCGATGGTAGTATATACCCGTTGAAGGGGCGGATCGAAACGGTCAGTGGAATTATAGATACACAGACAGGCTCCTCGAATATGCGTGCTACTTTTGAAAATCCGAATAGGTTGTTGCGTAGCGGAGGTTCGGGAGTTATCATGATTCCTATGAAAAACGACCATGCTATTTTGGTTCCGCAAAAAGCTACTTACGAAATTCAAGATAAGAAATTTGTTTATGTTTTAAATGACGACTCTACGGTGACTTCTACCGAAATAACCATTGCATCGATCGACAACGGAAAAGAGTATATGGTAACTTCGGGATTGAAAGCCGGGGATCGTATCGTGACAGAAGGTGTCAATACTTTGAAGGACGGCATGACTATTAAAGCAGCCGGTTCGCAAAATAATCAATAACAAGAACTTCAAATAGATAAAAGATTATGAAGTTAGATAGATTTATCAACCGCCCGGTATTATCGACCGTTATTTCCATTTTTATGGTCATACTGGGTGTTATAGGACTTGTATTTTTACCGATTACGCAATATCCAGATATTGCTCCTCCTACTATACAAGTTTCGACAACTTATACAGGAGCTAACGCTCAAACCATATTGAATAGTGTTATAGCTCCATTGGAAGAGTCCATAAATGGTGTGGAAAACATGCTATACATGACTTCTACGGCAACCAATACAGGATCGGCGTCGATCAACGTATATTTTAAGCAAGGAACCGATCCCGATATGGCTGCCGTGAATGTGCAGAACAGGGTCGCTAAGGCTCAAAATCTGTTGCCGGCAGAAGTAACGCGGGTGGGTGTGATTACCGAAAAACGTCAGACGAGTATGTTGATGGTATTCTCTCTGTTCAGTCCAGATGACCGGTACAGTTTGGAGTTCCTTGAAAATTATGCAAAAATTAATGTCCTCCCCTTAATTCAGCGTGTATCTGGTGTCGGTGCTGCCGATGTTATGGCGACAGACTATTCTATGCGTATTTGGTTGAAACCCGATGTTATGGCGCAATATGGTTTGATGCCGGCGGATATTGCAGGTATTTTGGCTGAGCAGAATATCGAAGCCGCTCCCGGTCAGTTCGGAGATCAGGGAAATCAATCGTTCCAATACGTTTTGACCTATAAAGGCCGTTTGCAAACCCCTGAGGAGTTTGGTAATATGGTGATACGAGCAAACGACGATGGGCAAATTTTGTACTTGAAAGATGTTGCCGATATTGAATTAGGTCGGTTGACCTATGGGTTTAAAAACTTCCAGAACGGGCATAATGCGGTAAGTGCGATGGTCTATCAGGCTGCCGGATCCAATGCCACTGCAATTATCGGCGATATTACAAATTTGTTGGAAGATATAAAGAAAGACCTTCCCCCCGGAATGGAAATCGAAACGACTTTGAATGCTAACGACTTCCTGTTTGCTTCGATTCACGAGGTAATCAAGACCCTTATCGAAGCCTTTATTTTGGTGTTCTTTGTAGTGTATGTCTTCTTGCAAGATTTCCGTTCAACGTTGATTCCCGCTATCGCTATTCCGGTGTCGTTGATCGGTACGTTCTTTGCCTTGTATTTGATGGGATTTAGTTTGAACTTGTTGACTCTTTGTGCATTGGTTCTTGCCATTGC
>OGLE01002366.1_pt1 | contig 12230 bp, 10 predicted proteins | sample 1572671 | NCBI WGS metagenome assembly OGLE01 (sample SAMEA2581923, study PRJEB24529) | metagenome | biome: Human gut stool | place: China | collected 2011 | reverse complement strand
GGTCGTTGAGGTACTTGAGGTAGTAAGCGCCGAGCTTCATGTTGGTGAGCGGATCCGAGAGATCAGGATTCCCATCGCCGACACCGTAGCGCTTGGCGGTCCACCGGGCAGTGGCGGGCAGCAGCTGCATGAGTCCGCGGGCACCGGCCCCCGACGACACCGTTACCATGAAGCGGGACTCCTGACGCGTAATGCCGTAAATCCAGGCCTCGGGCACATTGGTTTCCTGGGCAATCGCGGCGACGCTCTTCTGAGACGGAATCGGGAAGGAGAGGTCGCTCTGGAAAAGGCTGTCGGGGAGTTTCCCCGCGGTGCTGATCATGCGGTCAGCGAGTCCGATCCGGCGGGCATATTCAGCGGCCGCGATGAGCTGCGGCTTCTTCGCGTCGCGAAGCGCCCAGTTCCATTCGCGGCTCGCCATGGAGTAGAGACCGAGACGGCGGAGCAGCACGGCCCGGATAATGCTCGGATTCTGCATCCACTGCCGGACGTCAGACTCCGCGACCGAGGGGCGCGCGCCGTCACCCGGATAGGGAACGTTAAGCGCATCACAGGCGAGTTTGCCGTAGAACGTGTGGTGACCGGTGATGGATGAGAGAACTTTCTCGCCCTCGCTCCTGTCGCCCTGAGCGATTTTGGCGCGGCCGAGCCAGTAGGCGGATTCGTCAGCTCCCAGCTTTTCCGGGGTCATCGAGCCGATGGCCCGCTCAACTTCCTTCCAGTTGCCGGCAGCGAGCGCTGCCTTCACGCGCCACCCGGCGACTTCGTCAGGCTGCGAGACGCGGCTGTCCATCAGGCCTTCGCCGGCATTCGTGAAGTATTGGCTTGAGTCGGAAATCGTATTGATGATCGCTGAGCGGTAGCCGAGGAAGTTCCAGAGCAGATTCCGGTCTTCCTTCGGAATCTGGCTGCCGAGCGACGCGATCATGGCCGCGGCGTCCTCTGGACGGCTGTAGCTCACAGCGAGACAGGCCGCCGTGATCAGACGGGGGTTCGCCTGCGCGTCAGGCGTGGTGACCCATTTCTCCGGGGACGAAAAGACCTCGGGAAGCGAAAGCGGCGCATTCGGCATATAGGCCTGCAGCAGGCGCTGGGCGTCCGAATTGAACCGATGCTCGATCAGGTAGGACGAGATCTCCCAGATTTTTCCCGGGTCGCGTCCGAGAATGGACTCGGCGAGCGACATGAAGGCCGGGGCGTGCGGATTCCTGGCTTCCCGAAGGAGGCTTACGCCGTACTCCGTGTTCCCCTTCCCGGCGAGAAGCTGGAAGGACTCGTGCCATGCGGCGAGATCAGGCTCCGTCTTATTCCACTGCAGCGGCGCATAAAGCGCTTCAAAGAACGCTGAATCTCCTTTCGGAGCGGCGATTCTCGCGACATCTGTTCCCAGCCGCTCAGCGATGTATTCCCCCTGATGGCTCTTCAGAAAATCGAGAACCTGGGCCTGCAGAATGGGATCCGAAGGATCGGACTTTATGGCGTCATACAGATTCCAGGACACGGCGTAGTCAACGAGCGGGTATCCGGCGAGCTGGGCAAAAAGCGCCTGCTGTGACTCGGCGGTGCCGGTGTTTGACTGACGAGCGCGCCGGAAGGAGAGAAACGCCTGGTCCTGCGCGGACAGCGGGAAATTCTGAAAAAGAAAGTCCTCCGCAGGCACAGCGATTGAAGGCGCAGGACCCAGAGGCCGCTGCTGCGGCAGCAGTGACTGGGCACTGGCTCCAAAGGCGGGAAGCGCGAGGGCCAGCAGCAGTAATGAGCGGCGGATCTGAGCTTTCATGGGTAACCGTAAAAAGGACGAGGCGGGAGAGACGGATTTTTTAACCATAGAATAAGTTTAACCATCGGCGCCGGACGAAGACGGCGGCTAACCCCGATAGGCGCCGGAATCTTTAGAGGAGGAGCGTACCAATGGATAAGAAACTGCTGAGAAAAGAGCTGCTCGCAGTGCGTCAGGAAATTGCGGCCACTCGCCCGGAGGCGGCGAAAGAACTGGCACGGAACATTGTGGGATGGCTTGAAGCGAATCCGCAGTTTTCCTCAGTGGGTCTCTACTACCCGATTCAGAGTGAGCCGGATCTGATGGAGGCGCTGGGCGCCTGGCAGTCAGAGAAGCCCGGCCGCATGCTTGCTCTTCCGGTTGTGATGAAGGGAAAGATGGGGTACTACCAGTGGACTCCGGGAGTCGAGATGGTGGAAAGCGGTTTCCACATCATGGTTCCGAAGGAGAAGATTCCGGTTGTGCCGCAGGTGCTGCTGGCTCCCTGTATCGGATTCTCTGATATCGGCTGCCGGCTGGGTTACGGTGCGGGCTGGTTCGACCGGACGCTGCCGACGATAAAGCCCGCGCCTGTCACGGTCGCGGTGTCCTATGAGGCCTGCAACGCGACGGGGAGGCTCGAAGCGGAGCCTCACGACATTCTGCTTCAGTGGATCGCAACCGAACGGGATGTCCGTCCGGCCGCGAAGCTCTGAGAATCAGTAACGGTAGTTTTCACCCTTGAACGGGCCGGTCACCGGAACCCCGATGTAGTCAGCCTGTTCCTGGGTCAGCGTGGAGAGCTGGGCGTTGAAGCGCTTCAGCTGCAGACGCGCCACCTTCTCGTCCAGGATCTTCGGCAGCGTGTAAACGCCGACCGGATAGTGCTCCGTGCGGGTATAGAGCTCGATCTGGGCGAGCGTCTGGTTCGCGAATGAGCTGGACATCACATAGCTCGGGTGACCGGTGGCGCACCCGAGATTCACGAGACGGCCTTCCGCGAGCAGAATGATCCGGTTGCCGGAGGGCAGCAGGATTTCATCCACCTGGGGCTTGATGTTGTTCCACTGATACTGGCGCATCGAGGCAACATCGATTTCGGCGTCGAAGTGACCGATATTGCAGACGATCGCTTCGTTCTTCATCCGGACCATCTGGTCATGCGTGATCACGTGGTAGTTGCCCGTGGCGGTGACAAAGATGTCAGCCTTATCGGCAGCCCAGTCCATCGTCACTACCCGATAGCCTTCCATGGCGGCCTGCAGGGCGCAGATCGGGTCAACTTCCACCACCCAGACCTGAGCGGCAAGCGCACGGAGCGCCTGAGCGCAGCCCTTGCCCACGTCACCATAGCCGACGACCACAGCGATCTTGCCGGCAATCATGACGTCCGTGGCGCGCTTGATGCCGTCGGCCAGCGACTCACGGCAGCCGTAGAGGTTGTCGAACTTCGACTTGGTGCACGAATCGTTGACGTTGATGGCCGGAACCAGGAGTTCGCCGGCCTCCTGCATCTGGTAGAGGCGGTGTACGCCCGTGGTGGTCTCCTCGCTCACGCCCTTCCATTCGGCGACCGTGCGGTGCCATTTTTCGGGGTCCTCGGCCAAAATGCTTTTCAGCGTGCCGAGGATCACCTCCTCTTCGTAGGACGAAGGTTCGTAATCGAGCGTCGAGGCGTCGTTCTCGGCCTTGTAACCCTTGTGGATCAGCAGCGTGGCGTCGCCGCCGTCGTCGACGATCAGCTGCGGGCCTTTGCCGCCGGGAAACGAAAGGGCCATGGCGGTGCACCACCAGTATTCGGGCAGCGTCTCGCCCTTCCACGCGAAGACCGGGACGCCTGCGGCGGCAATCGCGGCGGCCGCATGGTCCTGCGTCGAGAAGATGTTGCACGAGCACCAGCGCACGTCGGCGCCCAGCTCCACGAGGGTTTCGATCAGAACGGCCGTCTGGATGGTCATGTGCAGCGAACCCATCACGCGTACGCCTTTCAGCGGCTTTTCGGGTCCGTATTTGCGGCGCACGGCCATCAGGCCGGGCATTTCATGCTCGGAAATCTCGATCTCCTTGCGGCCCCATTCGGCCAGCGACATGTCGGCAACCTTATAGGGAAGAGTGTTGTCAATATACATAGCAGTATGTTTTTAAGTTATCGCATCGTTCGTCCGTATCTGCCTGGTTGAGACCCGCGGCGTACCGCCGCGTTTACAAGTCTGACCCCACCCCAAACCCCTCCCTCGGGAGGGGCTTGTCGCAACGCAACCGGGTTTTTGACCAAAATACGGACACATTATTTCAATCCTAAAATATATTCCTTGTCCCTGGCAATCTGCCCGCGCAGTTCCTCCACCGAAGCGAACCGGCGTTCGTCGCGGATCTTTTCGAGCAGTTCGACCCGCAGCCGACGGCCGTAAAGTTCGCCGCGGAAGTCGAAAATATGCGTTTCCAAACGCCGCTCGACACCCCCGACCGAAGGGTTGCGGCCCAGGTTCGACATGGCGTCATAGACTTTCCCGCCGACCTCCGCACGCGAACGGTAGACCCCGTCGGCAGCGGCGACGTCCTCCGGAACGGCCAGATTGGCCGTCGGAAAACCCAACTCACGTCCGAGTCGGCGTCCGTGCTCCACAACGCCTTCGATCAGAATCCGTTCCATCAGATTTTTTCGGTCAGTTTACGCACCAGCCGGAACTGCGAGAAGAACTCCTTGGCAAAGACACGCAGTACCGTATAGGAAGGTATCGCCAGCAGCATGCCCAGGATTCCGGCCAGCGACCCGGCAATGAGAATCACCAGGAAGATTTCGAGCGGATGCGCCTTCACTCGTTCGGAATAGAGCGTCGGCTGGAGGATGAAATCGTCCATGCCCTTGAGGATCAGCAGCGACCCGGCGATCACGAAAGCCGTATGCCCCACGCTCATGCCCTCGATCGGCGAGACGATGCCCACGAAAACCGAGACCACGCCGCCGATCAGCGGCCCGGCGTAAGGCACGACGTTCATCACACCCATGATAAGGCCGATGAACCCCGCGTCGGCGGCCTTCATCCCGAAGGCCATCATCACCAGCGTCACGGCGATCGTGAGCAGCAGGCTTTCCGAAAGGATACCCGTAAAGTAGCGCGCCAGCAGGACCGTCACCGAATCCAGCGCACGGGTGATGTTGCCGTGATAATGTTCCGGGAAAACGGAGGTGACCATCGCGTAGAACAGGCCCTCCTCCTTGAGGAAGAAGAAGGTGATGAACGAAACGGAGAAAATGGCGATCACCGACGAAAGCACGAGGTTGATGACCGACGAGAAAATCGTGTTGAGCGAATTGATGTCGATGATCTGCCGGAGGGCGGCCGTCAGTTCGTCGGAGAGCGAGAAAGTGCTCTCGGGCAGGGAGAAAAGCGCCTGCAAATCGTGCTGCATCCGGGCGATCGGCTCGCCGACGCTCCCCACGACCGCCGCGAAGTCGACGTGCGCGAACTGGTTTATCTTGTTGAAGACCAGCGGCACGAACAACGAACACAGCGTAGCCAGGACAACCCAGATCACCACGAGGGTCGCCAGCGCGGCCAGCCAGCGGGGAACCTGCCAGCCCTTGAAGTGAAGCCCCGAAAGAAACTTCACGAGCGGATTGCCCATGACGGCCAGCACGGCCGAAACGAGGATGTAGACGACGATCGAGGAGAAATACCAGACCAGAAAGAGCACGGCCGCGGCAACCGCCGCGCCCGCGATGAACCGCAGGAAGGTCTGGGGCGTCGCCTTCATGGCGTTATTCGTTTTCGAGGTTCTTGCGCAGCCGGGCGATCGGAGTCTGCGAACCCACCGTGGGATCGCCGATCTCCACCAGCAGTTCGCTGTCCTTGGGGACGAGCACGTCGACGCGCGAGCCGAACTTGATGAATCCGCAGACGCTGTTCTGCTCGACCTGATGACCGACGGTCATATACGAGATGATGCGCCGGGCGATCAGTCCCGCGATCTGGCGGAAGAGCACCTTTTGGCCCGAGGGCATCCGCACCACGGTCGTCGTGCGTTCGTTCTCGGTCGAGGATTTGGGGTGCCAGGCCACCAGGAAACGCCCCGGATGGTATTTGAAATACTCCACCTCGCCGCCCACGGGAACCCAGTTCATGTGGACGTTCGTAATGGACATGAAGATCGAAATCTGCAACATCTCCTCCTTGAGGTACTCGTCCTCGGAGACGACCTCCGTCACGACCACGCGGCCGTCGCAGGGAGCGAAGACCAGATCGGCGTCGTGGATGCGCACCCGGCGGGGTTCGCGGAAGAAGGCTACGATGAAGAACCAGAACAGCAGCAGCACGAGGGTGCTGAACCACAGCAGCGAGACGTTCGCATCGTGGACCAGCAAATGGTAAAACAGCCACCACAGAAGCAGGCAGACAGCGCCCGAGATGCCGATGATTTTGTATCCTTCCTTATTGATTCTCATAACACGGTTAAGTTTGCAGTTACATCACAAAAAGCATATAGACGAAGACGAACGGCGCCGAAAGCAGCATGGCGTCGAAGCGGTCCAGCACTCCGCCGTGACCGGGAATCAGCGTTCCCGAATCCTTGACCCCGGCGGCGCGCTTGAACATCGACTCCACCAGGTCGCCCAGAACCCCCGTAGCGGCCGCGACGAGCGCCAGCCCGGCCCACACCCAACAGCTGCCGTCCATCACGCGGGCGGCGACGAGTCCCAGGACAACGGCCCCGGCGATGCCGCCGAAGAACCCTTCCCACGACTTCTTGGGCGAAAGGCGTTCGCACAGGCGGTGCCTGCCGACGGACATGCCCACCAGATAGGCGAAAACGTCATTGGCCCAGATGATGAAAACGTAGAAAATCATCATCCACGGACTCCACGCCTCGCTGCCGATGATCGGAATGTAACACATCAGCGAGAACGGCAGCGCCACGTAGACGACGCCCATGAAAGTGATGCCGATATTGGCGGCGGGATTCTCCCGACGGCGGTAAAGTTCGCAGATGAACATGGCGGGCAGCAGCAACAGCAGAAGGGCCATTCCGCAGGCGAAAGCCTGCCGGGCGCTGCCGAGTATCTGGATGTCGTCCGACACGAATGCGAAATTCAGGGCGAAAAGCACGAGTCCCGCAGCCAGTCCGACGATCCGCTGGGGATTGCTGCCCTGCTCCTCGGCCAGGGAATAGAACTCCGTCATGCCGACGACCAGCAACGCCGCCAGCAGCAGGCCGAAACTCCATTGCGACCATGCGATAGCCCCCAGCATCACCACGGCGAGGACGGCCCCGCTCACAGTGCGCACCCAGAGGTTCTTCATTTTTTCACTCATTGTTTTTTAAGGGTGTAGTTGGGTTTCAACGGGGTCATTCGGTTTCGGGCGCGGCAACGGCCGGAGCTACGGGAGCCGGTTCGGCCGTTTCGGACTTATCCGATTTGGCCGAAGGATCGGCGACCGCGGCGGCCTGCTTGCCGGCCTGCGGCTCCTCTCCGGCGGGTTTGCCGCCCTCGGCCTTGGCTTTCGCCTCGGCCTCGCGGCGTTCGCGTTCGATGTCCTTCTTGCGGCGGCCGAAGATGCGCTCGACGTCCTCGGTGAAGACCACCTCGCGGGAGAGCAGCAGTTCGGCCAGCTCTTTCAGACCGTCGGCATGTTCGCGGAGCACCTTCTCGGCCATCTTGTAGGCCTTCTCGATCACCTGCTTGACCTCGGCGTCGATCTGCTGGGCCGTCAGTTCCGAATAGGGCTTCGTGAAGGCCATGTCGCTCTGGCCCGTGGAGTCGTAGAAGGAGAGCGTGCCGACGTTCTCGCTCATGCCGTAGTAGGCCACCATGGCATAAGCCTGCTTGGTGACGCGCTCCAGATCGTTGAGCGCCCCGGTCGAAATCTCGCCGAAGGTCAGCTGCTCGGAAACGCGGCCTCCGAGCGTAGCGGCCAGCTCGTCCATCATCTGCTCGCGCGTGGTGATCTGACGCTCCTCGGGCAGATACCAGGCGGCGCCCAGCGCCTTGCCGCGCGGGATGATCGTCACCTTGATCAGCGGGCTGGCGTTTTCGAGAATCCAGCTCACCGTGGCGTGTCCCGCCTCGTGGAAGGCGATCACGCGCTTCTCCTCGTCGGTGATGATCTTGTTCTTGCGCTCCAGGCCGCCCACGATGCGGTCGATGGCGGCGAGGAAGTCCTCTTTCGAAATGAATTTCTTGTTGTGGCGCGCGGCGATCAGCGCGGCCTCGTTGCAGACGTTGGCGATGTCGGCGCCCGAGAAACCGGGGGTCTGGCGCGCCAGGAACGAACGGTCCAGCTGCGGATCGAGCTTCAGCGGACGCAGGTGGACGTTGAAAATCTCCTCGCGCTCCTTCACGTCGGGAAGTCCCACCTCGATCTGGCGGTCGAAACGCCCGGCGCGCATCAGCGCCTTGTCGAGGATGTCGGCCCGGTTGGTGGCGGCCAAAACGATGACGCCCGTATTGGTCTGGAAGCCGTCCATCTCCGTCAGAAGCTGGTTCAACGTATTTTCGCGCTCGTCGTTGCCCGAGAATCCGGCGTTCTTGCCGCGGGCGCGGCCGATGGCGTCGATCTCGTCGATGAAGACGATGCAGGGAGCCTTCTGCTTGGCCTGCTCGAACAGGTCGCGGACACGCGAGGCGCCCACGCCGACGAACATCTCGACGAAATCGGAACCCGAAATCGAGAGGAACGGCACGTTGGCCTCCCCTGCGACGGCCTTGGCCAGCAGGGTCTTGCCCGTTCCCGGAGGGCCTACGAGCAGCGCGCCCTTCGGAATCTTGGCGCCCAGCTCCTTGTATTTGTCGGCCTTCTTGAGGAAATCGACGATCTCCATGATCTCGACCTTCGCCTCCTCCAGGCCAGCCACATCCTTGAACGTCACGCGCTTGGAGTTGTCCTTGTCGAAGACCTGCGCCTTGGCTTTGCCGACGTTCATAATGCCACCGCCGCCTCCGGCGCCCGCGCCGCGCGACATGGAGCGCATGATGAAGAACCACGCTCCGATGATCACCACCCACGGCAGCAGGTTGATCAGAATCGAGGTCCAGTCGTTGGCCTTGTTTTCATAGATCACCGGAACGGTCTGCCCCGACTTCTCCTCGGCGGCCTTCAAATCCTCGCGAAACGAATCTACCGAACCGATGGTGAAAGTCAGCTGCACGCCCGACTCGGGCAGGCGGCGGAAACGCTTGTCCACCGAGTCGTTACGGTACTTCTCGCCGGCCTCCTTTTTCAGGAACACCTGCGCCTGGTCGCGGTTCACGACCTGGATCTTCTCCACGTCGCCCTTCTCAACCATCTCCTGCACGGTGGTCCAGTCGCTGGGCAGCGGCGCTTCATTGCTGCCGTCGAACAGATACCAGCCGATGATGAACAAACCGATCAGGCCGTAGATCCACAGCATCGAAGGCCGCGGCATGTTCATATTCATTTTATTGTTGTTCTTGCTTTTCTGTGCCATAATCCGGATTACTCTTCGTATTCATATTTCACCAGCGGTGCGTCGGCCCACAGCTCCTCGAGCTTGTAGAAGCTCCGAAGCTCGGTCTGGAAAATGTGCACCACGACGTCCACATAGTCCATGGCGACCCACACGCCGTTCTGCTGGCCTTCGATGCGCCACACCTTCTCGCCCAATTTCTCGAACACCTTCTCCTCGATTTCGGCGGCTATGGCGCACACCTGCGTCGTGGAATCGGCGTTGCAGACCACGAAATGCGAACAGATCGCTCCATCGAATCCCGAGAGGTCCAACGATACAATATTCTTACCTTTTTTATCTTCAATCGCGCTGACGATCGTTTCGATCAGTTTATCCATAAATGTTCAATAGGTATCTATAACCTTGCAAAGGTATGAAAAGAGAATGAGATTTGAAAGCAACGCGGTAAAAATCGCGCCGCAAGCGGGCATATTGTCCCGGAAGCGATTCATTATTTCGCCCTTTTTGTCGCCGGATTCGTTTTTTATCACTACTTTTGGAGATACTCCAACTAACCCAAGTTCAATTTATGCGAAAAATCTTCATGCTCTGCCTGACCGGCGCACTCGCACTGGCCACGACGTCCTGCAAGGACGAAAAAGTAACCACCATGCAGACGATCACCGTCAATGGTCAGATCTGCGAGGTCAAAAGCGCTTTCTATGTGGAAGAAAAAGCCGACGAGCAATGGGAAACCTCATACGACCTCATTCTATTCAGAGAGTATTTTTCAACATTACCGTTTACAATGTCCGACTACGGTGTCGATATAGAAGTTTCTGAATCCCTGATAGGCAAAACTATCGACCTCACAGAACCCGTTACCCAAACCGGGCCTCTCAGACCATACCTCTCCGTCGGGGCAATCGGTGAAACAGAGTTCGACATCGTACACTCGTTTGAAAGAATTACGGTAAGCAATGGAGACGACATCTCTTCGGCAACAGTCTCCTACGGAATGCTCACTGTCACCAGAGACGGGGATAATTTCTCCGTCAAACTCTCCGTCAAACTTTCCGACGGCAAATCAATCTTCGCCGACTGGACGGGAAAAGCGACCAAAGTAACGATTCCGGAATAACCGACCGGATAATCGACATGCGCCCGGCCTGCGTTTTGCAGGCCGGGCGCATTCTTTCAGAGAGCGGAAGCTATGCCTTCGCACCCGGAACATTGGCCAGAATGGTCTCGGTCAAGGCCCGGATGATCGAGTTCTTGACGTAGGTGCGGCGCACGGCGACGGCGATCTTGCGCGAGGTAGCCCCTTTCGAAAGGGTTTTCAGCCGGTCGCGGCGGTCCGAGGGGATGTATTCGACGGCCATTTCGGGAATGATCGTCAGACACGACGTGCAGTCGACGATCCGCATGAGCGTATCCAGCGAACCCGATTCGAACGAATAGTGCGACGGCATCGAACGCCGGGCCTGGCAGAGTTCGATGATCTGGTCGCGCATGCAGTTGCCGGGGCTCAAGATCACCAGGTCCTTGAGGTCGATCTCCTCGATACGGATATTCTGCCGCTCATAGAGCGGATTTTCGGGCGACACGTAAGCGTAGAAGCGGTCGTTGAAAAGCTCCTGCTCGAGGATGCCCTCGCCGCAGGTGCCGCTGGCGACCAGCGCCGCGTCGATACGGTCGCGCTTGAGCGCCTCGACGATGTCCGAAGTGATCATCTCGGATATTTCCAGCTCGACCTTCGGGTAGTCGCGCACGAAGGCCGGAATGAATTTGTGCAGCAGGTAGGGCGCGATGGTCGGGATGACGCCCAGCCGCAGTTTGCCCGCGGTTTCGCCCTTGAGCTCCGAAACGGCCTCCTTGATGTAATTGTACGCCTTGATCGTCTCGCGCGCCTGTTCCAGCACCACCTCGCCCGCCTCGGTGGGAATGACGGGCTTTTTCGAACGGTCCAGAAGCACCACGCCAAGCTCCTCTTCAAGCGCCTTAACCTGCATGCTCAAAGAAGGTTGCGTCACAAAACAATGTTCGGCCGCAAGCGAGAAACTCCCGCAGTTGGCCACGGCCAGCAGATATTCGAGTTGGATGATTGTCATAACAGGCGTCTATTTGAGAAAGCGAAGATATAAAAAAAATCTATATCGGACAACTTTTTCGCATTGCCGCATAGTTTTTCGTATCTTCGCCTGCAAAATGTACTTTCTCTAAAAATATGGCAAAAATCATCCTTACCGGCGACCGTCCCACGGGCCGGCTCCACCTGGGCCACTTCGTGGGTTCGCTCCGCCGCCGCGTCGAGCTGCAGAACTCGGGCGAGTTCGACGAAATATTCATTATGATCGCCGATGCGCAGGCGCTCACCGACAATGCCGACAACCCGGAAAAGGTGCGTCAGAATATCATCGAAGTGGCGCTGGACTACCTCTCGGTGGGTCTCGACCCCGCGAAATCGACGCTCTTCATCCAGTCGCAGGTGGCGGAACTGTGCGAACTGGCGTTCTACTACATGAACCTGGTCACCGTGCAGCGTTTGCAGCGCAACCCGACCGTGAAGGCCGAGATCGCCCTGCGCGGATTCGCCGAGGGCGCCGCCGAAGGCGACACGACCCAGCGTCAGGGCATTCCCGTCGGATTCTTCACCTACCCCATCAGCCAGGCGTCGGACATCACGGCCTTCAGGGCCACGACCGTGCCCGTGGGCGAGGACCAGGAGCCGATGATCGAGCAGACGCGCGAAATCGTCCACAAATTCAACGCGGTGTACGGCGAAACGCTCGTCGAGCCGGAAATCCTGCTGCCCGAGAACGCGGCCTGCATGCGCCTGCCGGGAACCGACGGCAAGGCCAAGATGTCCAAGTCGCTGAATAACTGCATCTATCTGTCGGACACGGCCGAGGAGGTCAAGAAGAAGGTGATGGGCATGTACACCGACCCCGACCACCTGCGCGTGGAGGACCCGGGCAAGGTCGAGGGCAACACGGTCTTCACCTACCTCGACGCCTTCTGCCTCCCGGAGCATTTCGGACGAATGCGAAACAACTTTCTG
>OGLE01002365.1_pt1 | contig 12232 bp, 9 predicted proteins | sample 1572671 | NCBI WGS metagenome assembly OGLE01 (sample SAMEA2581923, study PRJEB24529) | metagenome | biome: Human gut stool | place: China | collected 2011 | reverse complement strand
CGGTTTTCGGGGGCAAAGCACACGGAAACCGGCTGGGCCGACGGTGTATTCCTGCACCATGCGGGGAGAAAAGACTTTTTCGACACGCTGAACGGCCCCTTTGGGGCCGTTCTGAAAAGTGCTTATGCCTCGGTCTGGGTGGGGTCGATCTCCGTGGGGCTGGGGATGGGATGTTCCTTGTGAGCAACCATGGCCTGGATCAGCTCCACCGTGCCGCCAAGACCCAGTGCGCTGCTGTTCAGGCAGAAATCGTATGCGTCCACCGCGCCCCACTTCTTGGAGGCGTAGTATTCGCAGTAGGATGCCCGGCGCTTGTCGGTTTTCTGGATCAGGCTCTTGGCCTCCTCCGGCGTCACCTTCTGGCGCTTGGCCACGCGGGCGATCCGGTCCTCCAGCGGGGCGCTGATGAACAGGCTCAGCAGATTGGGATTCTCTGCCAGGGCATAATCGGCGCTGCGGCCGATGATAACGCAGGGGCCTTCCTCCGCGATGTGGCGGATGGTCTTGAAAATCGCCAGATGCACCTGCTGCTCCAGAGATTCACCGGTAGCGCCGGAAAAGCCAAGAGGGTAAGCATCCATGGCGATGGCGTATAGCAGGCTCTTGGGCCGCTCGTCAAAATTTTCAAAGATCTTCTGGCACAGGCCACTCTTCTTCGCAGCCTCCTGCAGCAGCTCCTTATCATAGAAGGGAATACTCAGCTCCTTCGCGACCCGGATACCGACCTCCTTGCCGCCGCTGCCGAATTGCCGTCCGATGGTAATGATGGTTTTCATAGAGATTCCTCCTTGTTCTTTGCCTCCGCGGGATCGCATCTCTGTCAAAGGACATGCACGTAACCGTTGTGCTATATTTTACCACGGTTTCCAATCTGCGTCAAACGAAAATCCGCCCGAAAAAGGTCCGCCCGTATGGGCGGACCTTTGATGATTCTATCAGCGCTTTATCACGCCTCCGGTTCCGCAGGCATGGGCAGCCCCAGACGGCGGTACATGGTCTTTTTCACCGCCCGGAGGATGTTCTCATAGCCAGTGCAGCGGCACAGGTGCCCGGAGAGGAGCTTGCGCAGTTCCGCGTCCGTGTAGAGCTTGCCGCTCTCCAAAATCTCCACCGCCGTCATGATAAAGCCGGGGGTGCAGAAGCCGCACTGGACGGCAGTCTCCTCGATAAACGCCTGCTGAATGTCGCTCAGCTCACCGTTGGGCCCCATCAGGCTTTCCAGGGTACGGATGCGCTTGCCCTCTGCCCAGACAGCCAGATAGATGCAGGAGTTGAAGCACTCGCCGTCAATGATGACGTTGCACGCGCCGCACTCCCCCACCTCGCAGCCCTTTTTCACGCTGGTCATGTGGTAGTCATTCCGAAGCATATCGGTCAGGCTGGCCCGGACGTCCACCATCCGTTCCACATCCTTGCCATTCAGGTTGAAATGGACCAACTGATACTGTGCCATTACAGCTCACCTCCCGCCAGCTTCACCGATTCGATAAATGCCCGCTTGGCGCTCTCCACTGCGATGTGCAGCCGGAAATCCTTAGCGGCCCGCCAAGAATCCCGGGGGTTGATGTCTGCCGTCACCGCCTGAGCAAACCGCTCCGCCAGTTCCAGACTCACGGGCTGGCCCTTTGCCATCGCTTCCGCCGTGGCTGCCCGCAGGGGCACCGGTCCCGCCACGCCGAAGGCCACTCTGGCCCGCTCCACCGTCTTTTTATCTGCCGACAGCCGCACGTTCACGGACGTACCCAGAGTGGCAATGTCCATGGCGTTGCGCATGGCGTACTTGATATAGTGGCCGAAGCAGTTCTCATAGCTTTCCTTGGGGATCAGCACGGCGGTCTGGATCTCGCCGTCCTCCGCCCGGATGTCCACCTTGCCCGCCTTGATGTAGAAATCATGGATGGGCAGGCGGCGGACACCGTTTTTGCCCGTCAGCTCAATGACGGCGTCCCACGCGTGGAGAGTGGAGGCGGAATCGGCGGAGGTAACGCCGTTGCAGGTGTTGCCGCCGATGGTGCCGATGTTGCGGATCTGGGGGCCGCCCACCTGATCCACAGCCTCGCCCAGCACGTTGATGTACTTCTGAATGAGGGGATCTCTGGTAATATGGGAAAAGCTGGTGAGAGAGCCGATCCGCAGCGTGCCGTCCGGCTCCATGGAAACGCCCCGGAGGGCGTCGACGCCGTAAATGGAGATCAGCTCCGCGCCGGCCCGCTTGCCCTCCCGCATCTGCACCAGCACGTCGCTGCCGCCGGCGATGATCTGGGCCTCCGGGTGCTCCAACCGGAGCGCCACGGCCTCCTCCACACTGGCGGCCTGATACAGGGCTTTCATATCATACATGGTCAGTCACCCTCCTTCTCGTCATGGATCAGCCCGGCCTCCTTGAATGCGCGGTACAGCACATGGGGGGTGATGGGCGTGGTGTCGATGGAAACGCCGGTGGCGTTGTAAATAGCGCTGCGGATGGCCGGCGCCGGAGAACAGGCCGGGGGCTCGCCCAGAGCCTTCGTTCCAAAGGGAGAGGTCGGCTCCGCGTTCTCCACAAACAGGGCCTCCAGATCCGGATGGTCCATCACGGTGGACAGCTTGTAGTCCAGCAGGTTGTTGTTCAGGGGCTTGCCGGTCTTTTCGTCGAACAGCAGCTGTTCGGAAAGGCCGTAGCCGATGCCCATGGACATACCGCCATGGACCTGTGCCTCCGCCAAGGCGGGGTTGATGAGGCTGCCGCAGTCATGGACATTGATGATGCGTTTCAGCGTTACCTTGCACATGGGAATGTCTACCTCCACCTCCGCGAAGGTACAGCCGAAGGAATAGGCGTTAGAGCGGATGGTGGCGGTGCTCTCCGCCGTGATATGCTCGGAGTGGACCGGGTTATACTGGGCGGTCATGGCCAGATGGGACAGGTCCATCTCCACCGCGCCGCTGTCCTTGCGGACTACATTGCCCTCCACGATGTCCAGTTCCTCCGCAGAACAGCCCAGCATCTCGGCGGCATAGGCCAGTATTTTCTGCCGCAGGAGCCGCCCGGTCTGGTCGATGGCGAAGCCCTCCATGTAGGTCTGGCGGCTGGCGTAAGCGCCTAAGCCGGTGGGGGTGATGTCTGTATCCTGACAGGACACCACATGAACGTCCTTGTAGCTCTTGAGGCCCACGGCCTTTGCGGTCATCTGTGCGTAGGCGGTATCCGCGCCCTGACCGATCTCCGTCTCGCCGCACTGCATGGTAACGGTGCCGTCCAGATTCAGCTGCATCCGGTTGGAGGCCGTCTCCAGAGAGATGGGATACACGCCGGTGTTGTACCAGAAGGACGCCGCGCCGATGCCCCGGCGGACAGAGCCGGTATCCTTGGCGAATTCCGCCTTGCGGCGGTCATAGTCCATGGCGTCACGGCCCTTTTCCAGGCAGGCCCGGAAGGAGTCGAAATAGTTGGTATTGCCGGAGAAGGCATCGTGATAATCCTTGGGCATGATGAACTTCATGCGGTATTCCAGCGGGTCCATGCCCACGGCGGCGGCACATTCGTCGATGTTGGCCTCGTCAGCAAAGCTGGCCTGGGGCATGCCGTAGCCCCGCATGGCGCCCGCCGCGGGCCGGTTGGTAAACACGGTCCAGCCGTCACATTCCATGTGGTCGCAGGGGTAGATCTGGGCGAAGGAACCCAAAGCCTTGGCGCAGATGGAGTGGCCGTGGGAGGCGTAGGCTCCCTGATTGGAGAAGCACTCCACCTTCCGGGCGGCCAGCTGGCCGTCCTTCCGGAGCCAGGAGACGATATGGAACCGGATAGCATGACGGACGCGGTTGGAAACGAAGGTCTCCTCCCGGGAGCAGTCGATCCGGACACAGCGGCCGTTGACCTGCGTGGAGCACCACGCGCACAGCGGCTCATACAGGGCGTCCTGCTTATTGCCGAAGCCGCCGCCGATATAGGGCTTGATGATCTCCACATCCGCCCACGGGCGGCCCAAGGCCTGCCCCACGATCCGGCGGATGATATGGGGGATCTGAGTGGAGCTGACCACCACTACCCGGCCGTTTTCCTCGTAAGCGTAGCAGCCGTGGTTCTCAATGTGGCAGTGCTGGACCGTGGGGGTCTCATACCAGCCCTCCACTTTAATCAGACCCGGCTCCTGAATGGCGGCGGCATAGTCGCCCTTGCGGATGTCCGTGTGCTTGAGGATATTTCCGGGATAATTCTCGTGGATCTGCGGCGCGTCCGGCTCCATGGCCTTCTGAACGTCCAGCACGAAGGGCAGTTCCTCGTACTCCACCTTCAGCGCCCGGACGCCCTGCATGGCCGCCACCTCGTTCTCCGCGATGACCACAGCCACATCGTCGCCGTAGTAGCGGACATGGCGGTTCAGCAGGTGGCGGTCCGCCACATCCTGATGACCGGGGTCCATGGACCAGGGATGGCCCGCCGTGGGAAAGGGAATATCCGGTACGTCAAAGCAGGTCAGCACCTTCACCACGCCGTCGATGGTCTCCGCCGCCGCTGTATCCACGGACTTCACGAAGCCGTGGGCGATCTCCGCGTGCTTGATCCGGATGTACAGAGCACCGGCAGGCATCCGGTCCTCGTAGTATTTTGTGCGGCCGGTCACCTTGTCAAAGGCATCCACACGGGCCACGCTTTTTCCTACTGTTATGCTCATGGAGCATCCCTCCTTCTATCGCTCATATTGACTGACAGGGTCTGAATTGGGTATACTGAGAGAGATCTGGAATTTTCCTATGAGGTGATCGCTATGAAAATCGGATGTGTCGTGCTGGCGGCGGGAAACGCCCGCCGGTTCGGCTCCAACAAGCTGAAGGCGCAGGTGGACGGGGAATCTCTCATCCGCCGGGCGCTGGAGACCGTTCCCAGCGGTCTTGTGACCGTGGTGGTAAGTCAATACCCGGAGATTTTATCCTTGGCCGGGGAATACGGCTTTGAGGCCGTTTTGAACGATCAGCCGGATCTGGGGCTGAGCCGCAGCGTCCGTCTGGGTCTGGAACGACTCACGGACTGCGGCGGGGTTCTGTTCCTCGTGGCCGATCAGCCGTGGCTGAAGCGGGACAGCGTCGAAGCGCTGGCTGCGCTCTGGGCCCAGCACCCAGCGAAGATTGCTGCCATGGCCCACGGCGGTGTCCGTGGCAATCCCTGCCTCTTTCCCGCTCGGTTCTACCCGGAGCTTTTGGCCCTCAATGGGGACCGGGGCGGCAGCGCCGTCATCCGCAACCACGAGGCCGACCTCATTTTGTTAGAGACAGACGCTCTGGAGCTGACGGACATTGACACCCCGGAGGCTTTGAAGCAAGTCAGAAGCACCGGTTAATGCGTGAAGTATATGTGCCTTGACAGCGGTTCGCCGCTGTCATTTTTTTGCGTAAGGGGTGTTTTTCAGGGGAAGCTCGGTACGCAGCTCGCCATCATAGCGGCGGTATGCCTCCGCAATGGCGGGGGCCGTGGGGATGGAGGTGATCTCACCGATACCGATGGCCCCGCCGCCCACGTTCAATCCCGGTTTTTCCACGATGATGGGCTTGATCTCCGGGATCTGGTTGGCCCGGAATAGGCCCAGTGTGCCGAATTTTACCGTGGGGCGGCAGTTTTCGTCAATGGGATACCGCTCCGTCAGGGCGTAGCCCATGCTCATCACCACGCCGCCCTCGATCTGTCCCTCCACGGAGAGGGGGTTCACGGCCTTGCCGACATCGTGGGCCGCTACCATCTGTTTGATGCGTCCGGTGTCCTTATCCAGCACGCAGAGCTGGGTGGCATAGCCGTAGGCGATGTGGCTCACCGGGTTGGGCACATCTGCGCCCAGTGGGTCGGTCTTACCCAGATATTCGCCGTAGAACTCCTGTCCCTCAAGGTCTGCCAAGCTATGTTCCTCTAAGGCCTTTTTCAAGTCCTGACAGGCCCGGATGCAGGCCTCGCCGGTGAACAGCGTCTGGCGGGAGCCGGAGGTAGTGCCGGAATCCGGCGCGATCCAGGTGTTGGAACGCTCGTAGACCACGTTTTCCCTTGGGATGCCGGTCTCGCCGCAGACGGTCTGGGTCAGCACCGTGCCCAAGCCCTGACCGATACAGGAGGCGCCAGCGAAAATGTGGAGCTTTCCATCCCGTACTGTCAGCCGTGTCCGGCCGGTGTCGGGGATGCCCACGCCCACACCCGCGTTCTTCATGGCGCAGGCCAGACCCACGGGGTCGCCGTTCTTCACAGCCTCGTCATAATAGGGCTTCACCGCCTCCAGCGTTTCCACCAGTCCCGTGGAGCCGTCCACGATCTGACCGTTGGGCAGGACGCCGCCGGGTCGGATGGCATTACGGTAGCGGATCTCCCAAGGGGAAATGCCCACCTTGTCCGCCATTTCGTTCAGCAGTGTTTCAATGCAGAAGCAGGTCTGGGTCACGCCAAAGCCCCGGAAGGCTCCCGCCGGGGGATTGTTGGTATAGTAGGCCCAGCCGTCGATCTCATAGGCTTCGTACTGATAGGGTCCCGCGCCGTGGGTGCAGGCCCGCTCCAGCACCGGCCCGCCCAGAGAGGCGTAGGCCCCGGTGTCGGCGATGCACTCCGCCGCCACGCCCTGAATGATGCCATTTTCATCGCAGCCCAGAGAGAATTCCATCTCCATGGGGTGACGCTTGGGATGGATCAGCAAACTTTCCGCCCGGGTGAGCTTCACCTTTACCGGGCGCTTTGTGAGATAGGCGATCAGCGCGGCGTGGTGCTGGACCGTTACGTCCTCCTTGCCGCCGAAGCCGCCGCCCACCAGACAGTTGCGGACCTTCACCTGCTCCGCAGGCAGGCCCAGCATTCCCATGATCTCGTGCTGGGTATCGTATGCACCCTGATCCGTGGAGAGCACCAGAACGCCGTCCCCATCGGGACAGGCCACGGCGCACTCCGGTTCCAGAAAGGCGTGTTCCGTCCAGGGGGTCGAGAACCGCCGGGTGATGAGATACTTGGATTTGGCCAGTGCCTCCGCCGGGTTTCCCCGCTGGATGTGCTTATGGGCCAGCAGATTGCCCTCCCGGTGCACCAGCGGCGCGTCCGGCAGGATGGCCTCCTGCGGGTTATGGACGGCAGGCAGCTCCTCGTAGTCCACCTTCACCAACGCCTTGGCCTGAGCCAGAGCCTCCGGTGTTTTCGCCGCCACCAGGCAAATAGCATCGCCCAGATAATGGGTGATATCGCCTACGGCGATCATGGTGTCCCAGTCCTTTTTCAGATGGCCCACCTTGTTGATGCCGGGGATGTCCGCCGCCGTCAGGACGCAGACCACGCCGGGCAGGGCCTTGGCCTCCTCCGTATGGATGGCCAGCACCCGTGCACGGGGGTACTGGCTGCGGACGGCGCTGCCGTAGAGCATCCCGTCCAGATATACGTCATCAGGGTACTGGCCGGTGCCGGTGACCTTTTCCTCCACGTCTACCCGGTGGACCCGGCTGCCTACCTTCCAGTCCACCGGTGCCTCCGGCAGCTTGCCCTCCCGGAAGCATTTTGCCGCCAGCAGGATCCCGTCGATGATCTTCACATAGCCGGTGCAGCGGCAGATGTTGTTGCGGATGGCAAAGGCCGCCTCCTCCCGGCTGGGATCCGGGTTCGTGTCCAGCAGTGCCTTGGCGGAGATCACCATGCCGGGGATGCAGAAGCCGCACTGAACAGCCCCCGCCTCGCCAAAGGCCCAGGTGTAGACCTTCTTCTCCCAATCAGACAAGCCCTCCACCGTCAGGATGGTTTTTCCCTCCAGCTTATCCGTCTGCGGAACGCAGGCCTTGGTGGGCTTGCCATCGATCAGCACCGTGCAGGTGCCGCAGGCGCCCTCGCTGCATCCGTCCTTCACAGAGGTCAGGCGCAGCTCGTCTCGCAGGAACCGCAGCAGCTTTTGATTTTTCTCAGCGGTTACCGTTTTGCCGTTTACCGTAAAAACAGCCATGTCGGGTCCCCCCTTCAAAAGGTCAACCTTTTATTTCTTGAACTTATTATATAATAGGCTGTCTGTTTTCGCAACGGTTCTTTCTATCATTCGTTATCCTTTCCATAAGATAGCGAACCGAGGAAGTGCGGCAGCCTCTGTCACCCGCCGGAAACTCCTATGAGCCGCTCCCCCGATTGCCATCCCTTCAGGCTCCGATTTTCCCCCTCTGAGTGGGCGAAAAAAGTTTTTTGAAAAAAATAAAAAAAGTGTTGACAAAGAGGGGGTGCCCTGATATACTAGCTATTGTTCCGAGCGAACGAAACAAGTTCAAAACGAACTGACCTGGGGGATTAGCTCAGCTGGGAGAGCGCTTGACTGGCAGTCAAGAGGTCAGCGGTTCGATCCCGCTTATCTCCACCAATCGGGTGCGCTGAGTATTCTTAATAAATGCTTGCTTTGAAAAAAGCAAGTTTTTTGTTTTATGCCCACTTCTCTTTTGAAGCGGGCTTTTCTTATGCGGCGATTGCCGAAATGTCCAGTCCAGCGCTGAACTGCTCAAAGTCAATGTTGAAGTCGATATGCAGCCGATAGTCCCGATACACCTCCACACGCCGGATCAGGCAGCTCACAATCATTTTCTTTGACTCCGTGCTGGCGCTGTCGTACATATCCGCCCATGAAATAATATCGTCATACTGAGCGTTTAAGGCGTCCAGCATGGCCTGTCCCTCGTCGTAGGCCGCCTGCGCCGCCTCCATAGTGTGCTGAACTTCGAGACATTTTGTCTCACAGTCAGAAATCAAAGAACCAAGCAAATCCTGCGAAAAAGCACTTTCGCCCCGGAGAGATTTAATGACCTCTGCCCGGAGCGTATCAAGCTCGGCGGCGGCCTTGGCGTAGTCTGATTTTGCACTTTTGAGAAGTGCCTTCCGTTCTTCCATCTTTTCACGATAACGGATATTGACGATTTCACTTTTGGGGATCGCTTTCATCCGTTCAAAGATCTGCCGCACCACCTTATCAATGATACCGTCAAGTATATGCGCCGTGTAGCCAGTCTGCCCGTCACACTCGGTTTGTTTGCGGGTCTTGCCGTAGCAGATATACCGCACACGCTTTACAATGCGGTGAGCATCTTCCTTGCACGGATAAGCCTTGCCGTTGGTGGTGAGCGCCAGCCGGGAGCCACAATGCCCGCAAAAGACATTCCCGGCCAGCAAGGACTGGCCACGGGTATTCAGCGGTACACGCCGTTCCTGTTCGGCGGAGTTGGCACGGGAGGTACGAATGTGCTGTGCAGCCTCGAACAGCTCCTGTTCTATAATCTGTAAGTGGGGCAGCGTTTGGGAGCGGCTTTCGCCGCTGCGAAGCACCCCAGTATATGTCAGATTGCAAATGATACCCCGGATGCTGGCGTGATGCCACATTTTACCCGTCCTCGCCCGATAGCCGAGGTTATTTAAGTAGGTGGCGATCCGTTGAGCACCGAAACCCTCATGCACATATTTGTCAAAGATGATCCGTACCACAGCGGCCTCGGCCTCGTTGACAGCCAGCTCAAAAACTTCGTGCTTGCGTTTATTGAAGCGGCCGCTCTTTACAAGGTCATACCCATAAGGAGCAAGACCGCCCTTGAAACCGCCGTCCTCGACGAGCTGGCCGAGAGCGGTTTTTGTGCGAATTGAAGTCTTTTCGCTTTCGCCGTCAGCCTGCCAGAAGCGGATGTAGTTGGTGAGCTTGTCCGTGTGATTATCAAAACGCTGCTCACCCTCCTGCGTACTCCAGACCCGGATGCCGTTCTTAACAAACCATTCCACCACAAAAGGCGTTTCGTCAGCGATACGCCCGATGCGGTCAAACATGAACACGAGCAGAATATCGAATTTCCCCTGCTTGGCGCGCTCCTTGATGATTTGCAGCTTGTCCCGGTTTTCGGCTCTAACCTTATGCCCGGACACGCCGTCCTCCTGTTCCTCGTGAACAATCGTCCAGCCCATTTTTTCACAGAAGCGATGGCACTCTCTGCGCTGCATGGGAATGTCGGCTTGGCTTTTGTCGTTGTAGTCCACCTGCTTGTCGGTGGACACGCGGTATAGGCAATCAACCCGATTACCTGTCATCATTCTGTTTTCTATCATATTGATCCGTCCTTTCATTTGTCGATGGGTCAATGAAAAAACGCAATCAATACGCGGGGAATATGAAGTTTTCAAGGTACATAGGGACTACCCCCACTATTATTATCCCTCTGTTCGGGAGGGATTGCAAGGATGTCGCCGGAGCTATTTTTTGCCGTATTGTTGGCAAAGGAAGATAGTAAAATCTGCTTTACATGATGGAGCGCTGCCGCATTTTTGCAGTCTGCAAAGCTGGCGGTGATGGCGTAGCCATCCACAGCAAATGCGGTATGTTGTTTTCTCTGCTGCATAAGGACCTCCTTTTCAATTCTCGGCAACAGGGAAAGGCCAGCGCCTCATAAAAGCACTGGCCTGCAACTTATGACCTTGGGACGAAATGTCCCAAGGTGTTTTTGAAAGGCGGGAGCGCCGCACCCGCTCCTGTTGGCCTGTCATAAGACAGCTCATATTCAATGCGGCGCTCCCTCACAGCGGACAGCGACGATCCGTGACGGAGCATCAACTACTTTGCTGCGGAGAAGTGAAAACTACCTCTCATATACCAAGGACAAAAATCGTGCAAATGGAGATACCCTTAGAGAAATTTTTTCAAATATTTTCTCATGGCCGCCTTGCCGCTTTTGACGGAATGGCGAACGGCGCTCTTGTCCACGCCCTGCTCCCGGGCGATCTGGCGGTAGCTTTTGCCGAGGATCAGATGCGCCTCTACCCGGACGCCCTGCACCTCCGGCAGAGAGTTGAGGGCGTTCCACAGGTGGACGAACAGCTCCATACGATCCAGAAGCTCCTGCGGCGTCGGCTCATGCAGGCAGGCCGAGTATTCGATCCCATCGTCACAGTCGAGGGAATACTGCGCCTTGTTGCGGGTCGTGCGCCGCTGATAGGCTGCCTCATACAGCTTGTCCGCCTTCAGCTCGGCGGCCACTTCGTCGGAAACTTCGATGTATTCATCATGGGTGTACCAAGCGTAAAAGTCCTTCAGATTGATCGTAGTCATTACATTTTCCTCCGTTCAGATTTTTGTTGTGGGTGGATAGGTGATCTGAACGGGGATCTGGCGGAGAACGACAGCCAGGACAACCAGCTTTGGGACAAGTTGTCCCGAAGTGCAGGCATACAAAAACGCCCGCACAGCATGACGCTGTACGGGCGCACGAAACATGGTTGCAGTTGATATACTGGCATATTTCATATCCAAAGCCGAACTTACCCGGAGGGGAGCTACGCTTTTTTTAGCTGGTGAAGATCATGCGTACTATGAAAAAGCAAAACGAATACGACGATCCCTCCTTGGAAACCGCCGTGTTCCTCATAAGTCGTCGTATAACGGCGGCTTTTTATTGAGCCGACGAAAACAAAAGAGCCGATAATCCGCGCCCAAGGGCTACGGGTTATCGGCTCTGCGTCTATGCGTCTGGCTCTTTGATAACAGATATATTTAGTTCCTTAACGCATATCAGCGTTTCTTGTTTACACTTTGGGCAAAATAGCGGAAAATTTTTAAGCACAGTATCAATACGGATTTTTGTCCGCGTTTTGCTCCTGCAAATAGGACAGTTGATCCATTCCATCATTATTCAATCGGCACATTGTAGTAGAAACGACTGGCAAGAACATCTCTGTCCTTATAGTAGGTATAAATATTTTCCACTCGTTCCCAAACCTGTTCATCAAAATAGATATCACTTCTCTGGCTGATAATGCTTTCGACATGCTGTCGGAGGTTTGTATAGAATAGATCGGTTACTTCGTAGCAAACATACTGGTCATCTTCGTAAACCTTGTACTGCTCCAGCTGCTCAAATGTGATAATTTGACCGTGGATAAAGGCATAATCTTCCGGGCTCTGAATGTCATCTACACTGTAAGTGAAGAAATAGAGCAAGGGAACCTCTGCACCACCATCAACCTCGCCTTTGTGCTGGGGTACATAAGCACTTAAAACCAATGCGCTTTCACCCTCTGCGGAGCCAACGGGGATACCATAACCGTCAAGTGTATGTTCATGTAGCCCTGTGAGCCAATGCTGCGTTTCCAACGGAGCGGTTTTATCAAAAACAACATCCGGATTTAGGCCGCCAATAGCCAAGGGAGATGCCTCCGAGGCAACAATATCCCGATCAAGTGTAGCAAGTAGTTCTTGGCACTTTACAAGGTAGTTGTCAGCGTGGTTTCTCCGATCTGCAA
>OGLE01002362.1_pt1 | contig 12256 bp, 8 predicted proteins | sample 1572671 | NCBI WGS metagenome assembly OGLE01 (sample SAMEA2581923, study PRJEB24529) | metagenome | biome: Human gut stool | place: China | collected 2011 | reverse complement strand
GAAGCTGCTGCCCCGGGGCGGGTATCTGGCCACCTGCTCCTGCTCCCACTTCGCCACAGCGGAGAAATTTGAGGCCATGCTCCGCTCCGCTGCTCACGATGCCGGGGTACAGCTGCGGCAGATCGAAGCCCGCCAGCAGAGCTGCGACCATCCCATCCTCTGGGGCGTGGACGAGACGGACTATTTGAAGTTTTATCTATTCCAGGTCGTATAAATTCTGTCGAATATTGCGAAAAGGACTCGGATACTGATGCATCCGAGTCCTTTTTCTCTGCCCCTAAAATAGCGCCCCGGTGCCAAAGGGCACCGGGGCGCTGCTTTTTCAATTGGTTTTTATTGGGCGCACAAACGGAGATCAGCCGTATCCGCAGGTCACCAGTTCCCAGGCGCCGCCGTCGCTGCGGCCCAGCCACCACTGCAAGCCCTCATACTCCGTATCGGCATCCCAGGCGTCCCGCTGCTCCACGGGGGAGTGAAAGCTGCTGGAAAACAGGATGCACTGAGTAAAAGGCTCAGTCTGCTCTTTCATTTCCAGCCCGTTGAGCCACTCAATGTTTTCGTCGCTGCAGGCCGCGTCGCCGCCGTAGGCCAGGCTGTGAAGTTCACAGCCTTCCCAGGTGGCAAACTCCGCTTCAATTACCTGGATGGCAGCGTCCATGTCCTCCTGGGTGTAGAGTTCGGAATTGCCGTAGTCAATTTCCACCTTGGGCGGCTCCTGGGTGTCCTGCTTGCCGCATCCGCCCAGAGTGCCTAAAATCATGATCGTCAGGGAAACAGCCAAAAGTTTTTTCATATCCATTCCTCCTGCATTCCTCAATCATTTACTTTTCAGGTGATTCTGTGGCCTGACGGCTGAGCCGTCAGGCCACAGGTTTTTTTACGCCTTGACCTCTACGATGCGGACCACGCCGTCATAAACATAGAGGTTCATGGTGCCGCCGTAGGCTTTGGCATCATCCAGCGTCATCCACTTGCCGGTATCATCGTTGTAGCACTGAACATTGGAGGGGACCTCGTAGGTCCGGCTGCCGAAGTTCACTGCCGTCTTGCCGATCCAGGCACTGGAAGAGACGTTGCTCAGCTTGCTCATGGTAGCAAAGCTGGTGAACATGAGCCTGTCATTCACGCTCTTTTTGATACTTGCAGCCACAAAAGCACCAGTGCTGACACTGTTACCGCTATAAACCGTATATTTTTCTGTATCACTGCAAACGATCGTGATCGTGCGGTCAGTCTCCTTGCCGGTTGTCGGATCATACTTGCTGTCCACAATTGCACGGCCAAAAATCATATCGCCTGCAAGGCCGTTATTCAGCACGATCAAGTCCACCTGACCGGCCCAGTTGGTCCGGGCATAGGAGACGCGGCCGGAGTTGACGCCGGTCTGGCTCAACTCGCTGAGGGCGATCTGTCTGCCGCCGTCAAAGAGCATAACGTTGTCCGCCAGCTTTCTGCCGCCCAGCGTACCTTCCTTGGGAAGCAGGTCACCGCCGACACCGCCGGAGATCTTGTTGAGCTTCAGGCCGCTCTTGTCGGCATACACCGACACTACCTGACCGGCGTATTCGCTCGCTGTGCCGATGTTCAGCAGCGCACCGCCGCAGACCAACTGCACATCACCCTTTTCGGACACCACCGCCATGGCATTGCCCCGGGCACCGGTGTTGTTGGCATCCTCGGCACCGGCCACCTGACCGTCCGCCGTCAGCAGAAGGACGATCTGCTTGCCAGGCTTCAGCTTGGACAGGGAATCCACTGCCGTAGGCAGAACATTCAGTTCCTTGCCGCCCAGCACCGTAATGGTGGCGGGGCTGCTGGGAGAGGGCTTGCAGTCCTCGTAGTAGACGGACACCCGGGTATCGCTGACAATGATGGAATTGGTAGCGGAGGCGTAGGTCGCAACATCATACCGTTTGAGGTCTGCTGCCGTGGCAGGGGAACCATTCTTGTAAATCTGGTAGCTGTTGTTACCCGCCATGGAGTCCAGTCCGGCAACAGAGCCGTTGGCACCGATGATGACCGCCGCATTGGAAACGCCGCCACTGCCGGTGATGGGCAGGAAGGTCAGGATCTCGCCGGCGCTGTTGAGGACCACCTTGCCCTTGGAGCCGATGAGACTGGTAGAGGCAACGGGGTGCGCCATGGTATACGTCTTACCGCCGGCAGTCATCGTGCCCTGACCGCCGTCCACGGCAGTAAGATAGACCTCATCCTTACCTACGTTGTAGTTGAACAGGAGCGTTTCGCCCTTGCCGTGCTTGGCCTCAAAGAGGTTCAGGAACAGCTTGGCCGCCTGTGCGCGGGTCAGGCCCGCGTAAGCGGAGGTAATACCGGTGGACTTCAAAAGGCCGTTGGTCTGGGCCTCCGCCATGTAGCTCTGGGGCCACACGCCGCCCATGTCCTCGTCCTTGTAGCCCAGGCCCCGCATGAGGATCGTCACCGCCTGTCCGGCGGTCACGGTCTGGCCGGGCTTGAACTTACCGTCGGCAAAGCCGGAGATGATGCCCTTCCTCGCCGCCATATTGATGTAGGCGGAAGCCCAGTGGGAGGGCTTCACGTCCGGGAAGATGGTAACGGTGGAATACCGTCCCAACTCGCCGCTGCCGTCCATGGCGTAAACCGCCATCTTGCAGAACTGCGCCCGGTTCAGAATGGTGTCCGGGCGGAAGGTGCCGTCGCCGTAGCCGTCCAGCACACCCATGAGCCGCAGAGATTCCACGGCGGTGGCGGTGTAGCTGTCGCTGACATCGGAAAATTTGGTGACAGCCGCCGCCCCGGCAGGCACCGTCAGCAGGGAGCCCAGCATGCTGATCGCCAGCAGCCAGGTCAAAATTCGTTTTTTCATAAGTCTCTCTCCTTTAATCCGCCCGCAGGGCTTCCACAGGCTGGAGTTTCGATGCTTTTGCCGCCGGGTAGCTGCCGAACAGCACGCCCAGCGCCACAGAAAGCCCGAAGGCCGCCAGCGTCACCCAGGTGGCGGGGAAAATGGTCATCTGGAACAAAATCTTGCCCAAAGCCAGACTGCCGATGGTGCCGAAGATAATGCCCACAATGCCGCCCATGCCGCAGAGCATACCGGATTCGATGAGGAACTGGGCCACGATGCTGCTCCGCTGTGCGCCAAGGCTCCGGCGGATACCGATCTCCCGGGTCCGCTCCGTCACCGTCACCAGCATGATGTTCATGATACCGATGCCGCCCACCAGCAGGGAGATGGCGGCGATGCCGCCCAGCACCAGAGAGATCATGGTCAGCTGCTGGTTCTGATAATCCTGCCAGTAGCCTTCCTTCTGCACCTGATAGCCACCCATACTCTGATCTACCACGCCGGAGAGGTACCCGCCGATCTCGGTGATGGCGGTTTTCATGCTGGCGTCATCCTTGGCCTTTACCAAAAATTCTGTGGGGGCCGTATCCCCCAGCAGCCGGGTAGCGGTGTAGGGAAGGATCATAAAGTTATCCGTCTGGTAAGCGGAAGGGGTATCCGGCTCCACGCGGGCGCCATACACGCCCACCACTTCAAAGTTGTTGCCGTTGACCTTCATGATCTGTCCCACAGGGTTGGCGCTGCCGAAAAAGACCCGCGCCGCCTGCGCGCCCAGCACGCAGATCTGATTGTATTTCTCGCAGTCCAGCCACGCAAGGTCTCTGCCCTTTGCGATTGCCAGATTGTTGCAGGCGCTGTACTGGTCGGAGCCGTAGTAGATCTGCGGGGGACCGCTGACCACGTTGTACTGCTGGTCATATTTCCACTCCATTGTGGAGCTGTTTTTCGTACCGTATACCACCGTAGCGTTGGATGAGCCCTTGGGGGTAATGCCAATAATGGACTCCTTCAGTCCGGAGCAAAAGCGGTACAATCCGGCAAAATAGTCCTTGCTGATAGGATTGCCGCCCTCATCATACATATAGGCATAAACGCTCACTTCAATGCGGTTGGCACCCATGGCGGCAAACTGCTCCATGGTTTTTGCCTTCATGCCCTCCATGGTGGAGACAATGGTCATAACGGCGGCAATACCGATGAAAATAGAGAGAATGGTCAGGGCGCTGCGGCCCTTTTTGCCGCAGATGGACCGCCACGCCATCTTAAATGCCTGCCCGATGTTCAATACCAATCCACCTCCTGGGGGTGATCCTCGATGATCTTGCCGTCCGCGATCCGCACAATGCGCCGGGCCGTGGCGGCGATCCCGTTGTCATGGGTGATGAGAATGACGGTGCTGCCCTCCTTGTTCAACTGCTGAAGGAAGCCCAGCACCTCGTGGCCCGTCCGGGAATCCAATGCGCCGGTAGGCTCATCCGCCATGATGATGGGCGGATGGGTGGAAATGGCCCGGGCGATGGCCACACGCTGCTGCTGGCCGCCGGACATCTGGGTAGGCTTATGCTGCGCCCGGTCGGCGAGACCCACGCGGGTCAGCGCCTGTATCGCCAGCTCCCGCCGGTCAATGGGATCGATGCCCTGATAGATCAGCGGCAGCTCCACGTTTTCCAGCACCGTCAGGTTCTGGATCAGGTTGTACTGCTGGAAAATAAACCCGATCTGCTTGTTGCGGATGCGGGAGAGCTCCTTGTCGGAAAGCTCCCGGACATCCACGCCGTCCAGACGGTAAGTGCCCCGGGTGGGGATGTCCAGACAGCCCAGCACGTTCATCATGGTGGACTTGCCGGAGCCGGACTGTCCCACCACCGCCACGAACTCGCCCTTTTCAATATCCAGCGAAACGCCGTCCAGGGCCCGGACCTCGCTCTCAAGGCCCTCGCCGTAGATCTTATAGACATCCCGCAGTTCGATCAGTTTCGCCATGGCTTAACCCCACGCCTGATCGGTTATCATCTGGGTAAAGACGGTGTCGCCGTCATTTACGCCGGACTTGATCTCCACGTTATATGTATCCTGAATACCGATCTCCACCTGAACGGGATAGAAGCCGCTGGGGATCTCCTCGTCCTGATAGGGCAGCTCCAGCGCGTTGTCCGGCCGGCTGTCTGCCTGCACATAGACCACGGTGGCGGAAGAACCGTCCTCCAGCCCCACAGTACGCACCGCCTGGATGGGCACCATCAGGCAGTTGTCGTTCTGGCTGGCCTGGATCTGATAGTTCACATAGCTGTTGACCTGGAGGTTGCCCTCCGTGTTGTCCGCGGAGATGGTGATGGGATAGGAGGCCACGCCGTTATTCACAGTGCTGGACAGGCTCACCGTCTCCACCGTGCCGAAGGCGCTGGTGCCCCACTGGTCCAGGTTCACGGACATGCCGGTCTTGATATAGCTGATGTTCCGCTCGTCCACGGTGGCGCTGACGGTCACGGTGGAGGTGTCGGAAACGGTCACAAGGGTGCTGTTTGCCTGAAGTTCCTGCCCCGGCGTCACGGACAGACCGATAACCTGACCGGAAATGGGAGCCACCGCATTGCAGTTGTCCAGATTCTTCTGGGCGGCCTCCAGCTTCTTCTGGGCCTCTTCCAGATTCTGCTGTGCGGTGAAGATCTCCGTCTCGCTGTCCTCGCCGTCGATCCGCACCAGAACCTGACCGGGCGTTACGGCGAGATAGTCCACCAGATTACTGGAGATCACCGTGCCGCTGACGGTGGAGTTCAAATCTCCCACCCGGTAATATTGCAGTTTAGCGGCTTCGTAGGGATACACGGTATCGCCGTTCACAATCGTAGTGGCAGTAGCCACCATATCCTTGGCCAGCACACCCTCGTTGGGGATCACGATCTCGGCGGAAAACAGCTTAGAACCCTCCGGCGTGATGCGGCTGACCATGTGAACAGCCTCCACCGTGCCTTCCACGGTGGTCATCAGGGCAGGGATAGAGACCTGCACCTTCTGCCCCGCCTTCATCTCCCCGGCGTAGGCGTAGCTGTAATACTGCTCCAGACGCATCCGGGTATCGTCCGCGAGGACGGCGACCTTGGTGCCCTTGCTAATCTCGTCGCCGGGGTTCAGTGTCACAACATCCATCAGTTTTCCGGCGTAGGACGGAGAAAGATTCAGCCCCGCAATGTCCTTTTGCAGCGTATTGATCTGCTTCTGATAGCCCTCAACCTCATCGCGGGCCTTCTGGACCTCCGTGGCAGCATTGGGGGAATCAATGGTAAACAGGGGGTCCCCCTGCTCCACTTTCTGTCCCTCCTCCACGAATACATCCATCACCGTGCCCGCAGTGGTCAGGCTGATAGTCTCGCTGTTCTTGGCCTTTACCAGACCGCTGCCGTCCACCTCGGAGCTGATAGCGCCGTAGGACACCGTCGCCATGCCTACCTCGCTGCTGCCGTCCTTCTTTTTGAAGAATTTCACGCCGCCTGCGATCAGGGCGGCCACGACCACCAGCGCAACGATCCGCCGGATCGTACGCCGCCGCTTTTTCTTGTCTGCCGTGCTTTTTTCCGGCTTTTTCGCCGGGGTCTCCGGTGACGCCGGAGCGGCTGTCTCCGCCGGGGTCAGCTCCTTTTTCTCTTCCATGATCTCTGCCATGACATATTCTCCTTTTACGATTCTCCGGGCTGAGGCCCGCTTGTTTCCGATCCAGTGCTGTCAGCGCCCAAACAGGGCTGCCGACAGGCATATTCACCTTCGCTCACTGATGTTAATATAGCCAATAGGGTAAATCAACAACAAAACAGTAACAAATTCCATCAAAACCGCTTTCATTTGTAATAGACGGATTCAACTGCGAAAAGGTTTCCTTTTTTGCAAAAACTTTTTGATAACAGCAGACCGCACCGCCCGGGATCGTGGGCAGTGCGGTCACTTTTGTTGTTTTCAGGAGATCAGGCAGCCAGCCGCCGGGCGCTCATGCGCTGGATCAGCACGATGCCGCCGACCATCACGAGGCCAACCACATCCGATGCGGTGCCGGGGATCATCATGCACAGACCGCCGGCAGCCATCGCCAGACGGAACAGCATGGGGATCTTCTTATAGACGAAGCCGTTCAAAGCCGCAGCCACACCAAACAGACCGATGAGGGCGCTGACTACGATCTGCACCACTTCAAATGCACTGCTCACGTTGTCAAACAGCATAGCGGGGCTGTAGGCAAAAATGTATGGCACGATAAAGGCTGCGATGGCCAGCTTGGTGGCGTTGATGCCGGTTTTCATAGGGTTGGCCTTGGCAATGGCGGCGCCGGCATAGGCAGCCAGAGCCACCGGAGGCGTAATGTCCGCCACGATGCCGAAGTAGAACACGAAGAAGTGAGCCGCCACCAGAGGGAAGCCCATCTGCACCAGAATGGGGGCACAGGTGGAAGCCATGATGCAGTAGTTGGCGGTGGTAGGCACGCCCATACCCAGAATGATGCAGCAGATCATCGTCAGCAGCAGGCCGATCATGGTAGCGTCGCCTGCCATCTGCACGATGGCGTTGATGAGGATGGAAGCAAGACCGGTGACAGTGATGCAGCCGGCGATCATACCGGCCATGGCGCAAGCTACAGCCACGGTGATGGCGCCCTTGGCACCGGCCTCCAGTGCCTCCACGATTTTACCGAAGGTCAGCCGCTCATCCTTGTTCAGGAAGCCCACCACGATGGCGGCCAGAATGGACACCGCCGCGGAGAACTGCATGGTGCGGCTGCCGGAGGAAACCAGGAAGATCAGCAGGGCCAGAGGTATGATGAGATAGGCACGCTTGGCAAGCTCGCCCCAGGAGACCATCTCGGACTTGGGCATACCCTTCAGTCCCAGCTTCTTGGCTTCCAGATGGACGGCGATGAAAATGCCGGTGAAGTACAGCACGGCGGGAAGGATGGCCTTTACAGCCACCTTCGCATAGGGGATATTCATGTACTCTGCCATCAGGAACGCCGCTGCGCCCATGATGGGGGGCATGATCTGACCGCCGGTAGAGGCGGCGGCCTCCACCGCGCCGGCGAACTCCGGCTTGTAACCGGTTTTCTTCATCATGGGGATGGTGACGGAGCCGGTGGTCACGGTGTTGCCCACGGAGGAGCCGGACACCATGCCGCACAGGGCGGAGGAAATGACCGCCACCTTGGCGGGGCCGCCGGAAGACCAGCCCGCCAGACGGTTGGCGAAGCTGATGAAGAAGTTGGCGATGCCGGTGCGCTCCAGAAATGCGCCAAAGATGATGAACAGCACAATGTAGGTGTAGCAGACGCTTACCGGCGTACCGATGACGCCGCTGGTGGTGTAGAACAGCTTATAGACGATGTTCTTCAGCGCCTTGTAGAAGCTGGGGTCCCAGCTGAGCTGGTTATAGAACGTGTAGATCAGCAGCAGGCCCAGCACCACCAGAATGGGCAGGCCCACGCACCGGCGGCACAGCTCGATCAGTACCACAATACCGATGGCACCGACGATGATGTGGATGGGTTGAAGCTTGGTGGCCAACTGAATGATGGAGAAAGCGTTGATGGCAAAATAGAAGAAGCTGCCAGCGCCCAGAACCATCAGGATCCAGTCATACCAGGGCACATGGTTCACCCGGGCAGCACCTTTTCTGGCGGGATACACCAGATAGCCGATAATGATGATAAAGCCCAGAAACAGGGACAGCCGCCGCTCCGGAAGTGCCTTGCTGAACAGGGTCATCAGGATACAATAGATTGAGAAGGCCGACATCAGCACCCGCAGGGCGATTTTCGGAGCCCCCTCCCAGATACGGGTGTTGGATTCCCGGTCATACTTTTTCATGACCGCATCCACGTCCGCCTGGATATCATGCTCCATCTCGTGCACCTCGTGGTCGAGTGCCTTTTCCACTTCAACAATGGGGTCTTTTTTCTTGAACAGGCCCATATGGTCTCCTCCTTGATCGTTTTCTCACATCCGCAGTTGACAGGGGCAGCGGATCTCTGTCCTTCTCAACCGGGGATCGGGGTAAATTCTTGTAAATTGGTCCGCAGCAAGCGCTCTGTTCTTCCGTTCCGGAGAGCTGTGCTTCTCTTTAGAACCACTCACGGCTGCGGCGGATTTCTCCGCCGCAGCCTGAATGACATACTTATGGGTAAGGAAATGGCGGTGATGCTGTAAAAATCCCGTTCAGATCTTTACTTGGTTGCCACATCGAAGCCCTTCTCGGCGAAGTACTTGGCAGCGCCGGGATGATAAGGCACAGAGGTGATGGAAGCGCCGAACTCGGTGGACAGCTCGCCGTACTTGGCGTGGCTGCTGATCAGATCGGGGGCGTTGTCGAAGATGTCAGCCGTCAGAGCATAGATAGCATCCTCAGATACATCGTCACGGGCCAGGATCACAGCGCCCACAGCCACGGTGGTCACATCCTCGTCCTGACCGTTGTAGGTACCGGCGGGGATGACGTGCTTGGTGTAGTAAGGAGAGGCGGCCAGCAACTCGTCGATATGGGCGTCATCCAGAGACACCAGATAAGCAGCCTTGGTGGTGGACAGATCCATGATGGCAGTGGTGGGGGCGCCGGCCACGATGAAGGCGGCGTCGATCTTGCCGTCCTTCAGGGAGTCAGCGCTGTCGCCGAAGCTCTGATAGGTGGCGTTGATCTTGGTGAACTTGCCGTCAGCGTCCAGATCGCCCAGACCATAAGCGCTCAGGATGTCCACAGCGTTGAAGTACACACCGGAACCGGCAGCGCCGACAGACACGTTCTTACCGGCCAGGTCAGCCACGGTCTTGATGCTGGGATCGGTGGTGACGATCTGCACATCTTCCATGTACAGGGCGGCCACGGTGGAGAAGCAGTCGATGGGGTTCTCAAAGAGGTTGGTGCCGTTGTAGGCATAGGCCATCACGTCGGACTGGCAGAAGGCCAGCTCTGCGTTGCCGTCTGCCAGCTCTTCCACGTTGGACTTAGAGCCGTTGCCAACCAGACCGGTGACAGACACATCGGTATTGTTGGTGGCGTGCTGGGCGATAACGGAGCCGAAGGCATAGTAGGTGCCGGACTCGCCGCCGGTGACGAAGCGCAGCTTCGCGGTAGAAGCAGCGGGAGCGCTGTCGCCAGTCTCATTGCCGGAGGCGTTACCGCCGCCGCAGGCAGTCAGAGAAGCGATGAGGCCCAGAGCCAGAATCAGAGAAAACACTTTTTTCATTCCAAATCCCTCTTTCACAGTTGAATTAGGTGGAAACGCCCGGTGCTTTTTTCAAGGGTGTTTCCGTAAGCATGTGCATAGTATACATGCATATCATTCATTTTGCAAGGGTCATTTTCTCTTTTTGGTGATTTTTTGCAATGTTCAAGTATTCATCTTGCATTTTCACGCTATTCTCTGCGTTTTCCCACAAATGTCTTGCAAAACAAATGTCCGTCTTGCAAAAACACGCCCCGCCAGGAAAACCAGCGGGGCGTGTTTTGTGCAGTTTAACTAAGAGCAACTTACTGAATCACCTTGGAGTCTACAACTTCCTTCAGCTTGGCGGTGAAGTCCTCCAGGCTCATAGCGCCCAGATCCTCGCCGGCGCGGGTACGGACGGAGACCGTCTTGTTTTCCATATCCCGGTCACCCACAACGATCATATAGGGCACCTTCTCCAGAGTGGCCTCACGGATCTTCTTGCCGATCTTCTCGTTGCGGTCATCCACCTCCACGCGGAAGCCCTGGCCGTCCAATGCGTCAGACAGATCCTTGGCATAATCCAGCGCACGGTCGGTGACAGGCAGGATCTTCACCTGAACAGGAGCCAGCCATGCGGGGAAGGCGCCGGCAAAGTGCTCGGTGATGATGCCGATGAACCGCTCGATGGAGCCGAACACAACACGGTGGATCATCACGGGCACGTCCTTGCCGCCGTCGCTGGTGGTATACTCCAGATCAAAGCGGCCGGGCAGCTGATAGTCCAGCTGAATGGTGCCGCACTGCCAGGTACGGCCCAGAGAGTCCTGAATGTGGAAGTCCAGCTTGGGGCCGTAGAACGCGCCGTCGCCGGGGTTCACCACATACTCCTTGCCGATGGAGGTAATGGCGTCGGCCAGAGCGTTCTCTGCCTTCTCCCAGTCCTCCCGGGTGCCGATGTGGTCCTCGGGCATGGTGGACAATTCGATCTTGTAGGGCAGGCCAAACAGAGAGTAGACCTCGTCGAACAGGCGGGCGATGCGGATGACCTCATCCTTGATCTGGTCCTTGGCCAGCAGGATGTGGGCGTCGTCCTGGGTGAAGCAGCGGACACGGAACATGCCGTGGAGCGCGCCGGAGAGCTCATGACGGTGGACCAGGCCCAGCTCACCGTACCGCAGGGGCAGGTCTCGGTAGGAATGGGGTTCCAGCTCATAGACCAGAATACTGCCGGGGCAGTTCATGGGCTTGATGGCAAAGTCCTCGCCGTCAATGACGGTGGTATACATATTATCCTTGTAGTGATCCCAGTGGCCGGAGGTCTCCCACAGAGTCCGCTTCATGATCTGAGGAGTGGAGATCTCCACATAGTTCCACTTCTTGTGGACCTGACGCCAGTAGTCGATCAGGGTGTTCTTCAGCACCATGCCCTTAGGCAGGTAGAAGGGGAAGCCGGGGGCCTCATCCCGGAAAGCAAACAGGCCCAGTTCCTTGCCCAGCTTCCGGTGATCCCGGCGCTTGGCCTCCTCGATGCGCTCCAGATAGGCGTCCAGTTCCTCCTTCTTGGGGAAGGCGATGCCGTAGATCCGCTGGAGGGTCTCCCGGTTGGAGTCGCCCCGCCAGTAGGCGGCGTTGCAGGCCAGCAGCTTGATGGCGTTGCCCTTTACCCGGCCGGTGGAGTCCAGATGGGGACCGGCGCACAGGTCGGTGAACTCGCCCTGCTTGTAGAAGGAGATGGGAGCATCCTCCGGCAGATCCTGAATCAGCTCCACCTTGTAAGGCTCGCCCTTCTCCTCCATGAACTTGATAGCTTCCTCGCGGGGCAGCTCAAAGCGCTCCAGCTTCAGCTTCTCCTTGCAGATCTTCCGCATCTCGGCCTCGATCTCGGTCATGTGCTCCGGGGTAAAGGCAAAGGGTGCATCCATATCGTAATACCAGCCCTCCTTGATAGAGGGGCCGATGGCCAGCTTCACCTCGGGCCACAGGCGCTTGACGGCCTGCGCCATGATGTGAGAGCAGGTGTGCCAGTAGGTCTGGCGGTATTCCTCATTTTCAAAGCTGAATTCCTTGATTTCCTCAGACATAGTAATGTCTCCTTTCCTGCGGCGGTCTTTCCGCCCTTGGGGCAAAACAAAAAACGCCTCACCCCTGTTTTGGTCAGGGGTGAGGCGTAAAGCTCCACGGTTCCACCCTGCTTGCACAGTAAACAAACAGTTCATCATCATCTAATTTTTGTACTAATTCATTCAATA
>OGLE01002350.1_pt1 | contig 12333 bp, 7 predicted proteins | sample 1572671 | NCBI WGS metagenome assembly OGLE01 (sample SAMEA2581923, study PRJEB24529) | metagenome | biome: Human gut stool | place: China | collected 2011 | reverse complement strand
GTATCGTTCGGCAATGTATTACTCCAAATTGTTACCATATCCGATCTGTGATTTCTTGTAAATACACAATTTGATAAACCTACATAATCAATGTCGCCTTTTAAGAACAGCAACGCAGTAGATGATTCTTCTTCTTTATCTCCTACCTGCCTTAAACTGCCGTATAAAGTTTTATTAGTAAAAGAACAATTGCTTAATTTCACATAATCGGCAACTGCCTTAAAGTCAAAAAATACAGCGCCTGCTCTGATTTCGTTATTACTTTCATCAGTCGTCTGTGCCTCTGACAAATCAGGTGTTACGATAACATCACATTTATCCCATGTATGATATTTTCCGACAGAAACACCGTCAACCGAAGAGTTTGTAATTTTGACAGCGCACGGCACAGATTTATAAGTAATATCATTTACCGTAGTTTCAGTAAATCCGCAATTTTTAGTATTCCAATTAAAAGTGATATTATTAATGTATGTATTACCTGCAAAACAAATAATATACGGATTAATATTATTCGTTTTCTTCAACGCTTCGTCTGACAATTCAATTGTGGTAACTTTATTGTTTGCTTTAAAAAATTTACCTCTCCAGATTACTCTGTCCTTTATATACAAAGCACTCTTAAGAGAGTATGTTTTTAAACCGAATAACAGTTTTATATTATTACTGCCGATTGCATTAAAAAATTCACTTAGTAAAGAACCGTTGTTATTGCTTGCGGCATTGAAATCAGGGTGGCGTAATTCGTTGTTTTCGGCATCTACAACGCCGAAACATTCGATAGGAATTCCTGCTTTTGCCTGATCATTAGTAAAAACCGGAACCGCATAATAATTTTCGCTGATCTTAATTCCAAATGTTTTCTTATTCTTTGAAACAGAATAAGTAAAACCGTAACCGTCATCTTTATTAAAATAACCCGAAGTGGTTACAGTATCTCCCTCGTTAAAATTTTCTGCATTATTAATCATTTCTAAGAAAGTAAAGTTTGAATCCATAAAAATCTCCTTTATTTTATATTATTTTGAAAAGCTTTTCACCTACACTGTAAAAGCTCCGAAAATTGCACAAATTAGCGCAGTTTTCATTTAAGTTTTTTAAGTGAAAAAGAACTTTTGTGTTAACGCACAAATATTCGCATTAATTTTTGTTCGTTTTATAAAATAAATGAGAACAGAATAAACTTTTATAATTTCTCGGCAGAGCATTTTACTGACTGTAAATACAACACAAAACAACAGGCAGATGTACTATTACACCTGCCTGTTGTTTATAGATTAATTATTGCAAATAATTATATTATTTTGTCAAAACCTCAACGATTTCGCTGATATACATTTTATGGAAGTCGTTGTCGTACCACTTATCTACAGCGTCGTTATCAACAATGCTTTCGCCGTTCAAAAACTGTGCGTACATCTTTTTACATACAAGTACAAGTTTAGCCTCTGCAAAGTATGGAATACCGTCCTCTGTAAAAGCAGGTGTAAGACCTGTTTCGGCAACTTTGTCAATATCTCTGCCGCTCTTTGAACCGCAAAGCTTGAGTGCGTCACGGTATTTTTCGTCAAAAAAGCTCATTGTGTAGTAACCGTTATTCTCAATAAATTCAAATGTATATCTCTGCGGACGAATAAATGTAAACGCAACAGGCTTGCCCCACATAATGCCTGCGCCGCCCCAGCTGATTGTCATTGTGTTAAATTTATCGGAATTTCCGCTTGTTACAAGCGCCCAATCCTTGCCGATAAGGTCAAAAATGCTTTCGTTGATGTCTGACGGATTAATTTTCTTAAAATCTGACATAAATATCCTCCTTAAATTCTGCTCTTGCTTTAAAATAGATGAGAGCAGGTTTTTATTTTATTTTATTATTTTGTGCCTGTAGAGCCGAAACCGCCCTCGCCACGATCTGTATCGGAAAGTTCGCTGACTTCTGTAACGGTTGGGACGATTACAGGTGCAATCACCATTTGTGCCACTCTTTCAAACGGCTCGACGGTGTAAGGTTTATCCGAAACATTGCAAAGACCGACGCAGATTTCGCCCCTGTAGTCGCTGTCAATCACGCCAACGCCGTTGGCAAGGCAGATTCCGTGCTTGATGCCGAGCCCGCTCCTGGCGTAAACAAATGCGGCAACCGACGGGTTGGGCAACTCGATTGCTATACCCGTGGGAATAACCGCAATCTTCTGCGGCTCAACGGTGATTTTTTCGGTAATGCAGGCATATAAATCCATACCGGCGGCACCGCTTGTTGCGATTTTGGGAATTTTTGCGTTATCTTTTACTTTTTTTATCTTTAAATCCATAACTGTCCTTTCAAATTAAGTTGCATTTGTAATCTTGTTTTGCAGGATTTTTTTAAATTCCTTGCAAAAGAAAAATTTACTGAATTTTAATAATGTTTTATTAGAATATTAAAAACCTGTAATTTTTGTAACAAGGCATTAATTTAATTCTTTTAAACAATTTAAACAGAGTTATTAACATTAACATTGTTTTAACAATGCTATTTAACACTCCTTAGATATAAACCTCTTGTTGATTTGACTTTTAACATCGGATTTTGCGTAAATTCGCATATACTTTCCACATTTTCAACATAGTTTTCAACAGTTAAACGAAGTGAATAAAAAGATGTTGAAAGTGTTGAAAACTCATTTTGGGGTATATAAAGGGGTACACAGTTCAGCACTTCGGTACAAATTCCGTCACATTTCAGCGGGAATTTCTCACCCTTTCTGTCCGTCATTTTTGAGTTATTTTTGCAAGTTTTGCAAGAAATGTTTTCGCTCTTTGCAGGGCAGTTTACCGTAAGCATAAGAGGAAGATATCCGTAGGTGATAATGCCCCTCTTGATTGTGCCGCCCAGGCGGTTTATTCGCTCGAAAGTAAGTTCAAAACTGAGTTCAACATCCTCAAGTCCGTATTCCTCCGCCCAGAGCAGGTCATATGTGTTTACAAGGTTAAGTCCGAAACTTCCGTGCACACGCATATTTTCGCTTTTTGCCATATACACGGCGGCAAGATTTCCGCAGAGTGCGTCATTTACACCAAGCTGTTTTACCTCGCTTAGCCTTTTTGCTATTCTTTCTTCGTTTTTAAAAAGTCCTCTCGGAATTTCCACACCTATATTGCAGCCGTCAGCCATAAGCGATTTCAGTTTTTCGTTATCGGTATAAATAGGAACATAAACAAGCTCACATTCCTTAAAAGCAGGCGAAAATTTTGCGGTAGTCATTCTTGCTCTTATTGCGTTGCCTTTTGGCACACAGGAAGTGTTGGGTGCTGTAATTTCAATATCATTTATTTTGTAGTTATGCCGCTTTGCCCTTAAATCGTCAAGTTGAGCAAGTGCCTCTCTGCGCATCGCATTCAAAACAGAAAGCGGTAACGAGAGGCTGTCCTCTGTATTTATACTCAAGCTTTCAAAAAAATATGCCGTTGAGCCTGTCTTTTTAAGCTGGGTTTCGCATTTTGTCTTGTCAAGCGCAACCTTCTCTGCTTTTTGACAGACAAAGTCGGAAGTAACTTTTATATTATGCGTTCCGTCCGTGATTTCAAGGGTCGGATTTTCGCCGATTTTCGCCGTGAATGTACCGTTTATTGCAATATCGGAAAGCTCGTCCTTGTAGCTTTGACGGATTTTTGAAAAAAGTTTTTCGTCTGCCGATACAACATCGTTTTTTCTGCGGTATCCGAACATTTCATAGCCTGTTTTGCCTGTATAATAACCGTCGGTAAATCCTGTCCGTGAAAAAACATTTTTCAAAATTTCTGCCGTATCGTCGCTTATAAATCCGTTGTCACGCTGTTCTTTGCAGGCACGCACGGCGGCAGACACATACTCGGGGCGTTTCATTCTTCCCTCAATTTTAGCAGAGGCTACACCCATTTCCTGCAGCTGCGTAATATATGGTATAATGCTGTTGTCTTTAAGGCTTAGTGCGTGACCGTCCTTAACCTTTCCTACCGAAAACGGCAGACGGCACGGCTGGGCGCAAGCACCTCGGTTTCCGCTCCTTGAGCCGAGCATTGCGCTGAAGTAGCATTGTCCCGAAACGCACATACAAAGCGCACCGTGCACAAATACTTCGAGTTCAACGGGGATTTCGGCGGCTTTTTCAAGTTCTTTTTTGCTCATTTCCCTTGAAACCACAACCCGTTCAAAGCCCATTTCATAAAGAGCCTTTACACCGAGGTACGAGTGAACGCTCATTTGTGTGGATGCGTGCAGGTGCGTTGACGGCACAAGCTGACGGGCAAGGCGTGCGACACCCATATTCTGTACAATAAGTGCGTCAACATCTGCTCTTGCGGCAATCAGCACAGCCTCTTTAAGCCTTTGCATTTCATCGTCAAAAACAATTGTGTTTAAGGTGACATACACCTTTACCGAATGAATATGGCAGTAACGAACCGCCTCTTTAAGCTCGTTTTCGTCAAAATTATGCGCAGAAGAACGGGCGGAAAATTCCTTTTCGCCCAGATAAACAGCGTCTGCTCCGCTTCGTACGGCAGCAATAACACTGTCCATACTGCCTGCAGGCGCAAGAATTTCAATTTTATTTTCCATAACCATTATTGTAATCAATCAAATAATTAATCAAAAAGCGAGATCTGCTGTTGGCGCATTTTGCGGATGATTTCATCGCTTTCCTCATCATCTTCGCCCTCGTTTTCCTCTGCCTGCGCAGAATTAACCGCCTTTTGCAGAGCGTTTCTCAATTGTTCGTTTTCCTTTTCAAGTCTTTTATATTTGCGGGTAAGTGCAGTGTTTTCGTTAATAACCTCTGCAAGTCGGGTTTTGTACTCCGTACACTGTTTGTTAAGGTCATTTGTTTGACGAATAATCTTATCTGCCTTTGAAATGCACTCTTTTTTATTGCGCAAAGCCTTGTTGCGGTCATCGCAAAAATTAAGTGCCGCCAATATAGCGCAATCTCTTGTGTCAAGGTGATTTGTTGATGTTACAATTTTCTTGATTTGTGCTATAACATCATCGGCAACGCCTTGCACATATTTTTCGTCATCTGCAGTAATCAGCGCATAGCTCCTGCCCTCAATCTGCACGCTGACTTTTCTTTTAGTATTCATTACAGCACCTCTCCATATTCAGACTCTGCCTGCAAAATAACAGAGTTTTTTACAATAAATTATAATCCACACTAAATTATAATATAAAAAGATGCGTTATTAAAGAATTATGTTAAAGTTGTAATCTAATTTTGACATAATTATCCTTATATGTCGTTTTTTTGTTGATTTTTGTCAATTATATTGTAAACTGCTAACTCTTGTGTTAATATATAGTATGTGCGACAAAACGGTAGAGTTTTGTCGATTTCGCATTGTTTTACTAATGATAATATTGTTTTTTTTGATAGTAATTAATAACAGTTTATTAATATTACATATCAAAAAGCCTTTTGCGGAATATTATTTTACAGGGAAGTGATTATATGCCAGTTCCTTTTGATTCACAAAAAATTTACTATCGTACACCTTTCGGTGCGGTAGAAGAGGGAACAACCATACATTTAAGAATACTTTTGCCAAGAGATCTCCACACTCAGAGAGCGGATTTGGCAGTAAAGTATGACTACGATTACAACTGGGAATACTTCGGCTTTTTCTGGTGCGGCACATTTGATGACGCTACCGAAATCTGGGAGGCTGACTTTACTCCTAAAAAAATCGGTCTGTACTGGTATGGCTTTAAACTTCAAACAAAATACGGTATCAGATATATTGTACCGTCTGATCCGTATAATATCAGCACCATAGAAACTTCACCGGGCAGAAGTTGGCAACTTACCTGCTACAAAAAGGGTTTTACAACTCCAAAGTGGCCTGTTGGCGGTGTAATGTATCAGATTTTGCCTGACAGATTTAATTTTAGCGGCGAAGAAAAGAACCTTACCCGTACAGATTTTCAGCGCAATACAGATTGGTATGCACTCCCACAGTGGTGGCCTAACGAGAACGGCGAAATTACAAACAGCGATTTCTTTATGGGCGATTTAAAGGGTATTACTCAAAAACTCGACTACCTTGAGGAGTTGGGTGTAAGTTGTATTTATCTTAATCCTATCAGTGAGGCATACTCAAACCACCGTTACGATACAGGCGACTATTCAAAGGTTGACCCTATCCTCGGTACAAACGAGGATTTCATAAATCTTTGTGCAGAGGCTAAAAAGAGAGGAATCCATGTAATTAACGATGGTGTTTACTCTCATACAGGTTCTGACAGTAAGTATTTTAACAGAAACGGCAGATACGGCGAGCATACGGGCGCTTACAGAGATCAAAATTCTCCGTATTACAGCTGGTATAAGTTTAACAATTGGCCGAATGATTACCACTCATGGTGGGGATTTTACACCTTGCCGGAGGTAAACGAAACCGACCCGAAGTTCAATGAATATATCAACGGCAAAGACGGTATCGTAAGAACCTATATGCGTTACGGTAATTCGGGCTGGCGTCTTGATGTTGCCGATGAACTTCCCGACGAGTTTATGGAAAATCTGCGTAAAGCGGTAAAGGAAGAAGATCCCGAGGGCTTTATTGTAGGCGAAGTATGGGAAGACGCAAGTAACAAAGAGAGCTACGGCGCAAGAAGAAAATTCTTGCTCGGTGAAGAGCTTGACTCTGTTATGAACTATGTGTTCAGAAATGCAATCCTTGATTTCTGCCGTGGTGCAGACGCAAAATATGTTATGAACCAGATTATGAGTGTTATAGAGAACTATCCTCGTCCGGTTCTCCGTGTTCTTATGAACTCACTTTCAACTCACGATACAGAGCGTGCGCTTACAGTTATTGCAGGCGAGCCGCTCAACGGCAGAGATCGTCAGTGGCAGGCAAATCAAAAGTTAAGCTACGACCAGCGTAAGCGTGGTACAGCACTTTTAAAGCTTGCCGTAGGTATGCAGTATACTTTACCGGGTTTCCCGTGCGTATATTACGGTGATGAGGCAGGTCTTGAGGGCTATCGTGACCCGTTCAACCGTTGCTGTTATCCGTGGGGCAGAGAGGATAAGGAACTTATCGAGTGGCATAAGGCTCTCGGTAATTTAAGAAAGTCCTGCTCACCGCTTTGGGACGGTGATTTTGTAAAGGTTACGGCTGACAAAAATTTTCTGAGCTATATCCGTCTTGACAGCAAGTCATCGCTTTATTGTGCGTTTAATGCAAGCAATGAAGAAAGAATTATGGACCCACCGCCCGGATATGCAGACGGTACACCTATTTTAGATACAAAGCTCGAAAACGGAAAATTAACAATTCCGCCGCTCAGCTGTGCATTTATTATTAATGAAACAGACAGAAGATTGAGCCTTGCTTATTTTAAAACTACAAATTTTATTTATACCAAATCTTAAAGAACGGTCTGCACGCTGCAGACCGTTCTTTTGTTCTTTAAATTATGTATTTGGAAAATACTTTACCGTGCAATCATAAAAGTTTAGTCAACCTTTAAAAAGACTTGAATTGAATTTTTAAATTATTAAATCTATAATGTTATATTTATAAGTCAAAATAGTTTTGTTCTAAATGTTGGGGTAACAATAATAAATTATGGTTTAACTGATTGCTTTATCAAGTAATTATAAAAGTTTGGTCGACCTTTTCAAAGGTCGTGGGTGTGGGCAAAGCCTACAAATACTTTCCATTTATGCAATCTAACAATAGCCAAACAGCTCGCTGTTTGGCGACTTGAACGCAACGGCGAAAGTCTTTGCGAGAGCAACAAAAGGAAATAAACATCATTTTCATAGTCAACGCAATGCGTTGACTATGTTTTTAGCATTTCTGTTTATAATGGCTGTCGCCTGTTTTAACAAACTTAGTTTCAGCACGCAAACAGCGTGGCTGTTTGCGCCTGATAAATTGTTATATTGAAAAATTTTATGGGCGCTGTCCAAACCCGCAAGCCTTTAAAAAGGCTTGGCCTAAATTTTTAAGTCTATCTTTCAACTGTTATTTTACCCAAATTAAAGCAAAAATCCCGATAAAGTCGCACTTTATCGGGATAAAATTTTAATTAATGCTTAAATTTTGTACCGCCTTTTGATACATCATGCTTTGGAAGTTCTACATCTGCGGTGTCAAATTTTCTCTTTTTGGTTTTGCCTGCTTTACCTGTTGCAGGAGCAAATTTGTATCTGCCACGGCTCTTTACTGTAGCAATAATAAAGTAAACAATACCTGCAACACTTAAAATCAAGCACACAATACCTGCATAAAGCATCCAATGTCCGTTATCGGATTTACTTGTGTTTTTCTTGATAAAGTTGAAATCATCGCCGTCGCTGTCGGTAAGAGATGCGTTTTTGAGATTTGCGGAAATATCGTTCCAATCGCTCTGTGAAAGCGTTTTATCGTCAATAGTATCTTTGCTTACAGAATACATCTGTGCAGGAGGCGCAGTGGTTTCGGGTACAGTATATGTTGACTGACCGCCGCCTACATATACATCGTCGCCGTCGCTGTAGTATGGCTTATCATCATAACTGTAAGTAGGCTCTTCATAATAAGGTTCTGTAGGCTCCGTTTCCGGCTCGGGAGCATATGTCGGTTCCGGCTCGGGAGCAGGCTCGGTTTCAATAATTTCTCCGCCGCTTTCTTCGCCTTCAACCGCACTTACCGAAAAAGCAAATACAGAAAAACTGAGTGCAAGTACGGAAATTAAAGCAATTATTTTTCTTTTCATACTGTTGACTCCTTTCATATATTTAAAAGGTTATTAATCGGTTGAAAATATCTGCACTAAATGCCACACAAAGGCTGTGTGGCATTTTGGGTTTTAAATTTTTAGTTTGAAGAAGATGAACTTGAAGAACTTGAGCTTGAAGAACTTGAGCTTGCTGATGAGCTTTCAGGTTTTACAAAGTAAAGCTCAGGCTTGTACTGGTCGAGTACAGACTGGTTCTTTTCGCAATCTGTCTTTTGAGCAAGGTCATCAACATACTTTGCAAACTCGTCTTTTTTCATATCTGCAAGCAATTTGTTGCGCTGTGTTGAATCGTAAACATAGCTGTCAATGTCTGAGTTGATGTCACCCTTATAGATAAGGTAATAAACTGCTGTATTGCCTGAACCTACCTTAACTGTCTTAGCCTCGTTCGCTTTCATTTCGCCGAGAGCTGTCTTAAGCTCATCGCCGAGTGAACTGCTTTTAAGGTTTTCTACAGCTGATGTTGACGGATCGTCTGTAAGTGAGTTAGCTGTCTTGTACTTATTTACAATATCGTCAAAAGAAGTACCGTTATTAAGTTCCTTTGCGTAACCGTCAAACTCGTCTGTAATCTTCTTTGCGTCTTCGTCGGAAAGCGCTGCATCTTTGCTGTTGTTTGACTCGTCGGTTGTTGACTCATAAAGATTTGCTTTTATGTACTTATAGTCTGTATAGTTTTCTGTAAAGTATGAAATAAATTCGTCATCCTTTACCTCTTTTGAACCGCCCTCACCGTAAAGCTTTTCAAATACTGCTGTGTATTTTGTGTTATAAAGTGTTGTGCAATATTCAAAGCTTTCAAAAGAAACACCGTAAGGCTCGTACTGGTCTTTATAAGGCATATAGTAGCCGTATGAAGCGTAAGGGCCTACTGTCCAATATTCCTCGGCTGTTTTTTTAGCCGAATCTGCGGTAGCGCCGCTCATATCAATGCCGAGCTCCTCAACGAGGTTGTCAGTCACAATGTAATTAAGGCACATTGTTTCTGCCTCGTTTTTGATCCAATCTCTTGCAATCGCCTTGTCGCCGTCATCGTCTGTAATCTCAAGGTCAAGCCATGAATCGGATGCCTCATCATATGAAGCAAGTTTCGACGCATAATTTTGAGCTTGTGAGTAAGCTGTTTTAAGCGAGTAGCTGTAAACGCCGATTGGCAATTCTACTTTATCTGTCCTGTAAGCCCATTCTGCATTAAGGCTGATTGGAGTGCAGCCAACCGCTGCAACAGCAATAATCAGTGCAAGCAACAATGAACCGATCTTTGCATATGGTTTCATAATATTTACCGTCCTTAAAAAATTCTATTTCACCCGTAAAATGACAGGGTGCGTACTTTATGATTATACACAAAAAAATTTGCATTGTCTATATATTTTCTAAAATTTATTGCTTTTTCGGCAAAATTTTCAGACAACTGTCAGATTTTAAATACTTTTTTGAGCATATCAAGCGATGAATCGCCGCCGCATCTTATTGTAATGTACGGTTTGTTGCCCGCAGACAGCATTGCTCTGCCGTTGAGCCTTGAAAGAAGTTCTATAACCTTCGGCGATTTTATCTCTTTGACAAACAGTAAAACATTGGTATCCGTCTGCCTGATTTCGTAAATACCCATTGCGTTTGCACAGTTTCTTATAAGCGCAATATCAATAAGTCCGAGCACAGATTCGGGAATTTCACCGAAACGGTCTTTGAGTTCGTCCTTAACATCAAGGCTGTCCTCTTTGTTGCGTATATCGGCGATTCTGCGATATACATCAAGTCGGAGAGTAAGGCTTTCTACATAGCTCTCCGGAATGTGCGCATTTACCGAAATATCAATAAGACAATCAAGGTCGGCAGACTGTGCGGCTTCGCCCTTTTCTTCGCTTACTGCCTCGCCCAACAGCTTAAGATACATATCGTATCCGACAGATTCCATATGTCCGTGCTGTTGAGCACCCATAATGTTTCCTGCGCCTCTTAATTCAAGATCTCGCATTGCGATTTTAAATCCGCTTCCAAATTCGGTAAATTCTCTGATAGCGGCAAGGCGCTTTTGCTGAATTTCTGTAAGCACTTTGTTTTTGCGGAATGTAAGATAAGCATAGGCTCTGCGGTTGCTTCTGCCTACTCGTCCTCTTAGCTGATGCAGCTGTGAAAGTCCCATTCTGTCCGCATTTTCTATAATTAGCGTATTTGCGTTCGGCAGGTCAACACCCGTTTCTATTATAGTGGTGCATACTAATACATTTACTTCCTGTTCAATCATCATTCGCCATACTTTGCTAAGTTCGTGCTCTTTCATTTTGCCGTGACCTATGGCTATTTTTGCCTCGGGCACAGCCTCAAGAATTCTTGAGGCACAGGATTCAATAGTCGCAACATCGTTATGCAGGTAGAAAACCTGTCCGCCTCTTCTCAGTTCCTTGCGGATAGCCTCGTTAATTACCGCATCGTCATGTTCAAGAACATAAGTCTGTACAGGCTGACGGTTTCGAGGCGCTTCCTCGATTACACTCATATCTCTTAAACCGCTCATTGCCATATTGAGAGTTCTTGGAATAGGTGTAGCCGAAAGAGTAAGAACATCAACATTTTTGCAAAGCTCCTTAAAGCGTTCCTTTTGTGCCACGCCAAAGCGCTGTTCCTCGTCAATGATTGCAAGTCCGAGGTCACGGAACTCCACATCTTTTTGCACAAGTCTGTGTGTGCCTACAACCATATCCACCTCGCCTCGTTTGAGTTTTTCAATGGTTTCTTTCTGCTGTTTTGCTGTTCTGAATCGTGACAGCAATTCAATTCTTATCGGATAGCCCTCAAAGCGCTTGCACACAGTCTGGTAATGCTGCCACGCAAGAATTGTTGTCGGGCAAAGCAATGCGCATTGTTTTGAATCCGCAACGCACTTAAATGCCGCTCGCAGTGCCACCTCTGTTTTGCCAAAACCTACATCACCGCACAAAAGTCTGTCCATCGGTGAGGTTTTCTGCATATCCGTCTTGATTTCATCACAGCACCTAAGCTGGTCGGGAGTTTCTTCGTATTCAAACTTAGCCTCAAAATCGTGCTGCCATTCGTTATCTTGTGAAAAAGCATAGCCCTTTGCTTTCATTCTTGCGGAATAAAGTGCAATAAGCTCCTTTGCAATGTCCTTTACAGATGCTTTTACTCTTGACTTTGCTTTCTGCCAATCCTGCGAGCCGAGTTTATTAAGCCTTACACGACTGTTTTCGGACGGGCCGATATATTTTGCAACCATATCAAGTTGAGTTACGGGCACATAAAGAACATCGCCCTTTGCATACTCAATCTTGATGTAGTCTTTTACAATTCCGTGGGTATCAATTTTACGGATACCGCCGAAAATACCTATACCGTGAACGCTGTGTACCACATAATCGCCCTGCGAAAGCTCCGAAAGGCTGTAAACCTCCCGGCTGTCCTTTGATATTTTCTTTCTTGCTTTCTTTTTCGGCACATACGAAATATGCCCCTGTGTGATAATAAAGAATTTTTCGAGCGGATATTCAAATCCTGCGCTCAAAGTACCGGGCAATACAAATAATGCGTTTTTCTTTATTTCCGACAACTTATCGGCATAC
>OGLE01002342.1_pt1 | contig 12377 bp, 9 predicted proteins | sample 1572671 | NCBI WGS metagenome assembly OGLE01 (sample SAMEA2581923, study PRJEB24529) | metagenome | biome: Human gut stool | place: China | collected 2011 | reverse complement strand
TTCTTCCAGTTGTCGCCATCATCATCGGAACACCCGATGAATCCGCTTGCCAAAAGGCAAAACATCATAAATAAATAATTACTTTTCATTTTCCGTTTTTATTTAGCTGTTATTTTTCAAATTATTCTTCTTCCGTTTTAGGCGGAACCACTTTACGAATCCGTACCCAATACCATAACGTTGAGTATGGAGGAATTAAATATTGTTTAAGTTTAGTACGATCTCGGAAAGTTATTTCCCGGGTTGTACCTACCGCACCGTAAGCCATTCCATAAGGCACGATAATATGTGCAGAATCTCCAGCCTGTAAATGTTGTAATCCTTTTACCAACCCAGTCGGATAATTTTTCTGCCAAGTCTCATTAAACAAGAAATAAATAGAATCACGTCCCATACTTCTCAACACCCGATTTTGTAATCCCACATCATCCAGCAAACCATAATCCATTTCCAACAAAACAGAATCCCCTACTTGAATATCTTGATCGCCCGTTCCTTTCTCCAAAATAGCTGTATAAGTAACTGTATCCCGCTCTCCAATAGATGAAATTTCTCGCGTAGGAAAGTCAACAAAAGCACTCTCCACGCCTATAACGTCTACTAGATAACTTCGAATCAACTTATACTCATTCACTTTCACATCGTTAATGAGCTTATGTGCCTTTAACTTATAATGTAACGGTTTCCCGTAATTATTCTTATCTCCAGCCAAAATAGAGGGTACAATCATTTCTCCACCCATACTTCCAACACTAATATGTCGAAACGCTTCTGCCACATAATCATATTTCTTGATCGTGTCATAACGATAAAGAACCGGTCCTCCAAAAGCATAAGTAAACGTGGAATCACCCTGTTCGGGAGATGTCGTATCCAATTTATCCCCATTTAGATAGAATTTCTCGTAATCCATCAACACCCATCCTGTATCTTTCGCAACCTCGCCACTATTATCGTAATTGAAAATAAAGACGGTATCGATCAACATGCCTTTCACGCTATAATACTCAAGATAAAGAATCGGCGTGGTAATCTGACTCAGGTACTCGTGAATAGCGATCTTCTCATTTTCCAATGTATCAATCAAATCGAGATCTTCTTCATCGTTATTACAACCGAAGAAAGTCAACGCAAACAAACTGCTTAATAGAATCAGAAATTTATTCATTATACTACTTATTATCTATTGGTACTTCTACCCATGCACCTTGATGCAAACGCATCGTGCTCTTTATTCCGACTTCCCGCAACCACTCGAATGCCAACGCCCGGTTGTCATTAACCAACTGGGGCAAATGAGCGTCAGAATTCACCATCACGGGAATATTCAACTCTTTCAACCACTTGAAATACTTCACATTGGGGAACATCATCCCCTTTTTCGTGTATGCTTTCGTGTTCACCTCCACCATGACGCCCTTCTCCGCTATCAAGGACATATAGTCCCACAACAACCGGTTATACCACTCCTGTTCCGTCAACGTGCTATCCATCAGTGAACCGTTCATGGATATTTTATCCAAATGCGCCACGAAATCAAAACCACCCAACTCCACCATCCGGGAAGACGCCTTGAAATAAGCCTCCACGAGATATCTCAGATCATCATGAAAGACCAAACGCAAGTTCTCCCTAAAATCCTCGAACTTCCCGTCCATATCCATGATCTCACCCGTCTGTTCCTCGGTCACGAGATGCACGGAACCAATGCGGTAATCCAGCGGCATACGCTGAAAATATTCTACTGCCGGTCCCCAATCATCATTCAGATAATCAATTTCCATCCCCACATAAAGCTCAATCTGCCCCGCGTATTTCTCCTGCAAACGCTTTATCTCCGTCAGGTAAGCCTCCACGTTTCCTTTGCTTAAAGACCAACGGGTCTCGAAAGGAAGTGGTGAGTGCGAAGAGATCCCGTAACTATGAAATCCCGCCTCGATGGCAGCCTTCACGAAATCCTCCGCCGGGGCTTTCCCGTCACAAAAATTACAATGACTATGATACGTGCATAAATCCATCAGCTACTCCTTCACCCAAGCATGAACAATTTCGGCCACGTACACTTTGTGGAAATCCTTCTGGCCGTACTGGCTATCCACGATCTTCTTGTCCAGAAAAGCCTCTTCCTTCAAGAAGTCAGTATATAATTTCTTACACTCCAACACCAATGTTGCCTCCTCGAAAGCCGGGTTCCCGGCCTCCGTGAAATAGGGCGTCAACCCGCTTTCCTGCACCTTATTCACGTCACGTCCCGAAACAGAACCGCATACATCCAACGCATGACGGTACTTCTCGTCAAAAAACGACAAGGTAAACTCATCTTTTTTCTCCGTAAACTCGAACGTGTAACGTTGTGGTCGCACAAACACCATCACCACGGGTTTATTCCACAAATACCCCATCGATCCCCAACTAGCCGTCATCATGTTGAACTTCTCCTGATCCCCAGCCGTCACCAGCATCCAATCCTGACCGATCAACTTGATCACGTTCTTGTCTATATTCTTAGCTTCAATCTTTCTCATCTTTATTCAATTTAACACCAACTTGTAACCTGTAAACCTGCAACTCGCCGCAGGCGATCTTCTTACATTCTCTCCGGCATCTCTATTCCCAACATCCCCATGGCATTCTCTATTGCCACGCTACATTGCCGTGCCAGTAGCAAACGTAAATTACGCACTTGCTCGTTTTCTTCCTTCAGTATAGAGTAATCATGATAGAACTGGTTAAATTCCTTTGCCAGTTCATAAGCATAGTTCCCGATCAATGCCGGGCTGTAATTATCTCCGGCCTCTTTCACGACCGCGGGCAATTTAGCAATCAGCTTAACCAAATTCTGTTCCTTCTCGGTTAATGCCGTGTGAATATCTCCCGGAACGATCTTTACCCCGGCCTCTTCCGCTTTACGCAAAACAGACTTAATACGCGTATAGGTGTACTGGATAAATGGACCCGTGTTCCCGTTAAAATCAATAGATTCCTTCGGGTTAAACATCATGGTCTTCTTCGGATCAACCTTCAAGATAAAATACTTCAGCGCCCCCAAAGCAACCTTACGATACACGTCCTCGGCCTCTTCTTTCGTGTAACCGTCCAGTTTCCCCAACTCCTCGGAAGTCGTACGAGCCGTGTGAATCATCTCGTCAATCAAATCATCGGCATCCACCACCGTCCCCTCACGGGATTTCATTTTCCCCTCCGGTAATTCAACCATACCGTAAGAAAGATGCTTGATCTTGTCGGCCCAATCGAATCCCAACTTCTTACAAACCAATGACAACACCTGAAAATGGTAATTCTGCTCGTTACCCACCACGTATATCTCCTGATCCATATTAAACTCGTTGAAACGATCGTATGCCGTACCAATGTCCTGCGTCATGTAAACAGAAGTCCCGTCATCCCGCAACAACAACTTGTGATCCAACCCATCACCGGTAAGATCGGCCCACACGCTTCCGGTATCTTTCCGGTAAAGTACGCCATCAGCCAAACCTTTCAACACGAGGTCACGCCCTTTCTTGTATGTCTGTGACTCGAAATATACTTTGTCAAACGAGATACCCATCATTTTATAGGTCTCGTCAAAACCTTTCAACACCCAATCATTCATAGTCCGCCACAAAGAGACCACCTTCTCGTCCCCGGCCTCCCACTTACGCAACATCTCCTGAGCCTCCAACAAAATCGGGGCCTCTTTCTTCGCCTCCTCTTCCGTCTTGCCCTGCGCCATCAACTCCTTGATCTGCGCCTTGTACTCCTTGTCAAAACGCACGTAATAATCTCCCACGAAGTGATCCCCCTTAGTTCCCGTACTCTCCGGAGTAGCACCGTTGGCAAACTTCTCCCACGCGATCATACTTTTACAGATATGGATCCCCCGGTCATTCACCAAGTTCACCATAATCACGTTATGCCCATTTGCCTTCTGAATCTCAGAAACCGACCATCCCAGAAAATTATTCCGGATATGTCCCAAATGCAAGGGTTTATTCGTGTTCGGTGAAGAGTACTCAATCATATAGGTCTTCCCGCTAGGCTCCTTCGCATAACCGTACTTCTCCTCTTTTGCCACGTCATTCAACACCTCGATCCAGTAAGCAGAAGAAATCACCACGTTCAAAAATCCCTTGATCACGTTGTAGGTTTCCACCTCTTCAATATTTTGTTTCAAATACTCTCCCAGCTCTTTAGCCGTTTCTTCTGGCGATTTTCTGGAATATCGGGTAAACGGGAAAACGACCACGGTCAAATCACCGGCAAATTCCTTCCGGGTTTCCTGCAATTGTACGTCTTTCTCGGTTAATTCAACCCCATAACAAGCCTTTACGGCCTCCAGCACCTGCTGAGTAAGCATTTTTTCTATCGTCATATCTCTCAAACTTTTAATACCGTATTATCCATTGATTTGCAAAAATACAATTTCTTGCTATAAATCCCCGCTAAACCCGAAAAAAAACAACATAATTTTTCCCCTGTTCTCATGATCTCCAAAAAATCACAAAAACAAGGGAAAGACCCTTAATTTACAACTGAATTAATTTATGATTTATGAATTACGATTTACAATTAAAAAGTACCAACCATTCGAGACCGAAATCATAAATCATAAGTCCTACCGTCCTCCCAAAATTCTCACATACTCCGCGTACGCCACCTTATACTGGTAATTCGCCGAAACCACGTTCGTGTAGGCTTGTAACCAAGTCGCCTGCGAAGACAATACATCCAGAATCGGTAACTTCCCTTCGTTATAGCTAAAGGTATTCAATTTCAAATTCTCCCGGGCAATTTCTAGCGTAGAATTAGCAATCTCCACCTGTTTCCAGTTCTCGTTCAACTTCACCCAAGCATTTGCCAGTTCCTCTTTCACTTGATCCTCGACTTTACTCATGGCTAACTCCTTACTTGTCTCCATCGCCCGATTCTGTTTCACGTACTGGCGTTTCTCTCCCCAGTTGAAAATAGGCATACTCAACTTCGCAAAAGCCACCGTCGCAAACTTCTCGTCACCGGAAACATTAATCAATGGCGTACCCCACGTCTCCTTCACCCCCACGGCAAACTGCGGCAGATATTTGGAACGTATAATCTTGGTCTGTTGCTTGGTCAAATTAAAATCCTGCACGGCAATCTGGTAATCGGCCCTCCGTTTCAAGGCCACCTCCAACGGTTGCAAACCCGGAACCATCACCGGTTTCTGAATCGAGTCCGTAATAACCCACTTTTCCTCTAAAGGAACCCCCATCATGATTTTAAACGACTGCATCGCTGTCTGGTAATTCATATTCCGGGTAGACTCTTGCAACTCCGCCTCCTTCAAGCGGGTCTTCACCATCAGCAAGTCGGTCTTGCTAATCGCCCCCTCGTCAAAACGTTTTTGTACAATCCCGTCCAATTCCTTCACGATCAACACGAACTCTTGGGAGATATAAAACAAACTCTCGTTAGCCGCCAACGTCCAATAACTCACGTCAGCCGCATAAATAATATTATCGGTCGTCAACTCTTCTCCCAAACGGGCAATCGCTTTCTGTAACCTAGCCGCCTCCTGCTGCTTGCGTACCATACTCCCCGCGTACACGTTCTGCGACAATGCCGCCTCCGCCGAATAATTATTGTGTTTCAGATCAACCCCCTGCATAAATTCCACGTCTTCTATCTGATACGAAAAATTCCCACTCAATTGCAATTTCGGGAAGAATCCCGTCTTTACCCCCTTCAACGCGTATATTGCCGCCTTAACAGCCTCTCTCGATTGCTTGATGTCCTGATTATACTCCAGCACCTTCGCCCGGTACTCCTCGACCGTCAAGGTCTGCGCTATCCCGCTCCCCAACGTCATCCATAAAATTCCTATTATAATAACAAAAACCTTCATACAATTAAAAATTGAATATTGAAAATAAACTCCCTCCCCCCTTCGGGGTACTCCCTCTAAAATCATTAAATCTAAAATCACTCCGCTTTTATCCTGAATATCAAACAATACGTCACGGGCAACACCACGATAGTCAACAAACTGGCTACCAGCAAACCACCCATGATACAAGCTGCCATCCCGCCAAACATAGCGTCAAACAACAAGGGTAGCATTCCCAATATCGTCGTACCCGAGGCCATTGCCACCGGAACGATTCTTGACTTCGTGGCCTGCAACACGGCATCCAGCGGGGCCAACCCGTTCTCCTGTTCGATACCGATCTGGTCCACCAGTACAATCGCATTCTTGATATTCATCCCTACCAATCCTAACACGCCCAGTAAAGCGAAAAAGTCGAACATTTTCCCCATCATCAGCAAGCCGAAGACCACCCCGATAAAAATCAACGGCACCATCAGCAATATAATGGTCGGTTTCCGGTACGTTCTGAAAAGCAACAACAACACGATAAACATCAAGATAAACGTCAACGGCATATTGGCAGCCAAAGCCTCGTTGGACTCCACCTGACTCTCGTCCTCCCCGAATATTTTCATCCGGTAGCCTTCTGGCATATCCATACTTTTCACCTTGTTCCACACTTCCGAGAAAGCCGCTTTCGTGTTCGCTCCCCGTTTGGGGTCACATTGCGCCATCATCACCCGGTCCCGGTTATACCGTTTGATCACGTTATAATGATAATCGTATGCAAAGCTATCCACCACCTGCGCCAAAGGCACCGTGAATCCCTGCGTGGCAAACACGGGCAGCGTCTTCATATTATCCAGATTCTTACTATCAAACCCATCCTCTTTCAGCAATATTGGCATAAACAAATCCTTCTCCCGGAAATCCCCGATGGCCAACCCGTTCGTGGCAATTTTTAAGGCGTAAGCCACCGACTGGCGGGTTATCCCTAGGCGTTGTCCCCGTTCCTGCGAGTAGGCCGGTTCCCAAACGGGAACCTGATTTCCCCAACTACTTCTAATATCCGTCACCATATCACATTCTCGCATGATATTCATCGCCCGTTCCGTCAAAGCTGCAAGCGTGTCGATATTCTCCCCGATAAAACCGATCTCGATGGCGGCCTCCACCGCCGGGGACAACTTGAACAAAGAGGAACGAATCAACATATCCGGGTAATTCTCCCGCACGTAAGTATTCAAACGCTCCTCCACGATCGGAGACTGTTCCTTTTTCTCCACCTCGATCAACAGATTCCCGAAATTCGCTTTCGGCCCGAAAGATGTACTTGCCAGATAATATCGTAATGGTGATCCCCCGATTGTTACCGACACGTTCACCACCTCATCCTGATCCAGCAAATAAGCCTCAATATCCGACATCATATCCTCCGATTCCCGAATACTGAACCCTTCCGGCAGGAAACAATCTGCCCGGAAATAAGGTTTATCCATACTCGGGAAGAAATTCTGCGGCATAATCCCCATGATATACATGGACACCAAGAACAAACAGACCACCGAAACAATCGTGATCACCTTATACTTGATCAATCCCCGTAACACGGAAACAAACCTGTTGTAGAACTTCGTATCGTAAGGATCTTTACTAGAATCTCCGGAATTCTCCTTCAGTATAAAATTACCGAACACGGTCGTCTGCGTCAACGCCAGAATCCAACTCAATCCCAGCGAAACTGCCAGCACGATAAACAAAGGTTTCACCATTTCTGCCACCGAAGAAGGCGCCAAGTACAAGGGTAAAAAAGAAAATATAGCAATCAGCGTGGCCCCCAGCAATCCCCATTGCGGAACCGTAGCCCCCTTGATCAAAGCATCTCGCCGACGCATACCCTTTTTAATCAATATCTGGGCATTATCCGTCACCACGATGGCATTATCCACCAGCATACCCATTGCTATAATAAAAGCTGCCAGCGACGTCCGGTTCAACCCGACTCCCATAAACTGCATGATCAGCATCGTTCCACCGATCGAGAAAATCAACGAGGAACCGATCAGTAACCCGGCACGGGTCCCCATCACCAGCAAAATAATAAAGATCACGATCACCACGGACTCCACCAAGTTCAACAAGAAGCCGTTATTTGCCTCCCGTGCAATCTCGTTCTCCGGGTAAAGGGTCACGAGTTCGATTCCCACGGGCATCAACTCCTCCAACTGGCTCAATCGCTCCTTCACCTTATCCCCCGTCTTCACCACGTCACGCTCCGGATCGGTCGAGATACCGATGCCGATAGCCCGTTTACCATTCACCCGCATCAAACTGTTTGGCGGGTCCATGTACCCCTTTTCTATCGTGGTAATATCCCCCAGCCGGACCTGTTGTCCCGCCTGGGTTACAATCAGCTGGTTACGAATATCATCCAACGTCTTGTACGTCCCGTCAGCCAATATCTTCAATTCCAAACTCCCCGCCCGTTTCTCTCCCGTGTTAATCAAGGAATTCTGCGACTTGATCGTCTGTATCAAAGAGTTCAAATCAATTCCCGAATTTGCCAACTTCGACATGGAGATAAACACGTTCACCACCTCCGTCTGTTCACCGTACAGGGCCACCTTCTGCACCCCGTCCACGGAAACAAGCTGGGTCTTCAATTTTTGTCCCCACTCCCGCAAATCGTGATAAGAAAAACCCTCTCCGGCCGTCAGCCCGTAGTATATCCCGAACACGTCACCGAAATCATCCGACACGCTGATCGTCGAGGCTCCCTGTGGCAGCGACGGTTGTATGTTCAACACCTTACGCCGTAACTCGTCCCACATTTGGGGCATCTCCTCCGGCGGGGTTGCCGGGCTCAACTCGATTTGTATTTTAGACATCCCGTAATAGGAATCCGATTTGATCTTATAAACCCGGCGCATGGATTGAATTTCCCGCTCGATCGGCTCCGTGATTAACTGCTCCACCTCATTAGGTGTGGTCCCCGGGAATCTCGTTATAAGGACCGCCGTTTTAATCACGAAAGGCGAATCCTCCTTTTTCCCCAGCAGATCGAAAGACAAAACTCCCCCGACTAACAATATGGCCAAAAAGAAATAAACGACCTTCGTGTTTTCCAGCGAATATCTAGCTATATTCATCATATCAACCTATTTAAGCAACTTCACCTTTTGACCTTCCGTTATGTAATTCGCCCCTGCCACGACAATCGTGTCCTCATTCGTGAGTCCCTTCTGCACCATGATCTTATCATTCCCGAACAATTGCCCGATCTCCACGGTCCGGCTAGTCACCGTCTCCGTCTTCGGGTCATACACCCAAACACACGTCTCGTTCGTGGTCGAATTCTTGAACAACGCGCTCATCGGCACGATATAACTATCCTCCACCGGAGTTTCTATCTTCAAATTTACTTTACAGGAAAAACCGGGATATATATTATGCTTATCCCTCGAAAACCGGGAATCATCAATTACCAATTTCACCGGAATACCCGTTCCATCGGGCGAGGCATCAATAAATTCTTTCACTTTCGCCTTGAACCAAATCCCCTTGTAGGTATCAAACTCCACGGTCACCGTCATGGGCGTGCGAGTTAAGTCAACACTCGTCTCCGGCAACGTAAAACCAACCGCCAACTTGTTCGGGTTAACCAACTTGATAATCGACTCGCCCGGGTTCACCTTCTGGTAATTCTCCACAAACTTCTTCTCCACAAAACCGTCAAACGGGGCCCGCAGTTTCGTGTCTTCCAGCGTGTTCGCTGACGTCTCGTAAGCCGATTTACCTTTTATATAATTAGCCTCCGCAATTTCGTACTCTTGTTGCGAGATCGCCTGCATGGAAAGCAACCTTCTGTTCCGTTCCAACTGGGATTTAGCCGTTAAATAAGCCGCCTTGTTCGCCTCGAACTGCAAACGATAATCCAGCGGGTCAACCGCCGCGATCACCTGTCCCTTTTTCACCTTCTGCCCCTCGTCCACGTTCATCGCTATCAATGGCCCGGACAACTTAAACGCCAAATTACTATATTCTTCAGCCTCCACAACACCCGTGTATAATTTATTGATAGCCCCTAGTGACTCTACATTTACCACTTTCACAGGACGTACAATGTCCTGATACGCGTTATCCTTTTTCCCTTGGCAGCCACTCCACAAAAGAACAACCAAAACATAAAGAATCCATTTAAATCCCATAAAACAAACCTTCTTATTTATTTTACAAATTATTTATCACCCCATCACTCGATTAAATAGTAATGGATGAATTCATCGAACATTTTAACAAATAACTTAATAATTAGAGTCCATTCCCCTCGACCCGATACGCTACCCTAACAATCTTATTGATCATTAACCTGACTCGTATACGAAAATAAATAGACAAAGTTGTATTCTATGGGCAAAACAACAAGATAGAAGAATTTAATATTCTGACACTACCTTATCTTTATTTTATTCTTCATCAAGCACAAAGCAGTCCCAAGAAAATTCATTACTATCGTAATCTATAATGGCCTTCACCTGTACACTCACAGGTTTCCCGTCTAAGATTGCCGGGGCCCATTTTACTTCGGTGCTAAATAAACGTCCCGGGAACATTTGTCCTGTAATAATAGGTGCAATTTGCCTGTGATATAAATCATCTGCATATTTTAAATTTGAAAAATAACCCTCTTTATCTACTATAAAACTAAATTTTATACTTCCTAATACGGGAGAGGCATTCACGGGATATTCAATCTTTTCCACGCTATAGCTGTTTTTAGAATAAATGTGCATGGCAACTTGGTGAATATACCTCGTCAAGTTGTATCTTTTCCCGTAAAATCTTTTATCCGGTTCTCCCCATTTTGGTCCTTCATCAAGCATGACAAGATCACCTTTTGTGTTCAAACTGATAGAGAAAGCCAAACTGGAAGTTACTTTTTTACCATTTTCTCGACTCGCTTTCCAATTTCGTGACATTGATACCACTCGTTTTATTTCGTTTACAAGAGCCGTATCAGAAAGGTTTTCAACAACGCAATTTTTAATTTTTCCTCTTTTGGTTACCCAAAAATCAGTCTCGAAATCACATTTGCGTGAAATGTTGTTCAAATAAGCCATGTTACTAAATAACAGATCTGATTCCGTGAGATTAACACGAAACGGTATATGCTGGTGCAGTATTTGGTTCAACAACCAAATAGGAAATGAAACTCCGGCTTCTTTGCCTTGGAACATGACATTATCGTTGTTCACTTTTTTACATTTCCTATTTTCAGCATGCGTTGATAGAGAATAACAACCCAAGAAAAAAACAACCAGGAACCATGTACTTGTTCTAAATATCCTACTGTAGTTATTAATGAACATGATTTTTATGATTTGTACAAATTCAGATAAACACGATCATCTATCTGAATTTGAAATTAATATTATTCTACCTTTAAACATATGTTCTATATATAAATACACGATCGTTAGAGAAAAGGATTACATGGGAATAAAATATTTTTAAGCATACCATGTAAAAAATGGTACTTATACACAAGTTTAAACGAGGGCGCAGAAAAGTCCCTTTAGGAAAGAAATAGCTTCCCCCACCAACTCTCCCTTACACAGGGGGAGAGTTGATTACCAAGCGGTCTTCCCTCTTGTGTAAAAAAGAGTTAGGGTAGGTAGTTGTAAAAAAAATGATAACCCTATTTCACCAAACCAGCCGTTCTCAAACGGATCTCGGTCAAAATCTTTTTCGTGTACAACGGGAACTCCCCGTTCAACATCCATGCAAAATAACCGGGTTGCTCTTTCAGCACTTTCACCACGGGAACTCCTTTATTTTTCCCGAAATTAAATACCTCCACCCCTTCTTCGTTATAGATGATAAATCCGGCAAAATCCACCGTGTTATTCTGTGTAGAAAACTTACTTAGGAAAGCGATGTCGTTCTCCAACGTGTCATTGTAGCGATCCAACTGGGCTTTCAACACCTCATAGGTCGCCGTGGTATCGGCAGCTGCCGTGTGGGCATCTTCCAAATTCTTGTTACAATAAAAACGATATGCAGCGCTTAACGTACGTTGCTCCATCTTATGGAAAATCGTCTGTACATCGATAAATTTGCGCCGGTTCAAATCGATATCCACACCCGCACGCAGAAACTCCTCGGCAAGCATGGGTATATCAAAACGGTTGGAATTATATCCGGCCAAATCACAACCCTCGATCTGGGTTGCCAAAGATTTAGCGATCTCCTTAAAGGTCGGACAATCTTTTACATCTTCATCGGTTATGCCATGAATAGCGGTAGATTCGGGGGGAATAGGCATACCGGGATTTATCCGGCGTGTCTTCGTTTCTTCTTTCCCATTTGGGAAGACCTTCACGTAGGAAATCTCTACGATACGGTCCTTTACGATATTTATACCCGTGGTCTCTAAATCAAAAAAGACCAGCGGGTTCCTTAAGTTTAACTGCATTATTTATTTATTAGTCATTCAACATCATCGGCATAAGCAGCATCAGCAGGACTT
>OGLE01002328.1_pt1 | contig 12448 bp, 17 predicted proteins | sample 1572671 | NCBI WGS metagenome assembly OGLE01 (sample SAMEA2581923, study PRJEB24529) | metagenome | biome: Human gut stool | place: China | collected 2011 | reverse complement strand
GTATCATATGAATACGTGTTCATATGTTCATGTTTGCAGTAGAGAGAAAGCATAGACAATATATCTATGCTTGTGTTAAGTCAATATGAATTGTAGTAAATCCTATTCTTATACTCTTAACTTGCGCGATAGCATAAGGGTAGTCATTGCCCCAATTAATATAACCATCATACAAGAACCAATTTACGGGGAACGTATTCCAAGTAGATTCGTAGTAAATGATTGTTGGAACTGTTAACCCTTGAATTGGATAGCCTCCTACTGGTGTATTTTGAATTTGGAACATAGGAGTATTTTTATAAGGGCCTAGCTGTCCTAGATCTGTACAAGCTAGCTCAATATAATTTTGATCGTTTCCCGTCGCTTGAAAACAAATAGTACATAAATTATTGACGTATTGAATTTCAAAATAAGGTCTACCATGTCCAATAGTGACGCTATAACCATAAGAACCACTATATCCTACCGCTGTATTATCGCTAAAAGTTTCAATATAATTAATTGAACCATAAAGAATAGCCTTATAAATATATTTAGCAAGATACTTACTTGCTGTAGTGTTTGGATGAATATTATCACTAGTATTTATAAAATCTTTATTGTGCATGATCCAATTAAGATTATTAATAAAATCGCAGTCGCCATCCATCCAAATATGGAATGCTGTGTTATAATATTGAAAACGTTCAAGTTTTCGATACCATCCAATAAAACCAAGATGGATTTTACAATTAGGTAACACACTTCTAACTTTAATTAAAAATTCACTTAAACGATCTCTAATTTCCTTTTCAGTGGCAATGGAAGCGTGGAGAATGTTTCCGTCGTTTGCACCTCCAAAAACATATAAATCAGTAATGCTATTTTTTTCGTCTTGAGTCCATGATGCAGTATTACTATTAAAAATATTAATGTACGCTTCACTCTTATCATAAGGCCACCCAAAACCAGCACCACCAACACTCCAATTATAAGCATAAATAGATTTAGGTATCATACTTTCAAGTAAAGTTGAAAAAGAAGATCCTCCCACGCTTTCGTCTACCCCATAACTATCCGTCATAAGAATAAATTTTCTATCTTTAAGTTTAGAGAATTTATCATCAACTTTTGTCATAAAATCTTGTAATTCTTTATCAATACGTGTAACGGTTGCATCAAGTTCTTGTTTATTTTGTTTAATAAGTTCACGACCCTCACTATCTTTAAATAGATAAGTTCCGCTACTCATTTCAAATTTATCAATATATTTATTCATGTTTTATTATCTCCTTATAAGATTTTTGTTGTTGGTGGATTAGTCAAATTATTAGTAAATACAAATGATAAGCTTGTGTCATCCTCATTGTAAATACCATCAAGTGTAATTTTTCCACTTGCTAACAATTCGTTGATATTTTTTTCAATTTCTTCTAAAAATCTTGCGTAAATATCAATTAGTCCTTTGTAACCGTCAATTAAATCTTTATACTGTTTAATTAAAAATCCTAAATCTTGGTCATAATTTCCCGTATGCGGATAATCATATAAAGCCATAGTCATTCCTCCATTCTAATATGGTAATTGATTAGTATAAGCAACATGTAAACAAAACTCGTCAAAAAACATTCTAGCAATTAACTCGTATATATTAAATGATGATTGTAAATCAATTTCTTGATTAAGCATATCAGCCGTAGTCGTTACACCAATATTTCCTTTTTCGTAATCTTCAGTCGTAAGTTTAATATTTTCTTTTTCATTTCCTCTAGTTGTATTATTTCCGTTTTCATTCCTATTATTATGATTACTTGTTTTACTGTCATTTGAAAAACCAGGATTATCAAAAGCGCTAACTTGGTTAATTTCTTCTCCCGCATCATTAATAGAATTACTGTGTGTATCATCAACAGTATTATCTTTACTTCTTACAGTAGTCTCAATATGTGTTTTTGTACCGTCTTTGTTCCAAATTGGGTTATAATCTTCTCCATATTTCAAAGAATAAAGATAAACTAGCTTATCAAATTGTTCTTTGTGTTTTTTGAAAAAGTATTGCACCTTTATTTGTAAAATTTCAATCTCCGGATATATAGGCTCATTCATTCCGCAAATATCCATTATTGTATTAATTAATGTGTCTCTATCTAATTTTTCATTAATATCAATGTCTTTAAAAACCTCATCATAAGTATATAATTGACAAATACTTGCAAAACTAAACATTTTTATCAACCACCATTTCTTGTTTAATTGAATCTATTACCCTTGTATTAATAGAGAAATGAAGATTAGTAATATCATCAAAATTAGGGTTTTCATTGATTTTTTTAGCGCACTCATTAAGCGAATCAATAAATCGTACGATAGTACAACGCACCTCGCTATTATTTGCATTAACTTCATCGCTGTTTAACCTTTCTCTCTTATCCGTGTTAGCGTTATTGATACCAATTTCAGTTAGAAATTCGTTCATAATACTTCTTTTTGTCAACAATAAATCATTGCCGATGTAGGTATTTTTTACATTTAAGAAATAACCACTGTCATTATCTTTATTTAAACCTTTCATCCCTTTTTTTAAAAATACAGCGGGATTACCTCGTGAAACATCGTCATACATTTTTTGTAAAGATTTTACTTGTGCATCCGTTTCCGCTTCAAAAACATGAGCAACCCTTGAGTTATATAACGAAACATTTAACGAACAATCAATATTTGCAAGTAAAACAGCATACCTATTGATTAACGACATAACCCCTTGAAATTTATTATATTCATAATTTATATATAATAGTTCCCCTTTTTCGCCTATTTTTTCATCAATAGTTCGCAACACGGGGTTATTAACTAAAACATTCGTCGGCATATAATACATATTTTGACCATAAAATCCACCCTCAAGTGCTAACGTTCCTATGTCAGTTTTTACAATAGGTATATATCCATTTGTTAAAAGAACATCCCACATATTATCAATATTCCAATTTGACGGATAACCATCAACAGTTAAAACGCTTTTTAATTTAGTCATCAACTGAAATTGATAATAGAAGAAAGAGTTATTAGTCATATCGTTTACGGATTTAGGATTGTGATGAAAGAACCCTTTTACTAAATCAGTAAACCCATTTCCATATTTGTTTTTACTCAAGATAAACACCTCCATTTAACAATGCGTCAATTTCATCTTTATATTGTTTTGGTGCCCATGTAGACACGTTCGCGTTCGTTGTTTGCACATATCCACTTAAACCGCTCAATGATAAAACTTTGTTACAAGGTCTACCATAATTATTGGCTAATGAACTAGGGTCAACATTAGTGTTATGAGAAATACACACAAGTGTTATATCTTTTTTAGAAATATAAGAAGTGTTACCACCGCTACCACCAACCGACCCAACATTTGTACCTATAGCCGAGGTTATTGCATTAAAAGCCGAAACTCCTGCACCTGCATAATTTCCCATCAAACCCGCTATACTTCCCGCGACTACGTTACCAATAGCACCCAAAGGATTCCCTTGTGTAACTGTAGAGACTTGAATAGGTACACCCATTTGAGCTACACAACGTGCTTGATTTTCGACAATATAACAAATTTCTCCAACTACACTATCAAGTGTCATATTGATATTAATACTTGTTTTGCCTTGAAAATTATCGGCATTTAACTCAAGCCAACCATATGCAGGTAGATAAAGTAATAATGATGTGAATTGACTTCTATTTCTAAAATCGCTAAAATTCCAAGGTATAGTAATAGAAACACTTCCCGTAGCATCACGATTAACCGCATTGCCTACAACTCCCGTATTATAACCACCTGCAAAGATAATTTCACTAATAGCCCCAACAATAGTACAAGGATTGTATATACAAGAAGTAATACACGAACCCGTATCAGTTAGCATTTTTGAAATAGCATTATTTGGATCAGTAAACAATTCCGCGAAAGCATTATCACTCATTTTGGACATAATTTTAGCAAGTTGTGTATCAGTAACAGCCACATAAGGATTTGAATGAGTTCCTACATAGGATATAATATATCTAGGTTGAGGAGTTGCGATAAATGATAAATTAGCATTGCTAGTGTTGATGATTGTATCTTTAGCACTTGATAATCTAGGGTCAATTAAATCAGTATTATAATTACTTGTTGAATATAATACAAAAGCGGTTGTACTTTTTATATCATTTTTCCATGTAGCTAGAGGGTCTAATTCACAAGAAATAGTCCAAACTCCGTTTCTAGTATTTACTATATCAGTTATATAATAAAACCAAGTACCCCAAGATAGATACGAATAATTTGTTGGGTTTGTATTTAAAATAAAAGAGGGGTTGTAATGACTACACCCCTCTTTTAAATTAACATTAATAGTTTCTCCTTTTGAGGGTCTTTTAGTAGAATTTCTACGTTTAACAAAATTGTATAGTGTTATTTCCATATAACACAACCTCTCTTTCTACTTAGTAGCTTCAGTAGCTTCATCAGCTAAATAGAAAACTACAAAGTTTTCACTTAAATCATTGAAATATAACTCTTTATGATGATAATATGTATTATAATATCCACCAGCCGAGTTAAATGGAGTTGTCGAATTCCAACTATCTTTTTTATATAAACCTAAAGCGTCACGGTCATATAGAACGGCCATGATACCACTTTGCGTTAAAGATGTACCTTTACTAGCTGTTGTAATATTAATCGCATCAGGTTTCTTGATACTTTGCCAAAAGCTTGTAGTATGATAGTTATTTAATTTGACATAACCATCTCTAAAAGCTTGATATTGAACGACTGTTTCTAATCTACTTTCAAAATCTTCTAAAACTCTTAAATGTTGCAACGATTTTGGTGTGTGTCTTTTTTGTGTTCCATCATTATAAATTTGTGTCATGTTTTCCATGTATTTTGAAATTAAATTGATACGTGAGACACAATAAGCTAAGAACTCTTTATCATGAAGACAAGTATTAACAGTTAAAGCTTTATTTGTTTCATCGTTGTACATTTTTAGTAAATTAAAATAGCTTTTTCCACTAGCAAAACGTTCAGCAATAAAATTATTAATACAGTTTCTAGCTAAACCCTCTAGTGATAACTCAATAGCGTTTTGAACTTCTCCATAGATCGCACCAATGAACCCGTTCATAGCACCCTCACTTGTGAAAGCCTCTTCTAGTTGTGTACGTTTAACAGTTACATAGAATTGGTAAGGTGTCTCAGTCGTGAAAAAGCTTTGTGTTACTTTAGGGTTAGCCACTTTATACATATCTACGGATTTACCATTTACTAAAGAATAGCTTTCATCTTCCGTAGCTAACGGCATAGAAACTTTAATTTTTTGAACGATATTTCCCCATTGCATTGAATCTAGCACCATATCGCTATATTTTGATTTATATTCTCTAAATGAAATAATAGTTTTACCAATTCTTTGAGCTAACGAATTTAGCCAAGTATCAGCAAGACCATTTGTAGTTAATACGGTTTGACCTAATGAGATTAAACCTTGTTCATCCACTACGGTTAAATCTTTGACACCCATTGTTTGTGAATTAACTGAATTTACAATATCATAAATTTGTTTTACTGCCATTTTTTAAATCCTCCTAATCATATCTTGAGAACTCTTTAAAAGGGTTTTCGTCTTTTTGTTCTACATTTGCATGTAAAATTGTTTGTTCTAATTTTTTAATTTTCTTCTCTAGTTCTTTACTTTTTTGTTCTAATTTGTCATAGGTTTCACGTGAAACATAATCTTGTTCTTCTTGTTGTTCTTGTTGTTCTTGTTGTTCTTGTTGTTCTTGTTGTTCTTGTAGTTCTTGTAGTTCTTCTTGTTTATCCATAGTTTTACCTCCTTTAGACCTTTTATTTATAAATAAAAGTGGGAGTAAAAGATTTTCCCAATCAGTACCAGCTTTCCAGCCGTTGGATGTGTACCCTCCCATGTATTATTATATATAACATTTTAATTATTGTCAACGTATGATGTTTTTTAATTTTAGTTTCAAGTCATAGTCTTGATAAGCTATCATTTTATTATCAATATATAAATTTAACTCCCATGCCTTTTCACGCTTAAATAGTTTTTCATCATCAAAACAAGGGCATTGACTTTTCATTTTTGAAACGTAAATAATGCCACTATCCTTAACTTGATAAAAATATAGATTTTCAAATGAAAAAAGTGGTAAAAGTTTATTTCTTTGAAATTTTTTAATATCGCTAAAATCATCATTGACAAATATATTTGATGTTGACATTTTAGTGTAATCAGCTTCACTTCCTAAAAGCCTATATAGAGCAGTTTTCTTTTTCTCTCTTGATATTGGTACGTCAATAGGTAAATGTAAATAGAGACCTCTTTCTTCATCAATGAATTTTTCCGTTCCCGTTTGTATCATAGCCATAATTTTACTAGGAAGCTCTAATTCTCTCAATATAGCATTGTCAAGCATGTTAGCATTACCACATAGAATTATTTTTATAGGTTTTCTTCCACATGTCTCCCTATTTCGGTTAACGGTTTCAATCATATCAAAAAACAATGTAGCTTGTTTTTTATCAATCGCCGTTTTAATAGGCGATTTAGAGATAAACTCATCATAAAAAATATAATCATAATCATCAAAATCAGTACCACGATATTTTGCAAATGTTGAAAGAGCGCCCGCAATTCCGTATGATCTTATAATCTTCTTTTCATCATCATGATATTCAACTTCTTCAATTAAATATACTTTCTTTTCTTTTGTTATCTCAATATTTTTATCACAATCTCTATTGATTGCTTTAAATGTGTTTGACTCTCTAGTCAAAGACATTTCCATTTCATTTTCACTAGTTCGTAAATAAATAAACTTTCTATCATTATCAGTTATTAAACCTTTTTGAATTGAATAGGATTTGCCGATACCTCGACCACCTATAAACAAATAAAGGAAATAGTCAGTATTTTTGACTATTTCCCATGCGTTAAAATAAAGACTTTTTTCTTTATTCATTTTAAATTTTTGCTTCTAATGAATAGAAAGTGTTACCGCTTTTTGATGTTCCACTAGTGATAATAACGTCAACTGTAGCGATATCAATATCATTATCATCGCATAAGTCTAATAATTCTCTAAAACTATTCATAATCGTTTTAGAGTTTGTTCCTAAAATTTCCCCAGCATCAGTTAGAAAACTAATGCAATCCATTTCTTCTACTTCTCCCGTTTCGACTGTAGTAATTTGTGATTTTGTAAAAACATAGTCTTTAATTTTAAAGACATTGTCTACAAACTTTTTACAAGCAATAGATGAATTTGATTTAGCTATAGCCATTGCTTTTAATGGTTCTGTGTTTGTTTCTACTACTTTGATTTTTAATTGTTTTGACATTTTTCTTACCTCTTTTATTTTTCTTTCCCACTCGCTATTTATGCGGACTTGTGACCGCCTATCTCATTTTTTTGTGGTGTGTGACGTCGAATACTTTAATACATATACAAATACTGTTATTTTTTTAATGTTGTGTTATTTAATTGTAAATTTTTGAGATAGGTTAGTTTAAGAAAGAACCTATTTTTCAGCTCTTTCATACGCTTCTTCAATTATAATAATAACTTCATTGAATGTACACCACTTATAATATTTATGAATTTTTAGAAAATCATCTAAAGTAAAATTTTTTCGATTTAATTTATTATAAGCAGTTGCTTTACAACATCCTAAAGCTTCCATTATATTTTTGATTGTCAAAGTTGGTAAATCTTTTTTATATTCTCTAGTCATAGTTAGCTTCCTCTCTTACTAAATTAATTCTAACATTATAGAATTCATTCGTCAATATCTTTTCTTGAATTTTCTAACATTTTTAATAAAGTTTTGTTTAATTCCTCGAATTTATTGCTAAATTCCTTTAAAGTTGTATTGTTATACCACATAAAGTAAATTAAACACGCAACGGCAACCCCGTTATTTACAAATAAATTTACAATTTCTTCCATGTTTATTCCTCGCTTTCTAAGCCGTTTAAAATAGATAGCATAACATCGGTCATTCCTAATGTATAAGTAGTATCTACTAACGCTATATTACTAGCATTTTCAATTTTACAGCCTTGAACTGTAATAAAATGTTTTTTATCGTCATTATAGTAGACTGTTTTTCTACCACTATTTATAAATTCAGTACCGATTTTAAACTTTGACAAACCGCCTTTTTCTTTTAGTTCTTTAGCACCACTTATTTTATTTAGCCCTGCTACTGTTATCCCTATTTTATTATTTTGTTTAAAGGCATATTTTTTAGCACCTAGCGTAACAAATTCATCATAGCCTTTTTCTCTATCATACAATCCTAGAAAATATTTTTGATTACCTACTTTGACACTATTTATTATATCATTGTCACTACACCATGCAATCATTTCTTGATTGATTTGTTCAAAAACTTCATCATGATTACCGACGTATTTAACACTATCCGTATCAATGTATACACAATCTAAACCTATTTGATCAATAGCTTTTTGTAGATTTGTTCGACATATTGCTGTGACGAATAAACCCCATTGATAAGTTAAAAAATTGTTTCTTTTGCTGTAATATTCGTCTAAAGTAGAGTTTTCTCCTTTTTCCCATTTTTCGTTAAATAAATTTTCTTGTCTAATAATATCAGTGACAATCATACCGTATAAAGAATTTAATTTATTTTTGCTTTTCATATATTCGTATTCTTTACTTTCAACACCTTTTAATTGCGATTTCAAAGTGAAAAACTCTATTACAGTATCAGTTAGTTCTTTTGGTAGAAAGCCTTTGTGTGAATAGTAGAAATCTTCTACACGTACATTTTCCTCATCATAATCATATTGATTTATAAATATGTGATAGTCATAATTTGTCATGGCTATTTTTATAAACTCAGCTTCTAATACACGACCATTATAACAGTATTCTTTTCCCTTAAATTCAGTGTTAGAGGTAGGTGCTATAAATTCTATACATTTTGAATAAGGAATGTAGGGAAAAGGAACTCCTTTTTTTAATTTTACATTTTCAAAAGAATAATATGCTAACGTGCAATAGCGATTATTATAATCATCTAGCATATCTAGTGAAGTTATTGTTTCTTCTTGAAACGGTGTAATTGGATAAAGACCGCTTATCATAGCATAAGGGTAAGCGCTTGACATATCATAAGACGAAACATCGTAGTTGATAAAGTTAGTTTTATATCTATTTGAAGCAGTATTACCACCTCTAAAACTGTCTTTGCATAATTGATAAAGTTTATCATCTAATCTTAATTCAAGAAACTGATTTCTATTCTTTTTGTTTTTTCTCATATTATTTCGACATTCTCTACGTACATAACCCGTTGAGGTTAAAGGAATTGTTGTTAGTGTATCTTCTTTTAAAAGATGAATAACAGCTTCATATAATCCCATAACATCGTTAAAACAGTAACCTAATTCGCTCATTGTTAAATTGGTTTGAGGAGTGAAGATTTTATGATAGTCTAAATCCCCAGTACCTTTAAAATAGTGAGCGTTTGGTGTATTCTCAATAAATTTTTTCAAATTCATATTTGACAATAAATAAGAGCATCTAAATTCTATATTGAACTCTTTCGATATTGCTTTTAATGGTTTTCGTTTATCAATAGCAAACACATTTTCAAGTTTGATCCATGAATAAAGAAATTGAAATTCATAAGAAAAGTTATGTATATAACATACTAATTTATGATTTTCATCAAAATTTTTAAACGCTCTATTCATTTTTCTCAAAAAGGTTAGAAATTCGTTCCATCTTCTTCCAAAGCATACGTAACCATCTATACATACTTGCCAATGGTACATAAATCCCTCAAAAGAACCATCAGTTTTTTCGATTGTTGAAGTTTCAATGTCAAACGTCATTAAATGTTCTATATATCTTTTTGTTGGTTGAATTAAAGGATTTGATTTTTTAATTCTAAAATATGGAAAATCTTCTTGATTGTACGCTTTTACAATAGCTTTACTATTGTTGTAATTTACTAAACACCCTTGCATAATTATTTATCCTTATTTTTTCTTTTTTTTAACGCTTGAATATTTCTTCTAAATTTATCCTTATCAAATTCGTGGGTAAAACGTTTCCATTCACGAATAAATTCTTTATCACTCACACCGCTAATACGAGCATGTTCCCAATCTTCAATCAGATTGGTTGATCCGTAACCCTTGTCTTTTGCTTCATTTAAGAACTCCCCACCTCCTAGAGTTAGAAAAGTTCTAAAATCATCAACATTAAGACTTTTTGCAATGTTTGGTGCTGAATATTTTAATCGTGTTTGTAAAGTGTCTACAGCTCTTTCTAATCCTTTTTGAACGGTTTCTTCAACGTAGCTTACACTTGTTGTAGATGAAGCGTATTTAGAATATAAATCTACATTTAGATCGTAAAGCTCTTCACTTGATAATTGATCAAGTTTTCGTTTACTTGTAGTGTAGCGATTAAATCCTATTTCACTTTGTGTTCGTTTATACGCGTACGATTTGTTTTCTAGTCCAGCTTTTTCTAGTTCTCTATAACGTCTATTTATTGTACGTGATAGATATTGCGCATTTTCAATTAGTTCGTTTCTTGTTTGTTCATCGTATTTCAAACGTCTTAAACCCATTATTTTTTTATCTTGTTCTTTTATTCGTTTTTCTCTTAAATCTTCTATATATTTTTTGAGTCCTTTATTTAGTGCCATATATTACCACCTCTTAGACATTCTAACATATTAGACAATTATTGTAAAGTGTCTATTATGTGATATAATTATAGCATAAAAGGAGGAATGATTATGAATGTTAATGATTTTATAGCTAAAATTTTAGAGTATGAAAAAATGCCAACTATTTACAAGTTAGGCAAATTCATGAATAGTTATCGAAAAGGAAAAAACGGGAATTATTTGGAGTGTGATTGCAGCGGACTAATTAAAGGTACTTTGTGGGGTTATCCATACAATGGAAAATATGGTAATATTTATCCGGATGTTAACGCTAATAGCATCATGTCTAATTATTGTTATAACCAAAGTAGTGATTTTTCTAAAATTTCTAAAGGAGAGTTTGTTTGGATGAATGGACATATTGGAGTTTATATTGGTAATGGTAAGGTATGTGAGTGTAGCCCTAAATGGGAAAATGGTATTCAAATTACGAATTTAAATGCTAGAAATTGGAAGAAACATGGCTTTAGCAAATGGCTTGATTATTCTAGTAATTCTAGTGGTAATAGTTCTAAAACATGGGATATTGAAAGAATTGCTAGAGACGTAATCAATGGTAAGTATGGAAATGGTCACGAAACTAGAAAAAGAAATATTGGGTGTGATGATGCAACGTATCAACAAATTAGAAAACGTGTTAATGAATTGAGTAAATGAAAAGGATAGTTTAACTATCCTTTTTTAACTGTTACTTGTATATATTTTATAGGAGATTTTACTTGTTTATTTTCTATTGTCTTATCTTCAATAATATATTCATTATAATATAATTCTAAAATATCTAATGATATGTTAAGTATAAACTCATTATATTCTAGAAATGAAGTTACTTTATAACCATTAAATAGTAATTGTATTTCTAAATTTTGTTCATTTTCTATACATTTTTCTTTTATTTCTTCTAGTTCATCCCATAAAATCATTTTTTCATTTCCTCCTTATAATAAATAATATAAAAAGTGATAGTGCTAGACATATCATAGCGTTAGCGTTTAGTATCATTGATAACCACATCACAATCTAATATAATATAATTTCTAAATGTATCATATACTATTCTATCTAAAAAACTACCAAACCCTAAAGTATCTAACATTGATCTAGCCGACATTCTACATATAACCATGTCTACGTTCAAACTGAATAAGTTATATATTATATCTCCTTTACCGTCGTCTACTAATTCTCTTAAAAAGTCATATAATGTTTTTTTCATTTTTATCTCTCCTACATAACAAATAAATATATAAATATAACAATTAATAATGCTAAACATAGCATAGCGTTAGCGTTTAGTATCATTGATAAACACCTCGCAATCTAATATAATATTTTTTTCAACAATTTCTAACACTGGTTGACATAATAAAACATAATATCCTAATTGTCCTAACATCGTTTTAACGCTCATTTTTTAACAATTAAATTATCATTGCTATCAAATAAATAATAAGTTTCGTCTCCTTTGCCATTTTCAATTAACGAATTTAAAACACAAATTAATGATTTTCGTTCCATATTATTTCCTCTCTTTCTTTACAATATTATTCTAACATGTTAGACAAATAAAATCAATAATTTTATTAAAATATTATACTTTATTATTGCCCACATGAACATATGAACACGTATTCATATGATACCCCTATAGCACAAATTGGGGAAGATGTCAAGAACTTTTTTTGATGCGAATTT
>OGLE01002319.1_pt1 | contig 12492 bp, 10 predicted proteins | sample 1572671 | NCBI WGS metagenome assembly OGLE01 (sample SAMEA2581923, study PRJEB24529) | metagenome | biome: Human gut stool | place: China | collected 2011 | reverse complement strand
TTCCACCGTCGGGAAAATACGCACTTCAACCGGCAACATCAGAGTGATAAAAATCATCCAGAAGAAGAGGTTACGTAGCGGAAAACGAAACCAGACAATGGCAAAGGCCGAGAGCATCGAGACGGTAATTTTGCCGAGCGTAATGCTGAACGCCATCACAAAGCTGTTAAGCAACATCCGCCAGAACGGCGCGCTATTCGTGCCTACCCCGTTCACCCAGATGTTGTGGATGTTTTCCAGCAGATGTGTGCCGGGGATGAGCGTCATCGGCGCGGCATAGACGGCCTGTTTATCCAGCGTCGCCGCGACAAACGCCACGTACAGCGGGAAGAGGATGACGATAATCCCCAGAATCAGCATGGTATGGCTGAAAATCGTCAGCCCGCGACGGTTCTCAATCATTGGTAACGCACCTTACTTTCAACGTAACGGAACTGCACCACCGTCAGGATAATGACGAGGAACATCAGCACCACCGACTGCGCGGCGGAAGCGGATAGATCGAGCCCGGCGAAACCTTCGCGATAGATTTTGTAGATCAGAGTGGTGGTCGCCTGCACCGGGCCGCCGGCGGTGGCGGCATCGATCACCGGGAAGGTGTCGAAGAAGGCATAAACCAGGTTGACCACCAGCAGGAAGAAACTCACCGGCGCAATCAGCGGCAGCGCCAGCTTAAAGAAGCGACGAATCGGCCCGGCGCCGTCGATGGCGGCGGCCTCAACCAGCGAACGCGGAATCGACTGCAGCGCGGCGAAAAAGAACAGGAAGTTGTAGCTTATCTGCTTCCACACCGAGGCGAAGACCACCAGAAACATCGCCTGGCCGCTGTTCTGCGCATGGTTCCAGTCGTAGCCCAGCTCGCCGAGGAAATGGGTGATCAGCCCGCGCCCGGGGTTAAAGAGGAAGATCCACAGCACCGCCGCGACGGCGGGGGCCACGGCGTACGGCAGCAGCATCAGCGTTTGATAAAAGCGGCTGCCGCGCACCACATAGTCGACCAGCGCGGCGAAAAACAGTGAAATGAGCAGGCCGCTGACGGTCACCAGGGCGCTAAATTTTATGGTGGTCCAGAACGAGTCCAGGTAGTACGGATCGTGGAACAGCGCAACGAAGTTATCCAGGCCGACGAACTGGCTGGAAAGGCCAAAGGGATCGACGCTCTGCAGCGAGTACCACAGCGCTTCGCCTGCGGGCCAGATAAAGAAAATCAACGTGATAATCAGCTGCGGCGCGACCAGCACATAGGGCAGCCAGCGCGAGCGGAATACCGGACGGGATGATGACATTGAGATTGGGTTCCTGAACAATGCCGGGTGGCGGCTACGCCTTACCCGGCCTACATAGGGCACATCGTAGGCCCGGTAAGCGCAGCGCCACCGGGCAAGTTACAGATTACGATTTGGTCGCTTGCTCGAAGCGACGCAGCAGCTGGTTTCCGCGCTGCACGGCGGAATCCAGCGCCTGCTGCGGGGTTTTCTTGCCGGTCCACACGCTCTCCAGCTCTTCATCGACGATGGTGCGGATTTGCGGCATGTTGCCCAGGCGCAGACCTTTGGTGAACGGCAACGGCGGCTTGTTCAGCATCTGGCGGGTAGCGATATCGGCGCCCGGGTTCTTATCATAGAAGCCCTGCTGACGCGTCAGATCGTAGGCCGCGGTAGTGATCGGCAGGTAGCCGGTTTTCTGGTGCCACTCGGCGGCGTTTTCCGGTTTGGTCAGGAAGTCGAGGAACTTCGCCACGCCGGTGTAGGTCTCTTTGTCTTTGCCCTGCATCACCCACAGGCTGGCCCCGCCGATGATGGCGTTCTGCGGCGCGCCTTTCACGTCGGCATCGTAAGGCATCATGCCGACGCCGTAGTTAAATTTGGCGTACTGGCGGATATCGGCCAGCGATCCGGACGAGGCAGTGGTAATGGCGCAGTCGCCGTTATAGAACTTTTCGGTAGACTCGTCTTTACGCCCGAAGTAGCTGAAATCGCCCTTCTTGTTCATCTCTTCGAGCAGCGCGATATGCTTCACCTGCTCCGGCTTGTTGAACTCAAGAACCGCGTCGGTACCGTCGAAGCCGTTATTCTTCGTGGCCACCGGCAGACCGTGCCAGGCGCTGAAGTTTTCAATCTGGATCCAGCCCTGCCAGCCGCTGGCGTAGCCGCACTTCATCCCGGCGGCTTTCAGCTTCGCGGTATAGGCCGCCAGATCCTGCCAGGTCTTCGGCGGCTGCTCCGGATCTAAGCCGGCTTTTTTGAAGGCGTCTTTGTTGTAGTAGAGCACCGGGGTAGAGCTGTTAAACGGCTGGGAGAGCAGATGGCCGGTTTTCGAATCGGTGTAATACCCGGCCACCGTCGGTACGAACTGCGATTCATCAAACTTGATGCCCGCCTCGCTAAACACCTGGTAGACCGGCTTAATGGCTTTTGACGCCATCATGGTGGCGGTGCCGACTTCATACACCTGCAGGATAGCCGGCGCGTTGCCGGTACGGAAGGCGGCGATACCGGCGCTCAGGCTCTGCTCGTAGTTGCCTTTGTATACCGGAACGATTTTGTAATCAGGATTGGCCGCGTTAAAGCGTTGCGCCAGAGAATCCACTTCTTTACCCAGCTCGCCTTCCATTGAGTGCCAGAATGGGATGGTGGTAACCGCCAGGGCCTGACCGGCAAAAGCCAGGCTCAGCGCCAGTCCTAAAGCTGTATGTCGTAACGATATCATCGGTTATCTCTCTTGTTGTGCCGGATGCGCGATTTCACGCGTTTTATGCTCGCGGGGTAACATGACATGTTCGAATTACAGAAAAATAACTTTTTTATTACAAAAAAAAGATAGTAACGGGTCAGAGAGATGACAAGCCGATGAAAGGACGGGGGAAGTAAAGTGGGAGCTGAGACACGGATAATATTCGTGCGGTCGGCTCCCGGGGTCGGCGCAAGCGCCTCGCCCGGGCTACAAACCGGCGAAGCCGCCGGGTTGCAACGAGTTAACCGTCATCCACGCAAACGCGCGACAATCTGTTCCAGGGTAAGTTGCCCTGCTGCTGCCTCGACGGTCATGCCGACGAAGTCTGGATTCGCCGGCAATATAATTCCATTTCGCTTTAAAAAAAGCAGGGTGATAAACAGTGCCGTACGCTTATTACCATCATTAAATATATGACCGCGAGAAATCGCCAGCAGATGCATCGCAGCGAGTCGCCACACGTCTGTCACACCTTCATATTCAATTTTGTTTAGCACCCTATACATTATCGCTTCGGCACGCCCCAGATCGGGCATACCGGCAACGCCAGACGTGACGCGGAGCAGCCTGTCGTGAAACTGTATTATCTCTTCCGCTGAGATAATCTGCAGCGTCATTTATCCGCAAGCTCCCTGATCTCATCACCATGAACCGCCATGATAGCCGCGAACTCATCATCCATTCTGGCCGCCTGGTAGCGTTCAAACTCTTCTGCACTAATGATGACTGCAGATTTATGCCCACGACGGGTAATGGTCACAGGTACACCTGTCACTGCGCTTTCCAGCACATCGGCCAGATTTTGCCGGGCTTCGCTATAGTTAACCGTTCTCATAAAAACCTCCAAAGCTGTACTCTTTTATTGTACAACATACATGTACAAAAAAAGAGCCAACAGGCTCTTTTAAATGTATTCTTGCGATCGGCTCCCGGGGTCGGCGCAAGCGCCTCGCCCGGGCTACAACCCGGCGAAGTGAACGACGCCGGGTTGCGATGAATTAACCGCCGAGATAGGCGCTGCGCACCGCCTCGTTGGCCAACAGCGCGTCGCCAGTGTCCTCCAGCACCACGTGGCCGTTCTCCAGCACATAGCCGCGGTCGGCCAGCTTCAGCGCCTGGTTGGCGTTCTGCTCAACCAGGAAGATCGTCATTCCCTGCTCGCGCAGCTGCTCGATGGTGTCGAAAATCTGCTGAATGATAATCGGCGCCAGCCCCAGCGACGGTTCATCCAGCAGCAGCAGGCGCGGTTGGCTCATCAGGGCGCGACCGATCGCCAGCATCTGCTGCTCGCCGCCGGACATGGTGCCGGCGCGCTGAATACGGCGTTCATGCAGACGCGGGAACAGCTCATACACCCATTTGATGCGGGTCTGGAACTGATCGCGGTCGGCAAAAAAACCGCCCATCGCCAGGTTCTCTTCCACCGTCATACGCGAAAAGACGCGCCGCCCTTCCGGAACGATCGCCACCGCCTCGCGCATGATCTTCGCGGTTTGCCAGTCGGTAATATCCTTACCGTCAAAGACAATGCGCCCGCTGGAGGCGCGCGGGTCGCCGCACAGCGTACCAAGTAGGGTGGTTTTCCCCGCGCCGTTGGCGCCGATAAGCGTGACGATCTCGCCCTGTTTGATATGCAGGCTGACGTTGTGCAGCGCCTGAATCTTGCCGTAGTGGGCGCTGACGTTGTCAAAAGTTAACATCGCGTTTTCCATCTTATGCCTCACCAAGGTATGCGCGGATCACGTCCGGGTTATTACGAATCTCTTCCGGCGTCCCGTTGGCCAGCGGTGTTCCCTGGTTCACGACGTAGATGCGATCGGAAATGCCCATCACCAGCTTCATATCGTGTTCGATAAGCAGGATGGTGGTGTTGTGATGGTTACGCAGCTCGGCGATAAGCTCGTCCAGCTCTTTGGTCTCTTTCGGGTTCAGCCCCGCCGCCGGTTCATCGAGCATCAGAATTTCCGGCTGGGTCACCATGCAGCGGGCAATCTCCAGCCGACGCTGGTCGCCGTAGGCCAGGTTGCTGGCCTGACGGTTGGCATGCTCCAGCAGGCCGATGCGCTCCAGCCAGGTGGCGGCCCTGTCCAGCGCTTCGCTCTGCGCCCGACGGAAGGCCGGCGTTTTCAGCAGGCCGGAGAAGAGCCCGGTTTTCAGCTGCTGATGCTGCGCCACCAGCAGGTTTTCAATCACCGTCATTTCGCGGAACAGGCGCACGTGCTGGAAGGTCCGCACCACGCCCATCCGCGCAATCTGCTGACCCGGCAGCCCTTCCAGGTGCTGGTCGCGCAGCAGAATAGTGCCGCCGGTGGGCTTGTAAAAACCGGTCAGGCAGTTAAAGACGGTGGTCTTCCCGGCGCCGTTGGGGCCGATCAGCGAGACGATCTCGCGCTCTCTGAGCTCCAGCGACACATTGTTGACGGCCAGCAGACCGCCGAAACGCATCATCAGGCCGCTAACGGATAATAATGGCTGACTCATGCCTGCTCTCCTTTCGCCTGACCGTTTTTCAGCTTCAACTGCACGCGCGTCATTGGCAGAAGCCCCTGCGGACGCCAGATCATCATCAGCACCATCAGGCCGCCGAGCATTAACATGCTGTATTCGTTGAAGTCACGCATCAACTCGCGCGAGACCACCAGCAGAATAGCCGCGAGGATCACCGCGAACTGCGAGCCCATCCCGCCCAGCACGACGATCGCCAGCACAAAGGCTGACTCGGCGAAGGTAAAGGATTCCGGGCTGACGAAGCCCTGGCGCGCGGCGAACAGCGTGCCGGCGAAGCCAGCAAACGCGGCGCTGATGGTAAAGGCGGTCAGCTTGATGCGCGTCGGGCTCAGGCCCAGCGAACGACAGGCGATCTCATCTTCACGCAGCGCTTCCCACGCCCGGCCCAGCGGCATTCGCAGCAGGCGGTTGATGACGAACAGGCTGAGCACTACCAGCAGCAACGCCACCAGGTAGAGGAAAATCACCCGGTCGGAGGGATCGTATTTGACGCCGAAGAAGTTGCTGAAGGTATCCCAGCCGCCTTCGCGGGCGCTGCGGCTAAATTCGAGGCCAAAGAAGGTCGGTTTCGGGATCTGGCTGATGCCGTTCGGCCCGCCGGTGATCTCGGTATTGTTGAGCAGCAGAATGCGCACGATCTCGCCGAAGCCTAAGGTCACAATCGCCAGGTAGTCGCCGCGCAAACGCAGCACCGGGAAGCCCAGCAGGAAACCGGCCGCCGCGGAGACCAGGCCGGCCAGCGGGAGACAGGTCCAGAAGCCAAGACCGTAATAGTGGTTCAGCAGCGCAAAGGTATACGCGCCGATGGCATAGAACCCACCGTAGCCCAGCACCAGCAGGCCGGAAAGGCCGACCACCACGTTCAACCCGAGGCCGAGGATGATATAGATCATCGTCAGGGTGGCGATATCCACCGTGCCGCGCGACACCATAAACGGCCAGGCCACGGCAATCACCAGCAGGGCGATCAGGAACAGCTTCTGCTTCACCGTCGACCCGTCAATCGCCGGCATAATAAACTTCGGCCCGGAGACGTTCTTAACCGCTTTCTGGAACAGCGGCCGCAGCAGCTGGAAGAAAAAGACCACCGCGGTACCGATGAAGATCCACTGCCAGCGAATATCGGCGGCGGTATCGACCACCAGTTTGGTGCCGTTCAGCTCCAGCTGCACGCCCATAAAGACGCCCGCCAGAATGAAGAACATCACGGCAGAGAGCAGCGCCATTGCAATTTGCATCGGTTTCATACTTTTTCCACCTCCGGGCGGCCCAGAATGCCGGTCGGCATCACTAACAGCACCAGAATCAGCAGCGCGAAGGAAACGACGTCCTTATATTCGGTGCTGAGATAGGCGGAAGAGAGCGCCTCGGCAATACCCAGGATCAGGCCGCCGATCATCGCGCCAGGGATACTGCCGATCCCGCCGAGCACGGCGGCGGTGAACGCCTTCATCCCGGCCATAAAGCCGATGTAGGGGTTAATCACGCCGTAGAACTGCCCCAGCAGCACGCCGGCCACCGCCGCCATCGCTGCGCCGATGACAAAGGTCAGGGCAATGACGCGGTCGGTGTTAATCCCGAGCAGGCTGGCCATTTTCAGATCTTCCGCGCAGGCGCGGCAGGCGCGCCCCATCCGCGAGTAGCGAATAAACAGCGTCAGGGCCAGCATGGCGATAAAGGTCACCACCCAGATCACCAGTTGCATGGTGGTGATTGTCGCGGAGAAGCTGTCGCTGTGGCCGACGACCCACTGGCCGTTAAACAAGCTCGGCAGCGCCACGTCGCGGGAGCCCTGGGTCAGGCTGACGTAGTTCTGCAGGAAGATAGACATCCCGATGGCGGAGATCAGCGCAATCAGGCGCTTGGAGTTACGCACCGGCCGATAGGCCACGCGCTCAATGCTCCAGCCGTAGGCGCTGGCAATCACAATGGCGCCCACGAATCCGGCGGCGACCAGCAGCCAGCTAGTGTCAATGCCCATCATCATCAGCGCGGCGATGATCATGAAGGAGACATAGCTGCCAATCATATAGACCTCGCCGTGGGCGAAGTTGATCATGCCGATAATGCCGTACACCATCGTATAGCCGATGGCGATCAACGCATAGGTACTGCCCAGCGTGACGCCGTTAAACATCTGCTGCAGAAAATAGAGAAACTGCTCGGACATAAGGTAACCTTTTTCAAACCGCCCGCGGTTCGCAGGCGGAGGGATAACTCGTCTTCAGCGCTTATTTCGCCGCGCTCGAAGAGCCGTCGGCGTGCCACTGGAAGACACCAAACTCAAATCCCTTCAGATCGCCTTTTTCATCCCAGGTCAGCGGCCCAATCACGGTTTTCGCCCCGTGCGCTTTCAAATCTTTGATTAAATCCAGCGGCTGCTGGCTGCCGGTTCTGTCCATCGCCTGCGCCAGCGACTGAACGGCGGCATAGGTGATCCAGACGTACGGTCCGCTCGGATCTTTCTTCTCCGCTTTCAGCGCGTTGACGATGGCGCTGTTGGCAGGGTCCTGATCGTAGCGTTTTGGCATTGTCACCAGCATGCCTTCCGCCGCGGCGCCCGCGATATTGGACAGCGAGGCGTTGCCGACCCCTTCCGGCCCCATAAACACGGTTTTCAACCCGACGGAGCGCGCCTGGCGCAGCATCTGGCCCATTTCCGGGTAGTAGCCGCCGTAGTAGACGAAGTCGATGTTCTCTTTCTTCAGGCGCGCCAGCAGGGCGGAGAAATCTTTTTCCCCCGCGGTGATGCCATCGAAGAAGACGATGTTGGCCCCGGCTTTCTTCAGGTTGTCCTGCACCGAACGCGCCAGCCCTTCGCCGTACTGCTGCTTGTCATGAATGATGGCGATACGCTGCGGTTTGACTTTCTCGACGATATATTTCGCCGCGGTCGGCCCCTGCGAGGAGTCGAGGCCGGCGGTACGCATGATGTACTGGTATCCGCGCTGGGTCAGCTCCGGATTGGTCGCCCCGGGGGAGATCATCAGGATGCCTTCATCCTCATAGATGTCGGAAGCCGGCTGAGTGGAAGAGGAGCACAGGTGGCCGATAACGTACTGAATGCCGTCGTTGACGATTTTGTTGGCCACCGCGACCGCTTGCTTCGGATCGCAGGCGTCGTCATATTCGACGGCCACCAGCTTGTCGCCCTTAATGCCGCCGCTGGCGTTGATGTCTTTAATCGCCTGACGCGCGCCATTGAACTCCATGTCGCCCCACTGGGCCACCGGCCCCGACATCGCGCCGACCACGGCGACCTTAATATCCTTGGCCATCGCCGCGTGCGACATCGCTAATGCGACAATGCCCGCGACGATGGTTTTCGCGTTCCTTTTCATGCTGCAGAACCCCGTTCGTGATGTGGTGTAAATGTTTTGTATTTTTATGGTTAAAAAGCATTCTGTGCTTTTATTAAACAACGCCATTTTTACCATTGAGTTTAATGGTTTAGCGCAGTTTTTCACTAAAAAACAGATTAAAACCTCTATTTTTCAGTCGATTAAGCAAAGATAATATTCTGTATTTTGGTGAAGATAAACAAAAAAAGTCCATCCTGTAGCATAAAATAACGATACATAAGGCGGAATAAAACGCTGCACATTAGGTTAAAATTCTGCTTATTTTTCGATCCATGACGGATTGCGCTACCCTGACAACGCCAGGAAAACGAATCCCCTGATGTACGCGCAAAAAACAGCGCTCCGCCAGACAGCAATTTTGGGTACACTGGCGCCTCTGTTTTGCACTGGATTTGCCGCCCATGAAACTGACCATTATCCGTTTACAGCACTTCAGCGATCAGGATCGCATTGATCTGGGGAAAATCTGGCCGTCGCAGGATCTGTCGACGCTGACCCTTGATGAAAACCATCGTCTCTACGCCGCCCGCTTTAACGAGCGCCTGCTGGGCGCCGTGCGCGTTACCCTGCGCGGCGTCGAAGGTGAGCTCAGCGATCTGTGCGTGCGTGAAGTGACCCGCCGCCGCGGCGTCGGACAATACTTAGTGGAAGAGACATTGCGTGATAACCCGGCGATCAATAGCTGGCGCGTCGCCGACCACGGGGTGGAGGACCGCGGCGTGATGGCGGCCTTTATGCAGGCGCTCGGCTTTAGCGCCCAGCAGAATGGTTGGGAAAAGTATTAAGCCGTAGCCCCAATAAGCGGAGCATGACCAATGAAGAACCCGGCGGCGCTTCGCTTAGCCGGGCTACCTGGCGACTGTAGCCCCGGTAAGCGCAGCGCGACCGGGGTCAGACAACGCATTTGCAGCGTGAAAGGCGCCCCCCATTTAACGCAGCATTTCGCGTTGTAAAAAGGCGTCAAGACCCGAAATCCCCGGGAGCTTACATCAGTAAGTGACCGGGATTGAGGGCCGCAGACAACGCATTTGCAGCGTGAAAGTCCCCACCCATTTAACCCAGCATTTCGCGTTGCAAAAAGGCGTCAAGACCCGAAATCCCCGGGAGCTTACATCAGTAAGTGACCGGGGTTGAGGGCCGCAGACAACGCATTTGCAGCGTGAAAGGCGCCGGTTAAATTATTTGGCGTCGGTCGCCGTACCATTAGCATGCCAGGTAAAGACCCCGAACTCGAAGCCTTTCAGGTCGCCTTTCTGATCCCACGACAGCGGGCCCATCACGGTGTCTACTGTCGCGCCTTTCAGGTATTTAGCGATTTCCGCCGGATCGTCAGACTGATTCAGGCCTGCCTGCAGCGACTGCAGCGCCGCGTAGGTGGTCCACACGAAGGCGCCGCTCGGATCCTGTTTCTTCGCCTTGATCGCGTCCACGATCGGTTTGTTCGCCGGCACCTGGTCGTAGTTCTTCGGCTTGGTTACCAGCAGGCCTTCCGCCGACTCGCCGGCGATGTTAGACAGGGAGACGTTCGCTACGCCTTCCGGGCCCATAAACTGGGTTTTCAGACCGGCGGCGCGCGCCTGACGCAGGATCTGGCCCATTTCCGGGTGATAGCCGCCGTAGTAGACGAAATCGATATTCTCTTTCTTCAGGCGCGCCACCAGGGTGGAGAAATCTTTCTCACCGGCGGTGATCCCGTCGAAGAAGACCACGTTTGCCCCACCTTTTTTCAGGCCATCCTGCACCGCACGGGCCAAACCTTCGCCGTACTGCTGTTTGTCATGTACCACTGCGATACGCTGCGGCTTCACTTTGTCGAGAATGTATTTCGCCGCGGTTGGCCCCTGATCGGAGTCCAGACCGGTGGTGCGCAGGATCAGCTTATAGCCGCGCGCCGTCAGCTCCGGAGCAGTCGCTGCCGGGGTAATCATCAGAATGCCTTCGTCTTCATAGATATCAGACGCCGGCTGAGTGGAAGAGGAACACAGGTGACCAATAACGTATTTGATGCCGTCGTTGACCACTTTGTTGGCTACCGCTACCGCCTGTTTCGGGTCGCAAGCGTCATCATATTTGACGATCTGCAGCTTATTGCCCTTGATGCCGCCCTTAGCATTGATATCCGCTACCGCCTGCTCTGCGCCGGTAAACTCCTGGTCGCCGTACTGGGCCACCGGGCCGGACATCGCCCCGACTACCGCGATTTTGATATCTTCCGCCAGCGCCGCGCTGCTCATAACTAAGGCAATACATCCTGCCAGTAACGCTTTACCCTTCATATTCATCCTGAGGCTCCCCATTATTATGGTTTTTGCATTTGTTGTGATGTTGTTTATTAGCGCATTATTTTGTTTATACCGATAGGAAAAGCATATGATAGCTAATCAACCGGGGGCTGCCCGCGCTTTTGCAGCACACTATGCTAAACATACCGTCATTCTGAGGAATTTGAAACGACTAAATTGCGGGCTATGTAACAGATAAGTGACAAATAAAAAAACCGCGCCAGCATGAACCGGACGCGGTGCAAAACAGAGCCTGATTACCAGCCTGCGGGTAGGTAGCCCACCGCGGATGCTATCGCGTAGGCGGCGCTGCAAAGATACAACAACACAATGAAGCATTGGATAAGCGGATGGGTCATCCAGGCCGGACAGGTCCAGCCCGGGGTCAGATCGCCACGCTGGCGGGCGCCCTTGAGCATCAGGATCGGCATAATCGATAAAATGACGCCGCTGAACACCCCGGCAAAATAGAGCGCGTTGACGAAGGAGACCATGCCGCTATAGGCCAGCACGAACGGCGGGATCGCCACCACCAGCAGCACCATCAGGCGCCGGGCGGGCTGTTCGTCATTCCCCAGGCGGAACTGATCGAAGATATTGGTCAGGAAGCTGCCGCCCAGTCCCCAGTAGGAGGTCAACATCGCGCACAGCGCAAACAGATTGGCTGAGAAGAAGGCCCATTCGCCAAGCGCCCGACCCCAGGAGATGGTGGCCACATCCGAGATATTGTCCAGACCGTTAAGCGAGATCACCGACAACGGCACCAGCGCCAGCAGGGTAAAGGTCAGCGCCATGCCGACCATGATGGCTTTAGGCAATTTTTCCGGTTTATCGGCGAAGCCCCGCGCCATCTCCGGCACGATATACTGTGCCGAGAAGCAGAATGCCACGACGTTGAAGACCGGAACCATATACAGCCAGTTGCCGTCGAGCAGATAGCCGACGCGGGTGGTCTCTTTCAACAGCGTGGCAATCACCAGCACCGAGATCATCACCACCATGCCGATGCTGATAAATTTCTCACCGCGGCCGATCGCCTTCAGCCCCAGGTAGAGTACCCCTGCCGCCGGAACGAAAAACAGCACGCTGCCCAGCGCCGGCGAGATGCCAAACAGGGAGTGCAGCAGCTTACCGCTGCCGGTCATATACGCCGTCAATGCCCCGACGCTATTGACGCAGACGGAGAGAAACATCATCAGCGCGCCAAAACCGCCGACATAGCGCTTCGATAAACCGCTGAGCTGCAGATGTTTACGGGTGCGCAGCGTGGATTCCGCGACATAGAGCATAGTCACCGTCGTCAGGCTGCCCACCAGCACCAGCCAGAACAGCAGCGGTAAGAAGCCCGCTTTGCTCGACGCATAGGCGATAGAGAGGACGCCCGCGCCAATATTGGTACCGACAATCATCGATACCCCTTCGACGAAGCTCAGAGATTTTGCAGGGACAGCCGTACGTTCCCGGCCGGTGAGGACGGGAGAAAAGGTGGAGTTTTCAGACATAATACTTAATGAGATGGTCACTCCCTCCTTCCCGGTACTATGCTGAGGACAGGCTTTCATTCGGAGAACTATCATGGAAAACATTGCGCTCATTGGTATCGATCT
>OGLE01002309.1_pt1 | contig 12524 bp, 10 predicted proteins | sample 1572671 | NCBI WGS metagenome assembly OGLE01 (sample SAMEA2581923, study PRJEB24529) | metagenome | biome: Human gut stool | place: China | collected 2011 | reverse complement strand
CATCATCACCAATGAATAGAGAAGCGGTAGCGTTTTCATCAGAAAAAGGATTTTGAGGTGAAACTTTGGCAATAGAATAATCTGGTGTAGCATGATAACGTTTATTCATGATTATTTTCAAAAGACAATGTGAAGTAGCCGATTGAGATGTGAGTAAAATCTTATCTGTGGTAATTTCATGAATAGGTTTTTTGCTGACTAAAATTATGCTTTGTACAGGGCCGTCAGCCATAATGCTGATATCAGGTAAAATCATTAATGTATCAAAATTGCGAGCATAAATGATAGATGAAACAGGACTGATATCCAATTTATCTTGCGTGATTGCTTGATTTAAATTAGCAGGAACATCTTTAAATAAATTGAATTTATCACTAGGATTTTTAGTGAATGTATAAGTTAAAGGAAGACAATTTAAATAATTTATATGACCAACATTTGGCTTTAACATATAGATACCTCTTTTATTTAAATAGATTATAAAAAATGTTATATTAAAATATTGTAAAAAATAGAATAATATAATATACTATTATATTATTTTAGCAAAAGAAATACAACAAAGGTGATTTTTGTACAGTTTGTATTGTATAATTAGATAAAAGTGGTATATTGATAGATATCATTTTTTTAGATATACATATACACAGTAAGCAGATTATATGTTAAAATTAATCTGTATATTTAGGCTATTTATAAGTTATTTAATTAAATAATATTATAATTTTCATTAAAATTTTGGGAGGAAATATCGTATATGACAAGAATTAAAGATGCAGTTGAACATATAGCAAAAGCTATAATAGCCCAAAAAGATTATTTAAATATGTTAGATAAAGCTATTGGTGATGGCGACCATGGCAATAATATGGCTATTGGTTTTGAAGCTGCTTTAGAAGAAATTGACAATATGAATGATGATGGAAATCCAGCAAAAGTTTTCAAAGCTATAGGTACAGCTTTTTCTGAAAATGTAGGCGGTGCAGCTGGTCCATTATATGCAGCAGCTTTCAACCGTGCAGCTAAAGCTTGTGATGAAAATACATCTTTTACAGTTGATTCTGTAATTAAAGTTTTAGGTGAAGCTATTGAAGCTATTAAAAAACGTGGTCGTGTAGAACCAGGTGAAAAAACAATGTTAGATGTTTTAATTCCTGTACATACAGCTTTTGTAAAAGGTAAAGAAAAAGATTTAACATTATTCCAATGTTTAGGTGAAGCATCAAGAGCTGCAAAAGAAGGTGCAGATTATACACGCACTATTTCTGCAAGCAAAGGTCGTGCAAGCTATTTAGGTATCAGAAGTATTGGTCATCAAGACCCAGGTGCTACATCTTCACTTATTATGGTTAGAGAATTATATAACTTTTTTCAACGTTAATAAGCAAAGAATAATTCATAAGTGTCTACTATGAGATTTTTTAGTAGGCACTTATATTTTTTTTATTAAAATGTTATTTTTACAGAAAAAAATATATAAAAAAAATAATCTGATTATTGCAATAAAATATTGACTATGCTATAATAAAGACAGAAAGAAAAGCTATAGTGCTTAAAACAATTGAATGTAATGATATAAAAATAGTTTATGGAGAATGAGCAATAGAAATTATTGTACAGAGGAACTAAAAATTATTTATATAGAATGCATTCGAAAGGAGTGAGGGTTATAGCGGATTTGCAAAAAGGCTTTAATGAAAGTTGCACTTAGATATCTCGTGCTGTTGAAGAAAGCAAGTTTGTAAAGAAAAACTAGATTTTATAGATAGTAAGGCATTGCTAGTTAAAGTCTAAACTGATTTATAAGTGTGCACAAATAGTAACGTTACAAAATTTATTCTTAATTCAAAAAGTGTATAATACGTATTAGGTGTATTTTAAGTTAGTTAGAATATTATAAAAGAATGTAAAAAGGTGTATTTGGAATTAAATGCATATTACACACGTTAGCTGACTGATAAATACAGCAAAGACTTCTATCTTAAGGGAAGATTTGCAAAAAAAAATTAAATAGTGAGGTAGTTTGATGTATACACAGTATACTAGATAAAAGACGATTAGCATGAAGATATGTTAATCGTCTTTTATTTTGCCATTATTTATTTTTTATTTTAAACGATAGAGATGTTTTTTCTTGCTTAAATATTTAATAGGCGGAGTAGTTATCGTTTCATTTTTAGTACTTTTTTTAATGATATGATTATGTCGGTCTACGCTTAAAACCAAGCCGATGCTAATCATATTTAAGATAAGTGAAGTACCACCATAACTGATGAACGGTAAAGGTACACCAACTACAGGAACAATACCGATAACCATAGCCATATTGCCAGTAGCTTGACCTACAATCAATAAAGTAATGCCACATACAAGCATTTTGCCAAAATTATCTTTAGTGCGTAGAGCAATTTTTATACAATAAAAAGCTAGCGCAATTAAAAGTAAAAAGACAATAAAAGCGCCCATAAATCCTATTTCTTGGCAAAAAACAGCAAAGGCAAAGTCTGTATGAGATTCAGGTAGATAAGAATATTTACTAAAGCCATGACCTAAGCCCATGCCAGAAAATCCTCCAGAACCAATAGCTAAGATGGATTGAACTATTTGATAACCATCTTCTTGGGAGCGAGACCAAGGGTCATACCAACTATTGATACGGTCTAAACGATATGGTTGGAAGGTTGCTAAAAGTGTAAGTAAGATAAAACCAATACCACAGATTATACCAATCCATTTTTTGGATAGACCAGCAATAAAATACATAATGGTTGGAATACCAATGATGATAAGTGCAGTTCCCATATCAGGTTGAGCTTCAACAAAACCTGCAATTATTAGACATAGAAGAAATATAATATTTTTTTGAGGATTTACTGTTATAGGGATTTTTTTATCTAGACATTGACCAAGATAAGAGGCACTGATGATTATGGTGACGATTTTGGCAATTTCAGAAGGTTGGAATTGCATAAATCCAAGTGATAGCCAACGTCTAGAACCATTTACAGTGACGCCGACAAGTAATACAGCACTTAAGCATAAAATCGTTATGACTGTAAGCAGTAAAGATTTATTTTTTAATTTTTTATAATTAAATCTAGAAGTTAAAGCAAAAGCGACAAATCCAATTAACAAACTTATTAAATGACGAATTAAAAAGAAATAGGGATTTTCAAAATTAGTATAAGCAGTTATTAAGCTGGCACTACAAATATTTATAGTGCCAATGACAATCAGGATAAACATGATACAGGTGATAGCTTCCATATCATTTATCCAAAATTTTTGCTTAGTCAACATTATTTTTTATCCTGCTTAGTAAAAGTTACCTCACAGCGATTGATTTTTTCACCGAAACCGCTAAATTTACGTTCATATTCTGTCATGATATTGTTAGCTTGATATTCACTATTATGAAGGTCAAAAGTAAGTGCATTTACTTTTAATTTAGCAAGTTCAAATTGTTCTAATGAAAAATCAAATAGAGGTCTATTGTCGGTTTTAAAGAATAATTCCCCATTATCTTTTAAGAGTTTGCGATATTTTTCCAAAAATCCTATATAAGTTAAACGTCTTTTTGCATGACGAGCTTTTGGCCATGGGTCGCAGAAATTGATATAAAAACGGTCAACTTCATCTTCAGCAAAGATATTTTCAATTTGTTCAATATTAAATACCATTAAGCGAACATTAGTTAAGCCAAGTTCTTTTACTTTTTTAGCAGCATAGTATAAAACATCTTGTTGAAGTTCTATACCGATAAAATTAACTTCAGGATGAAGAGCTGCTGTTTTACTGATGAAATCTCCTTTTCCTGTGCCAAGTTCTACATAAAGAGGTGCCTGGCGGTCAAATACTTCATGCCAATGACCTTTAATTTCTTCAGAAGGACTTTGTCCTTTAGTATATACAAAATCATTAAAATCTAAAATAGCTTCATCAATCCAAGGTTTTCTTCGTAAACGCAAAATAATTCTCCTTTTTATAAATATATTCAAAGAATATTTTATCACAAAAGATTTATAAATACATGGTTTTTACATAAAAAGCTTCTGTTCTTTTTTATAGTTGAGAACAGAAGCTTTTTTGCTTAAAATAAGAGATTACTTTCAACAATCATGCGAATACCTAATAAGAATAAAGAAAGGCAAAGAAGTAAAATGATACTGCGAGGTTTAGTTTTCTTAGATAATCTAGCACCGATTTGAGCACCGATTACAGCGCCAAAACCAACAGCAAGAGCAGGTATCCAAACGATATGATTTAAAAATATATGAGATGTAACACCCATAAAAGAGGAAACAGCTAAGACAAAATGAGATGTTGCAGTTGCCATATGTGGTGGAAAAGCAAGGGCATAAATCATAACAGGAACATGAATGATACCACCACCAATACCAAAGATGCTAGAGATAAAACCTACAAACATACTTAAAATAATACCGAGTTTTTTGCGAGCTATAAATAAGGTTTCATCAAAATTTGTAGCGATAGCTTTTTTATTAGATGAATTCCAATACATGATAGCAGAGATGATTAAGATAAAAATACCATAACTAAGACTGAAAGTAGGGCCTGTGAAATAATCACTGACAAGGCTACCTAAAATAGCTCCAGGAAGTGTAGCAATAGCAAAAGGAATGGCTGCTTTAAAATAAACGCGATGTTGTTTTACATAAGCATATGTTCCTGAAAGTGCATTTAAAAATACACCAAATAATGAAGTACCAACGATTTCAGGAGCACTATGAAAAATAGAAGGTGTGAGTGCAAAAGTAAAAAGTGGTATCATGATTAAACCACCACCAATACCTATTAAAGTACCAAATGTACCTACGCCAATACCGACGACAAATAATACAAGAATTTCAATCATAAAAAAACCTTACTTTCATATTTTGTAATTTATTATATTTTAGGCTATAAAACCAAAATGTTTAGCTACTAATTCATAGGCTGGCACAGCGATATTTTTGGCTTTTGCCATGCGAACAACTTCAAAAATGAGTCCATCAATTTCTGATTGACTGCCTTTTTGTAAGTCTTTTTGCATAGAAGCTGTAGTATCTGGTGTCATAGCATTTAATGTTTTTAAGTTTATATCAATGATATTTTCAGGAAGATTAATATTATAAGCTTTAGCTAGATTAATACAATCTTTTGTTAAAGCAATGAATAAATCTTGTTCTTTTCCTTGTTTTTGCATGATACCTGCTGGTATATCAAAATAAGCTCCACAACTAGCATAAGGGGAGATTAAAACGAATTTGCGGAAGGTATCTTCTGCGATATTTTCTGATAAGACAACGGAAATATTACTATTTTTAAGGTCTTGAGCAATTTGTTCTAATTGATTTTTTAATGGAGTTTTTCCACGTGTGCCAAAGACGATGCGGAAAATATTACCCTTTTGAGATATTTCTCCAGGTGCAGAAATATAGGCAACAATATAGATACATCCTTCAATTACATTTGTATGAGGTAATTTAGGTGCTAGTCTATAACCTGTACCATAGATATTTAGTATAGGAATGATGATGGTATTTTCCTTGCTTACTTTGGCTAAAAAAGGAATGATATCATCAAGGGCATATCCTTTGACAGAAATAAAAATTACATCAGGTATTTCATTTGTTTGAAGATATTGCTCTGTAGTCATTGCTTTTACGGGTAAAAAATTAAATTTGCCAATTCTATCAGAATTGATGGTAAGACCATTTTCGTTGATGGCTTCAAGATGTTTTCCACGAGCGATAAAGGTTACATCATGATTATTTTTGGCTAAAAAACTACCGATGCAAGCTCCAGTTCCTCCAGTGCCGACAATGAGATATTTCAAGAAAATCCCTCCTTAAATATGATATAGTTATTATAGCAAAGTATAAAAGATTTTTCTTAATAAAATAAGAAAGTGAGATAAATAATATGACAGAAATTGATATTGATTATGTAAAAATTTTTAAAGCGTTATCTGATGAAATGAGATTAAAGATTTTACAAGAAATTGCAAAACATAAGGAAATTTGCGTTTGTAAATTAATGGAACAATTTGCTATAGCTCAAAGTAAATTATCTTATCATTTAAAATTATTATTGGAAGCAAGTTTAATCAATGTAAAATCTAAAGGTAAATGGAATTTTTATAGCATTAATATGGAAACTTTGCAGAATGTTTTAAGTGAAAATATGATAAAAACTTTGTTTGATAAATAAAATAAGTATTGTCATATCAATTTTTTTTGATATAATAAATATATCAAAAATTTTTGATATGAGGTGATATGATGTTTGATTTTTTCATTGAACAGATATTGGGGATGAAGTGGCTGAGTGAAGCCGTTTGGTATGTATTAATAAATTATTTTAACGCAGACCAAAATTCAAATTGGTGGTCAAGTGCTCATTTTTTCTTTTATGATACGATAAAGATAACTATTTTATTAGTGACTTTAATTTATTTGATATCATATATTCAGTCGTATTTTCCACCAGAAAAAACAAAGCGAATTTTGACACATTTTGATGGTTTTACAGGAAATATAATTGCAGCATTACTTGGAACTGTAACGCCATTTTGCTCTTGTTCTAGCGTGCCTATTTTTATAGGTTTTACTAGAGCGGGTTTACCTGTGGGCATGACTTTTTCTTTTTTAATATCTTCACCTATGGTAGATGTGGCATCTATGCTTATGTTGATGTCGTTTTTTGGTCCTGAATTTGCTATTTTTTATACAGTTGTAGGAATTATATTAGCTGTTGTTGGCGGTAAAGTTTTAGCTATGATGAAAGTTGAACGATATTTGAAAAAATATGATGGAGCAATTAGAGATTTTTACTCTGAGTCAGAATATTTTAATCAAAGACAGAGATTAAATTATGCGTTAAATGATACTAAAATCATAGTCAAAAAAGTATTTCCGTATGTATTGCTTGGCGTTTTAATAGGTGCATTAATTCATAATTGGATACCACAAGAATTTATTTTAACTATTTTAGGCAATAACAATCCATTTGCCGTTATTTTGGCTACAGTGATTGGTGTACCTATTTATGCAGATATATTTGGAACTTTACCAATAGCTGAAGCTTTATACTTAGTAGGTGTACCAGCTGGTACAATTTTTGCTTTGATGATGGCGATAACAGCGCTATCACTTCCATCACTCATTATGCTCAGTCAAGTATTGCAGAGAAAATTATTATTTTTATTCATTGGTATTGTGAGCATAGGGATTATTTTTGTAGGATATATCTTTAATTTGGTATTTTAAATAAAGTTAGGAGATGATTTTTTGTTAAAAGTAGCATTTATTTGTGTGCATAATGCTTGTAGATCCCAAATGGCAGAAGCTATAGCTAAAGAAATGGGAAAAGATGTTTTTGAAGCTTTTTCAGCAGGGACACAGTTAAAAAATCAAATAAATCCTGATGCAGTTCGCATTATGAAATCTTTAGGTTATGGTGATATAACAAAGGTGCAAAGACCTAAATTATTGCAGGAATTATCAGAGATTGATATTGTTATAACTATGGGTTGTAATGTAGCTTGTCCTATGATTAAATGTAAATATCGTGAAGATTGGGGTCTACAAGACCCTACAGGAAAATCTGATGAGGAATTTTTGAAAATCGTTGAACAGATAAAAGTGAAAATGAATAATTTAATAGCTAGAATAAATAATAAAGAGTTGTGATATTGAAATGGATTTTATAAAAATAGATAAAGAAAAATGGCAAAGAAAAAAAGTTTTTGAGCTGTATAGCAAAGATGTTCCGTGCACTTATAGCATGACAATCAATTTAGATATCACAGGTTTAAAAAATAAAATAGAGATAAAACAGCTAAAATTTTTTCCTGTAATTTTATATGGTTTGAGTAAGTTTGTTAATAAATATAAAGAATTCCGCATGGATTTAAATGAAGATGGAGAATTAGGATATTATGATGAGATAAATCCTATTTTTACAGTCTTTGAAGAAACGCAAGAACAGTTTTATCAAGTGTGGACAAAATATGATGATGATTTTGAAGTGTTTTATCAAAATTATTTATTGGATATGAAAAATTACCAACAGCAAGAGATAAAAAGCTCTAAATTATTATTAGAAAAAAATGTGTTTAATATTTCTTGTGTTCCTTGGGTTAGTTTTACAGGTTTTAATTTGAATTTAGCTAAAGGATATGATTATTATTTACCTATTTTCACTATAGGAAAGTATTTTGAACAAGGTGAAAAAATATTATTGCCATTAGCTATTCAAGTACATCATGGAGTATGTGATGGTTTTCATTTATCAAGATTTATAAATGATTTGCAAGAATGGTTGGATAAAACAGATGAAATATAAAAAAAGGCACTACAATTGTAGTGCCTTTTTATTTTTATTAGCCACGAAGATTTGCATTGAAATCTTTTTGAAGTTTAGCTACGATTTTTTCGATTGCTGGGTCAATTTCAGCATCAGTTAATGTTTTATCATTGGATTGGAAAGTCAAGGAGAATGCTAAGCTTTTCTTGCCTTCTTCAACTTGTTTACCAGTATAAACATCAAATAAAGTGATTTGAGTGAGATTTTGACCTGCTGCTTTAGTCATAGCTTTTTCGATATCAGCAGCATTTACATCAACATCTACGAGCATTGCAAGGTCACGGCTAGTTGCTGGATATTTTGGTAATGCTTTATATTTTAAATCTTTAGCCATGTATTTCATAACAGTAGTAGCGTCAAGTTCAAAGATATATACAGGTTTTGTAATACCATAAGCAGAAAGTACAGCAGGATGAACTTCACCAACTGTTGCGATTACATCGCGACCTTTTTTGAAGAGAGCAGTTTTGCCTGGGTGCATAGCGTAATGTGTACCAGCTTCAACTGTATAACGAGTTACACGAAGATTTGCAAGTAATTCTTCGATAATGCCTTTAGCATCGTAGAAGTCTACCATATCATTTGCTTGGTTCCAGCCCTGAGCATTGCGACGACCAGTGATAGCACCTGCAATTTTTATAACTTCATCTGGAAGTTCTGTTACAGGAAGTGCTTTAGGGAAGAATACAGAACCTACTTCAAATAAAGCTACATCATCATTTTTACGAGCAAGATTGCGAGCAAGGTTATCAAAAATACTACTGAGCAATGTTGTACGAACGAGAGGATATTCGTCAGAAAGTGGGTTCATGATAGGTACAGCTTTACGAAGAGGGCTATCTTGTGGAATGTTTAATTTATTGAATGTTTCTTCGTTAGTTAAAGCAAAGGAAATTGTTTCATAAAGTCCTTGGCTAGATAAGGAAGCTTTTACTTTATCAATAAATGTTTGTTTTGCAGATTGAGTTCCCTGCATAGAAACGCCATTTGGAAGAGTGGATTTAATTTTATCAAAACCATGTAAACGAGCAATTTCTTCGGAAATATCAGCCATGCAAGTTACATCATTTCTCCAAGATGGAACTTTAACAGTGATTTCATCATTTTCATCTTTTGTAACATCAAAACCAACACTTGTAATGATATTAAGCATAACATCTTTAGCGATATTAGTGCCGAGATGATTATTAATTTGTTCTGGTGTGAAAGTAACATAATTAGCTTGTTTTGGATTTGGATATACATCTACAATTCCTTCGCAAACAGTGCAAGCACCCATTTCTTGAAGTAATTGAGCTGCTCTGTCGAGTGCTTTAATAGTAGTTTCGCTATCAACACCACGTTCAAAACGACCAGAAGCTTCAGAAGAAAGACCGCAAGCACGAGCAGTTCTGCGGATACATGGACCATAGAAATCAGCAGATTCTAATACTACAGTAGTAGTAGTGTCTGTGATTTCTGTTTCGAAACCACCCATGATACCAGCAAGACCAGCAGCTTTTTCGCTATCAGCGATAACGAGCATTTCACCTTTTGCTTTGCGAGAAGTATCATCAAGAGTATGAAGTTCTTCACCTTCAATGGCACGACGAGCAATTAATTTTTTGCCTGTGATTTTATCATAATCATAAGCATGCATAGGATGACCAAGTTCAATCATAACGAAGTTTGTAACGTCAACTACATTATTGATGGAACGAATGCCAGCACCTTCAAGACGTTGTTGCATCCATTCAGGAGATGGGCCGATTTTTACATTTTTAAGCATACGTGTAGAGAAACGAGAGCATAAATCAGGGTCTGCGATTTCTACAGAGAAGATATCGTTTAATTTAGTGTTATCATCTTCATTAGCTTTGATTTCAGGAAAATGTGGTTTGTTGCCAGTGATAGCAGCAATTTCGCGAACAAGACCGAAAACACTGAAGCAGTCTGCACGGTTAGCTGTAAGTTCAAATTCCAATACAACATCATTTAAACCTAATACATCTTTAGCAGGAATACCTACAGGAGTATCACTAGGTAAAATGAAGATACCAGTTTTTTGTTCTTCAGGTAATTTTTCAAGGTCAAGTTTTAATTCTTGAGCGGAGCAAAGCATACCATTAGAAGCTACGCCACGAAGTTTACCTTTGGAGATTTTCATGCCGTTTGGTAAATGAGCACCTACCATAGCTACAGGAACAACTTGTCCTTCTGCTACGTTTTGAGCACCTGTTACAATGATGATATTTTCAGCAAGACCAACATTCATAGTGCAGATTTGTAAGTGGTCAGAATTTTGATGTGGTTCAAGTTTTTCGATGCGACCAGTTACAACTTTTTCTAAACCTTCGCCAGGGTCTACAACATTTTCTACAGGAATACCAGCCATTGTGAGTTTATCAGCAAGCTGCTCTGGAGTTTCAGTAAAATCTATATAATCTTTAAGCCATTTAATAGAAACTTGCATTAAATATAATCCTCCTTAATATTAGAACTGACGTAAGAAACGTACATCATTATCATAGAATAAACGTAAATCATCAATGCCATAAGCGAGCATAGCAATACGTTCAACACCCATACCGAAAGCAAAACCGCTAACTTGTTTAGGGTCATAACCACTCATTTCAAGTACATGAGGATGAACCATACCTGCACCTAAGATTTCAAGCCAGCCAGTGCCTTTACATACACGGCAACCTTTACCTTTACACATAACGCAAGAGATATCTACTTCAGCACTTGGTTCAGTGAATGGGAAGAAGCTTGGACGGAAGCGAACTTTTACATCTTCACCGAAGATTTGTTGTAAGAAAGTAACAAGTGTGCCTTTGAGGTCAGCAAAGCTGATGTTTTTATCAATGCAAAGACCTTCAACTTGAGTAAACATTGGGGAATGTGTAGCATCATAATCATCACGGCGATATACATGACCTGGAGCAATGATGCGAATTGGGCTATTTGGTTCATGAGCTTGCATTGTGCGAGCCTGTACAGGAGATGTCTGACTTCTAAGTAAGATATCTTCTGTGATATAGAAAGAGTCTTGCATATCACGAGCTGGATGATCTTTTGGAAGATTTAAAGCTTCAAAGTTGAAATAATCAGATTCAATTTGAGGACCTTCAGCGATAGAATAGCCCATGCTAGTGAAGATATTTTTTATATTGTTTAAGGTAACAGTTAAAGGATGAAGATGTCCTAAGCTTTGACGACGACCAGGAAGCGTAACATCAATTTTTTCTGTAGCTAAACGATTTGCAAGTTCAGCTGCTTTTAATTCTTCTTGTTTAGCTGCGATTGCAGTTTCTAATTCTTTACGAGTTGTATTTACCATTTGACCAACTACAGGACGTTGTTCAGGGCTTAATTTACCCATACCACGTAAAATGCTAGTCAAAGAGCCTTTTTTACCAAGATATTTTACACGCACATCATTTAGTGCATTGAGATTAGAAGCGCTATTAATATCATTAATCGCTTCTTGTTGTAAACTTTTGAGTTCTTGTTCCATGATTTCACTCCTACAAAATTTTAACAAAAAATAAAAGCCCTCACCCCATGAAGGGGCGAAAGCTTGTTTCGCGGTACCACCCTAATTGATACTTAAAAGCATTAACGCTGCCAGACGCTATGACTACTTATTTTCACCATAGAAGCTCCAAAGTGAACTTCAATTAAATTTTCTTTTATTGTTCTCAGCCTAGACAATATTTTCTGTAAAAGAAATCTTAATTTACTCTCTTTATCATCGCTTAGTTATATTACAATTTTACAGTGAAAAGTATATCATAAAAATTTATTAAAAACAAGATTGAGCAAATATTGAAGATTTTTATAAAAAAATAATTTTAATTTATGTTATTTTTGTGTATTTTAGAGGCGATTTTGCGAATTATGGCATTTATAAAAAACAAATTAGAGATATAAAATACAATAAAGTATATGAAAACTAGCATTATTGTAAAAATCTCTAAAAAATAGAATGGATTTTGAAACGGAAAAATAATAGCGATAGAATATAGTCAAAGATAAAACGTTAGAAAAATAAGAATATTTATAAATTATAAAAGGGGTGCGGGAATTATGTTTGATGAAGGTAAAATCGTTATTATTGGTGCTAGTAATGTTGGTACAGCAGTATTGAATAAAATTGTGGATTTCGGTTT
>OGLE01002297.1_pt1 | contig 12555 bp, 10 predicted proteins | sample 1572671 | NCBI WGS metagenome assembly OGLE01 (sample SAMEA2581923, study PRJEB24529) | metagenome | biome: Human gut stool | place: China | collected 2011 | reverse complement strand
GCGGCGCTGATGAGCCACAAACATACCCACTGCGAAGTGATCTCCGGCGTCAGCTATCCACTCCTTGAGCGAATGTATCTCCTGCGAGGCACGTTAAGCAGCGTGGCGTTTCGCCAGGCGATCGTCAGCGCGGGCGGGCCGATGGTGAGCAGCCTGTGGCATCAGCAGCAGAAGAACCCCCCGTTCCGGTTGCGCCATGATGCCTGGGGAAATTAAGCAGCGGGACAGATACCGCTTTTGTTACAATAACCGCCGTTGATGGTATAACGGTTTGATGCGTATGCTTGCCCGATTTTTGACCCTGCTTCTTTTCCTGACCTCACTCAGCGCCTCCGCCAGCCTGCTTAGCCAGCAGGGCAAGGCTGTGCGCTATATGCAAACCACCGAAGACGCGGTCATCTGGTCGCAGGTGGGAAACCATGTGGTCAGCGTCGGCAATGTTCGTGCCGGGCAGATCCTCGCAGTCGTCCCGACGGCGGCTGACTACTATGAGTTTCGTTTCGGCTTTGGCACCGGGTTTATTGATAAAGGGCATCTCGAGCCGGTGCAGGGCAAGCAGCGGGTGGAGGACCGTTTGGGGGATCTTAATAAACCGCTGAGTAACCAAAATTTACTCACCTGGAAAGATACACCGCTCTATGACGCTCCCTCGGTAAGCAGCGCGCCGTTCGGCACGCTGGCCAACAATCTGCGCTATCCGATCCTCAGCAAGCTGAAGGACCGGCTCAATCAGACCTGGTTTCAGATCCGCATTGGCGACCGGCTGGCGTGGGTCAGTAGTCTGGACGCGCAGGAGGATCACGGTATTCCCGTGCTGACCTATCACCATATTCTGCGCGATGAAGAGAACACCCGTTTTCGTCATACGTCGACCACCACCTCGGTTCGCGCCTTCACGAATCAGATGACCTGGCTGCGCGATCAGGGCTATACCACGCTGACCCTGTATCAGCTGGAAGGCTATGTGCGTAATAAAATCAATCTCCCGGCGCGGGCGGTGGCGATCACTTTCGATGATGGCTTGAAATCGGTGAACCGCTACGCCTATCCGGTGCTGAAACAGTACGGTTTCCATGCCACCGCGTTTATTATCTCCTCGCGTATTAAGCGCCATCCGCAGAAGTGGGATCCGAAATCCCTGCAGTTTATGAGCATTTCCGAGCTACGCCAGATCCAGGACGTCTTTGATATTCAGTCGCATACTCACTTCCTGCATCGGGTTGACGCCGGCCGGCGGCCGATTTTATTCAGTCGCAATTACCATAATATTCTGTTTGATTTCGCCCGCTCGCGCCGGGCGCTGAGCCAGTTTAATCCGCACGTTCTCTACCTTTCCTATCCCTTCGGCGGCTATAACGCTACGGCGGTGCAGGCGGCGAATGACGCCGGGTTTCATATGGCGGTAACGACGGTGCGTGGGAAGGTGAAGCCGGGGGACAATCCGTTTCTGTTAAAGCGGTTATATATCTTACGCACGGATTCGCTGGAGACGATGTCGCGGCTGATCAGTAACCAGCCGCAGGGGTAATACCGACGCTGCGCCTGAGCGCAGCGTCGCGGCCATCAGGCGACCTGTACCGGAATAGCTTTTGCCTGGCGCTTCATTTCGTTGTCGCCTTCGAAGTAGGCGATGTTAGGCTGCCAGCTGCGCGCCTCTTCGTCCGACATGGTAACGAAGCTGGCGATGATCAAAATATCGCCGACGCTGGCGCAGTGCGCGGCGGCGCCGTTAACGGAGATGATCCGGGAGCCCCGCTCGGCGGCAATGGCGTAGGTGGAGAAACGGTTGCCGTTGGTGACGTTCCAGAGGTGAATAGTTTCATTCTCCAGAATACCGGCCGCATCCAGGAAGTCCTGGTCAATGGCGCAAGAACCTTCATAGTGCAGGTCCGCCTGCGTGACTTTTACGCGGTGGAGCTTGCCCTGCAGCATATTACGCATCATAACTTCTACCCTTCAACCTTAATGTAGCAGAGCGGACACGGCGCCCGCCCTGAGAAAAGCCCGGGCAGTATTGCCCGATTTTTACCCGCTGTCTACTGAGCGAGCGTGACGATCCGGTTGTCGATCAGGCGGGCCTGCCCCAGCCAGGCGGCCATCAGGATCACCGCGCGCTGGCTGGCATCGGTCAGCTCAAGCAGGGTGTCGGCATCGCGGATCTGAATGTCGTCGGCGCGGAAGCCTTTCTCATTCAGCTCTTGTTCAGCGATAGCGATGATCTCATCGAGCTGCCGATCGCCGGCGGCCAGCTTTTCCGCCACCGCGCTCAGCACTTTATACAGACCAGGCGCGATTTTGCGCTGGTCGGCGGTCAGGTAGCCGTTACGCGAACTCAGCGCCAGGCCATCTTTCGCGCGGACGATCGGCACGCCGATGATCTCAATGTCGTAGCCCATGTCGGCGACCATCTTGCGGATCAGCGCCAACTGCTGGAAGTCTTTCTCGCCGAAGCAGGCGACGTCTGGTTGAACAAGGTTGAACAGCTTACTGACGATGGTCGACACGCCGCGGAAATGGCCCGGGCGGCTGGCGCCTTCGAGCATGGTGGATAATCCCGGAACGTCGACGTAGGTCTGGCCTTCAGTACCCTGGGGGTACACTTCCGCCGGCGTCGGCGCGAAGACAAAGTCGACATGACGTTTGTTCAGCTTTTCGCAATCATCCTGTAAGGTGCGCGGGTAGCGCGCCAGGTCGTCGACGCGGTCAAACTGCATCGGATTGACGAAAATACTGACCACCACCACGTCCGCACTGGCTTTGGCTTCATCAACCAGCTTCATATGACCATCATGCAGGTTGCCCATTGTCGGGACCAACGCGATACGCTTACCTTCCTGACGCAGACGGCGGATATGCTGCCGCAGCAGCAGTACGGATTCAATAATCAGCACAACAAGACTCCTTAATGGAAACTGTGTTCTTCACCCGGATAGACTCCGGATTCGACTTCGGCAATATACTGCCGCACCGCGGCGCGGATGTCGCCCGCTTCGGCAAGGAAATTCTTGGCAAATTTAGGAATGTGGCCGCCGGTAATGCCGAAAGCGTCATGCATCACGAGGATTTGCCCGTCGGTGACGTTGCCCGCACCGATGCCGATCACTGGAATGGTCAGAGCGTCGGTGATGCGCTTCGCCAGTTCAACCGGCACGCACTCCAGGACCAACAGCTGCGCACCCGCCGCCTCCAGCGCTAACGCGTCTTCAAACAGGGTCTGCGCCGCATCGCCGCGACCCTGCACTTTATACCCACCGAATACGTTCACCGACTGCGGCGTCAGGCCAAGATGGCCGCAAACCGGCACCGCGCGCTCCGCCAGCATCCTCACGGTGTCGGCCAGCCAGGCGCCGCCCTCGAGTTTGACCATATTGGCGCCAGCGCGCATCACGATGGCGGCATTTGCAAAGGTCTGCTCGGGGGTGGCATAGGCCATGAACGGCAGGTCGGCAAGCAGCAGGCTGTTTGGCGCGCCGCGGCGGACGGCGCGGGTGTGATAGGCGATATCTTCCACGGTAACCGGCAGGGTGGAGTCGTGACCCTGCACCGTCATTCCCAGCGAGTCGCCTACCAGCAGCACATTTATGCCTTCATCGGCGAACAGCTTCGCGAAGCTGTGATCGTAGGCGGTAATGGTGGCAAAGCGCTTCTTTTCCTGTTTGCATTTCTGCAGCAGGGCAATGGTGGTCGGTTTCATAACATTTCCTGATGATGAAAGTCATATTAACCGGCATTCTAACAGCAGCATTCAGAGGGGCAATGATTTTGGGCAACCGATTACGACGATCGCCGCAAATGCTAAAAAAGGGAGAGGGGATTACCAGCTGGCGGGCTTTGCCGCGCCGAGATTATCCAGCACGGCGCGCAGCGCCAGGCCGTCAGGAAAGTGAAGGTCCGGGGCGATCTCGAACAGCGGCCAGAGCATAAAGCCGCGGTTTTTCATATCGTAGTGCGGAACGGTCAGGCGCTCGCTGTTAATGACAGCATCGCCAAACAGCATGATATCGAGGTCCAGCGTGCGCGGCCCCCAGCGTTCGGCTTTGCGCACCCGCCCCTGCTGCAGTTCGATGCGCTGAGTATGATCGAGCAGCGTCTCGGGGGGCAGGGCGGTTTCCAGCGCAACGGCGGCGTTGAGATAGTCCGGCTGATCCTGCGGGCCCAGCGGCGGCGTGCGGTAGAACGAAGAGACGGCGACCACGCGGCTGTGCGGAATTTCGCCCAGGGCGCGGATAGCCGCCTGTACCTGCTCCAGTGGAGAAGCAAGGTTGCTGCCAAGAGCGATATAGACCAGAGTCATGCGCTACCCTGGCGCGGCGCGCGCTTGCGCGGACGACGGTGACGACGGCGCGGCGCCGGATCGTCCCCGAGGTCGTTGAGCATATCTTTTTGCGCCGGCGGTGCGGCGACCTGGAATTCGCCCCACCATTTGGTCAGGCGCTGCAGTTCGTGGTTGTTCTCGGCGCCGGCGCGTAGCTCCAGCAGGTCATAGGCGGCGCGGAATTTCGGATGCTCCATCAGCTTCCAGGCGCGTTTGCCCTGACGACGGGACATGCGCAGCTGCAGCTGCCAGATATCACGAATAAGGGTGGTGATGCGCTTAGGGATCGCCAGCGTACGGCAGGCTTCGTCCAGCACATCGTTCATCGCCAGGGCGAAGGCGTCGTAGTACGCCAGGCCGCTCTCCTGAGCGATTTTTTGCGCCGTCTCCAGCAGCGGATACCAGAACATCACTGCGAAGAGAAAGGCCGGATTGACGCGCATATCGTTATGAATGCGGGTATCGGTATTCTTCAGCACCTGGCTGATGATCCGCTCCATCGGGCTGTCGCCGCGCTCGGTAAAGTAGCGGGTGATGGTCGGGAACAGCGGCTGGAACAGGCTGTATTCCCGCAGCAGCATGTAGGTCTGGTAGCCATACCCGGCCTGCAGCAGCTTGAGCACTTCTTCGAACAGACGCGCCGGCGGCACATCGTGGAGCAGGGCGGCCAGGCGCGGCAGCGGTTCAGCCGTTTCCGGGCTGATGGTCATATTGAGCTTGGCAGCAAAGCGCACCGCGCGCAGCATGCGCACTGGATCCTCGCGATAGCGGGTTTCCGGATTGCCGATCAGGCGGATCACGCCGTCCTGCAGATCCTTCATGCCGCCGACGTAGTCGCGAACGGTAAAGTCCGCCACGCTGTAATAGAGGCTGTTGATAGTGAAGTCGCGACGCTGGGCATCCTCCTCGATCGAGCCGAAGATGTTATCGCGCAGCAGCATGCCGTTCTGGCCCCGCTGGGAGGTGACGCGATCGGTGGTATGCCCTTCGTGATGGCCACGGAAGGTGGCGACCTCAATGATTTCCGGCCCGAACATCACATGCGCCAGGCGGAAACGTCGCCCAACCAGACGGCAGTTGCGGAACAGCTTGCGTACCTGATCCGGCGTGGCGTTGGTGGTAACGTCAAAATCTTTTGGCTTTTTGCCAAGCAGCAGGTCGCGGACGCCGCCGCCGACCAGCCAGGATTCGTAGCCCGCCTTGTTGAGGCGGTACATGACCTTGAGGGCGTTTTCACTGATATCTTTGCGGGAAATAGCATGCTGCTCACGCGGGATCACCGTCATAGGCGTTGGTTCGACGGCGGCTTCTGCCTCGCGCTCCTCACGGCTTAGCACCTTACGGCAAAAATTAGCGACTCGGGTAAAAATGGTGCACCTCGTAGTGTCAGACGGACTTCAGATCAACTGTACAGTGTAAAAATAGCGGCTAATCATAGCTCAGCGGGAGCCATTTGAGAATGCTCGATTTTCGCCGGCTGCCAGTTGGCGACGGCCTGGGCGAGTAAATCATCGATGCTCAGGGCCTGCCACTCCTCGGGGATCGCCTGATTCAGAAAGCGGAGCGCCCGGACGATTTCGGGGCGCGGATCGCCTTCCGGCAGCGCCGGCGCGTGGTTTTGTTTAGAGAGTTTATTGCCGTCGCCATTGAGAGCCAGCGGCAGATGGAGGTAATCCGGCGCCTGCCAGCCAAAATGCTGATACAGCGAAATCTGCCGCACCGTCGGCTCAATCAGGTCTGCGCCGCGGACAATCTCGGTGATCCCCTGAAAGTGGTCGTCGACCACCACCGCCAGGTTGTAGGCAAACAGCCCGTCGCGACGGTGGATAATAAAATCCTCCCGCGCCAGCGGCTCATTGGCGATGAGCGTGCCGCGCAGACGGTCGCTAAACTGCAGCACCGGACGGGTTTGGCGCAGGCGCAGCGCGGCGTTTTCCGCCCCCAGCCCGAGGTCGCGGCAGTGGCCGTCGTAGATCCCGCCCACGGCGTGGATCCGCGCGCGGGTGCAAGTGCAGTAATAGCTCAGCCCTTGCTCGCCCAGCCACGTCAGCGCCTCGCGGTAGGCTTCGTGCCGTTGCGACTGCCACAGCACGTCGCCATCCCAGTGCAGACCGTAGTGGTCAAGCTGGCGCAGGATGGTATCGGCGGCGCCGGGGACTTCGCGCGGCGGGTCGATATCTTCAATACGAACACGCCAGATACCCTGGTTCGCGCGGGCTTGCAGGTAGCTGCCGAGCGCGGCGATCAGAGAGCCGAAGTGGAGTTCGCCGGAGGGGGAGGGGGCGAAGCGCCCTATATAGCGTGAGTCAGTCATGGTACGGACAACAGAACCAGGCGGGAGAGACTCCCGCCAGAGAGTGAGGCAGCAGGGGATTAGCCCGCCATCTGTTTTTCGCGAATTTCCGCCAGGGTTTTGCAGTCAATGCACAGATCCGCTGTCGGACGCGCTTCCAGACGGCGAATGCCGATCTCCACGCCGCAGGATTCGCAGTAGCCGAAGTCTTCGTCTTCAACTTTTTTCAGCGTTTTCTCGATCTTTTTGATCAGTTTACGTTCGCGGTCGCGGTTACGCAGTTCCAGGCTGAACTCTTCTTCCTGGGCGGCACGGTCTACCGGGTCCGGGAAGTTAGCTGCTTCATCCTGCATGTGCGATACGGTGCGATCCACTTCATCCCTGAGTTGATTACGCCATGCTTCAAGAATACGCTTGAAGTGCGCCAGCTGGGCTTCGTTCATATACTCTTCGCCCGGTTTCTCTTGGTACGGCTCCACCCCAGCGATGGCGAGAATACTCAGGGACGATGTTTTACGGTTTTGCCCTTCTTGCATGTTGCTTCTCCTTAACACGCACTATCGATCCCCATGTGGGGGAAAATCAGGCCGCTATAAATAGCAGATGCTTTTCCGGATAGCAATTATCTAAACGTTACACTTGACAACCCTGTGAAGAAAAGCGTATTCGCGCTTGCGACCCGAACACTATTTAGCCACTTATTTACCGGGGTTTAACACCACGGCGATCGGCTTATTCAGAGTCATCCTCGTCGTAGAAAGTTCCGCTTTCCAGGCGAGAATTTCCACCCCCTTGTCCTGGGCTTCTGTTAACAGCTGTGCGTATCTGGCATCAATATGATGCGCGGGAGAAAAACGGTCAATTGCCGAATGCAGGACGGCAAATAAAATCACCGCGCGGTCGCCATTTGCCGCGACGGCCATCAGTTCCCGCAGATGCTTCTGACCGCGCGTGGTCACCGCATCGGGAAAATAACCGTATTCTTTCTCCGCCAACGTAACCGATTTCACTTCAATATAGCAGTTTTGTCGGTCATCTGCCTGTAACATAATATCGATACGGCTATTCTCTTCGCCATATTTCACTTCGCTTTTCAGCTGGTTATAGCCTGAAAGTTCAGGAATTATTCCGGCGGAAATCGCCTCTTTCGCCAAAGAATTCGCGCGCAGCGTATTGACGCAAATAACTGCGCCCTGCTGGGTTTCAGTTAATTCCCAGGTGTGGGCATATTTGCGCTTCGCATTGTCTGAGGTGGAATACCAGACGGTGTCGCCCGGGGCGGCGCAGCCGGTCATCGCCCCGGTATTCGGGCAGTGGAGCGTCAGCTCGCGGCCATCGGGGGTGACCACGTCAGCAAGAAATCGTTTGTAACGTTTAAGCAAAATGGCGGGCTGCAACGGCGGATCAAACTGCATCAACTTTCCTTATCAAACGGATAACGTTCCAGCGCCGTGTAGCGCGTGCGCCCACGGCTAAAGCTGGACTCATAGAGCACGAACTCGTTCACCGGAAACGTCCAGCGAAAGCCGGGGGCCGGGATCGGCACCGCCTGGCGAGCATCGCGCCACAGGGTAATATGCGGGTGAAACGGCTGCGGGCTCTGATAGCAGCCGCTGCGCGCCGCCTGAGCGCGCAACATGCTGGCGAGCTGCAGCAGGCCGCGCGGCGGCTGGCGGGTTCCGAGCCACACCACTCGCGAACGTAGCCACTGTCCGGCATCGTCCAGCGTCAGGGTAAAGCCCGGCTGGCGCAGGCGACCAGCGAGAGCGGCCAGCGCCCGCTGTTTTTCCGCGCTCACCTCGCCGAGAAACGCCAGCGTCAGATGAAGATTATCCGCCGCGACGGGCCTGCCGGCATCTTCGGGGAAGTGCGTAGCCCGCCACTGGACAATTTGCTTCTGGACGGCAGACGGCAGTTCAAGCGCAAAAAACAGCCTTTTCGGCTCAGACATGATAGAGACTCGGTAATGAATTAGGGGGATGCTACAATGCGAACCCCTGAATGTTAACCCCCGGAGCCTTTTGTGTCCTCATTGCCGGTTGCCGCTGTCCTTCCAGAACTGTTATCCGCCCTGCAGCATGCGCCGCAGGTTTTGCTCAACGCGCCGACCGGCGCCGGGAAGTCGACCTGGCTGCCGCTGCAGATCCTCGCCGAGGGCAACATCGCGGGACGCATTATCCTGCTCGAGCCGAGGCGCCTGGCGGCGCGTAATGTCGCGCAGCGGCTGGCTGAACTGCTTGGCGAAAAACCGGGGGAGACCGTGGGTTTCCGCATGCGCGCCGAAACCTGCGTCGGACCGCAGACCCGCCTGGAGGTGGTTACGGAGGGGATCCTGACGCGCATGATCCAGCGCGATCCGGAGCTGACGGGCGTGGGGCTGGTGATCCTCGATGAGTTTCACGAGCGCAGCCTGCAGGCGGATCTGGCCCTGGCCCTGCTGCTCGACGTCCAGCAGGGGTTACGTGACGATCTCAAGCTGCTGATCATGTCGGCAACGCTTGATAACGAGCGCCTGCAGCGTCTGCTGCCGGAGGCGCCGGTGGTGGTCTCGGAGGGGCGCGCTTATCCGGTGGAGCGTCGCTTCAGCCCGCTCTCCGCGCACCAGCGTTTTGATGAGGCGGTGGCGGTAGCGGCGGCGGAGCTCCTGCGGCATGAACAGGGATCGATGCTGCTGTTTCTGCCCGGCGTCGGCGAGATCCAGCGCGTTCAGGAACAGCTGACGGAGCGCGTGGCGGAGGATGTCATTCTCTGCCCGCTGTATGGCGCGTTGCCCTTAAGCGAACAGCGCAAAGCGATCCTCCCGGCGCCGGCCGGGAAGCGCAAAGTGGTGCTGGCCACCAATATTGCCGAGACCAGTTTGACCATCGAGGGGATCCGCCTGGTGGTCGACAGCGCCCAGGAGCGGGTCGCCCGCTTTGACCCGCGCACCGGCCTGACCCGGCTGGTGACGCAGCGCATCAGCCAGGCATCGATGACGCAGCGTGCCGGACGCGCCGGTCGTCTCTCCCCGGGGATCTGCCTGCATTTGCTCGGCAAAGAACAGGCGGAACGGGCGGCGGCGCAGAGCGAGCCGGAGATCCTGCACAGCGATCTGTCGGCGCTGTTGCTGGAGCTGCTGCAGTGGGGCTGCCACGATCCGGCCGCGCTGGCCTGGCTGGATCAGCCGCCCGCGGTCAATCTGGCCGCCGCGCGTCGCCTGCTGGAGGCGCTGTCGGCGCTGGACGGCGAGCGGCTGTCGGCGTTTGGCCGCAAAATGGCAGCGCTTGGCAACGAGCCGCGGCTGGCGGCGATGCTGGCCGCCGCGCAGACCGATGACGAGGCGGTGACAGCGGCAAAGCTGGCGGCGATCCTCGAGGAGCCGCCGCGCGGCGGACTGGTGGATTTGGGGGCCGTCTTTTCCCGTCAGCAGGCCAACTGGCAGCAGCGATCGCAGCAGCTGATGAAGCGCCTGGCCCGCCGCGGCGGCCAGCCCGATGCCGGGCTAATGGCGGGGCTGCTGGCGTCGGCCTTCGCCGATCGCATCGCCCGCCGCCGCGGTCAGGAGGGGCGCTACCAGCTGGCGAACGGCATGGGCGCGATGCTGGACGCCGACGACGCGCTGGGCCGTCATGAATGGCTTATCGCTCCGCTGCTGCTGCAGGGCAGCGCTTCGCCGGATGCCCGCATGCTGTTGGCTCTGCCAGTGGAAATCGGCGAGCTGATCGCCGCCCGCCCTGAACTGGCGAAAAGTTCCGACACGGTGGAGTGGGATGAAGCGCAGGGGACGCTGAAAGCCTGGCGGCGGACGGTGATCGGCCAGTTGGTGATCAAGACCCAGCCGCTGGCGAAGCCCTCTGAGGCAGAGCTGCATCAGGCGATGCTCAACGGTATTCGTGAGAAAGGCCTCGGGGTGCTCAACTGGACGCCAGAGGCTGAGCAGCTGCGCCTGCGGCTGCACTGTGCGGCGCAGTGGCTGCCGGAAGAGGCATGGCCCGCAGTGGATGACGCTTCGCTGCTGGCCTCGCTGGAGACATGGCTGCTGCCGCAGATGAACGGCGTTCATTCCCTGCGGGCGCTGAAGGCGCTGGATCTGCGTCAGGCGCTACAGGACTGGCTGCCATGGCCGCTGCGCCAGAAGCTGGATCGTGAGCTGCCGACGCACTATACCGTGCCGACCGGCAGCCGCCTGGCGATCCGATACCATGCGGAGAACCCGCCAGCGCTGGCGGTGCGTATGCAGGAGATGTTCGGCGAGGCCACGACGCCGGTGATCGCCGAGGGACGGGTGCCGCTGGTGCTGGAGCTGCTGTCGCCTGCCCAGCGTCCGCTGCAGATCACCCGCGATCTGAGCGCCTTCTGGCAAGGGAGCTACCGCGAGGTGCAGAAAGAGATGAAGGGACGCTATCCGAAGCACGTCTGGCCGGACGATCCGGCCAACGCCGCCCCGACCCGCCGCAGCAAAAAATACTCGTAGCCGCCGCTGCCGGGCGGCATCCTGCCCGGCCAGTCGGTTCGCAAACGCTAGACCATCTGCTGCCAGAGAAAAATACCCCCGCCGGCCAGCGCCAGCCAGGGGCCGAAGGCCAGCGGCTGCTGCAGCGACTGCCGGGTCCACAGGCGTTGCAGCAGGGTCCACACCAGCCCGCTGGCCGAAGCGAGCAACAGCACCTGCGGCAGAACCTGCCAGCCGCACCAGGCGCCCAGCGCCGCCAGCAGCTTAAAATCGCCATAGCCCAGCGCCTCTTTCCCGGTCAGCAGGCGGAACAGCCAGTAGACCGACCACAGCGCCAGATAACCGGCCATCGCCCCGGCGACCGCATCCGGCAGGGCAATGTACACCTCGTTAAGATTGAACAGCAGCCCGGCCCACAGCAGGGGCAGAGTCAGGCGATCGGGCAGCAGCTGGGTCCGGGCGTCAATCCTCGCCAGTATCAGCAGGAACGAGAGCAGCACCAGGCCGCCCGCCAGCGGCAGGCCCGGCGCTAGCAAAGCTCCGGTGCTCACCAGACGAACGGCCAGATTTTTCGCGCCCTGGCGCCACAGGCCATCGACCACCACCGGGAGTATGTCGCGCATATGACCTCCACTCATACCAGAAAGAAATCGCCAAAACCCATCTTCTTCAGCCCGCGCCGGTAGGCGATAGAGCTGCGGTCTGCCGGAATATGCGCCTCGAGGGTCAGATCCAGCGGCAACCGTTCCGGACGCTGGGTCTCGACCATCAGGCGGTCCTCTTCAAATACCCGCAGGTTGAACGCATGTACGTCTTCCACCGGCACGTGCAGATCGAAGTTGCGGGCAATAGGGGCAAACATCCGCGTCACCCGGGACGACACCGGCGAGGCGGCGTTCATGATCACCAGCCTGGCGTCGGCGGGAAAATGGATGGTCAGCGTAGCGGTGAACGGCAGATGCATTTCAAAGTGACGCAGCCACTGGAATCCTTCCGGCGCGCGGAAATCAGAGCTGGCCGGGTAATTGCCCACCGAGCTCCAGTAGTCGGCAACAAAGCCGAACGGCGTCTCCTGCGGGCTATAGTCCGGCACCTGCTGGTTGTCCGGATCGGCGAAGGTGTCGGTGTGGATCCACGCGAAGTGGGCGACATCGAGAAAGCCTTCGACCTGGCGGCCGGCAAATCCCTTTACCTCGAAGGCCGGGCAGTTGATTTGCTGAAAGCCGGCGTCGTCCCAGTGCGGCATGGTCGGTAACGGCGGCGGATTGTCCGGATCGCAGGCCAGGCAGGTCCAGATCAGCCCGTAGCGCTCCTCCACGGCGAAGCTGGTGAGATGCAGTTTGGCCGGAATGGGTTGCCCCGGACTGGAGGGGATACGGTTGCAGCGGCCATCCTCGCCAAAGCGCAGGCCATGATAGGGGCAGACGATGCCTTCCTCTTCATGAAACCCCAGGGTCAGCGGCACCCCGCGGTGCGGGCAGACGTCGCGGGCGACCACCACCTGGCCTTTAATAC
>OGLE01002274.1_pt1 | contig 12690 bp, 8 predicted proteins | sample 1572671 | NCBI WGS metagenome assembly OGLE01 (sample SAMEA2581923, study PRJEB24529) | metagenome | biome: Human gut stool | place: China | collected 2011 | reverse complement strand
CTAGGCACCGGCATGATGGAGGGGGTTAACTGGGGACAGCCATCCCAACGGTCATATGCAGGCCATAGAATACGCCGCGGCCGATCATCTCTCCCGCCAGTATCAGAACAAAGGCCAGGCCGAGCAGCGAGACCGCCGGTTTGCGGCCGCGAATCTGCGGCACGCACCAGCAGGCCAGGGCCAGCGCCAGCAGCACTACGCGCCAGGCCATAAGCAACCCGTAATCCGGCACCAGGGCGGAGGCCTGCTGAACTGAGCTGCGGATGGTGGCAAGTTCACTTCCCTGCATCACGACCACCATAATACTGACCAGCAGCGCCAGCAAACTAACCACCGGCAGCAGGCGCAGCGCCCAACCATCGACGCCTGCGACGCGCAGCAGCAGGTAGCCCAGCAGTGGACCGCCGATAAACAGCGTCAGGAAGAAGCTCAGCGGCGTCCAAACGGTGTACCAGGTCGGCACCGTGTCGATGGTGTTGTATACCCGCACCATCATCCACACGAAAATCACGCCCAGCACCATGGTCACCACCAGCCACAGGCTCCGCAGGCCGGCAGGCAGCTTTTTGCACACGGCCAGCAGCCAGCCAATTCCGCCGACGGCGAAGAAGATCGCCCCGCTGGCGATTTCATTACTCAGCGACGAGGCTCCCACGCGATTCAGCGAATTAAAGGCCCGCAGCGGCGAGCCAAGGTGCATCGTCGAGGCAATAAACCCGATCCCCATCAATACCCACAGGCCGAACATACTGCCCACCACGCGCTGCTCCTGCTCACGGGAAAGCTTGCCTGTCATCAGCGCCAGCGCCAGAACAATAAAGCCGCCTACGACGCACTGGCCGAAGACCGTAAAGACCATCAGCGGCCATTCATGCCATCCGTTTCCCATCTCACACCTCCTTCGGGTTCGCCAGGTAACCGGTGGTATCGCCACACGGCCGGGCATTGGCGTTAGGTTTGATAACGATACTCGGCCGGGTAAAGTGCGCCGACGGCAGCGGCGCTACCGCGGCCAGCTGGCCGTGCTTAGCGCGCAGTTCGGCAATCGGCCCGAAATCCAACGCCCGCAGCGGGCAGGACTCGACGCAGATCGGCTTTTTCCCCTCGGCGACGCGCTCGTGACAGCCATCGCACTTGGTCATATGGCCTTTGTCGGCGTTGTACTGTGGGGCGCCGTACGGGCAGGCCATATGGCAGTAGCGGCAGCCAATGCATACCTCTTCGTTGACCACCACAAAACCGTCTTCGCGCTTATGCATCGCGCCGCTCGGACAGACCTTGGTGCAGGCCGGATCTTCACAGTGGTTACAGGCGATGGAGAGGTAATAGGCAAACACGTTCTGCTGCCAGACGCCGTTGTTCTCCTGCCAGTCGCCGCCGGCATATTCATAGATGCGGCGGAAGCTGACCTCCGGGGTCAGGTTCTTGTAGTCCTTACAGGCCAGTTCGCAGGTTTTGCAACCGGTGCAACGGGCGGAATCAATAAAAAATCCATACTGAGTTGTCATCGGTTACTCCTTACAGCTTCTCAACCTGAACGAGGTTGGTATGCGACGGGTTTCCCTTCGCCAGCGGCGACGGACGCTGGGTGGTCAGCACGTTGATACTGCCCGCCTGATCCACACGCGAGGCGTCCGGGTTGTACCAGGCCCCTTCCCCCAGCGCGACGACGCCCGGCATCATGCGCGGCGTCACCTTCGCTTCGATATGCACTTCACCCCGATCGTTGAAGATGCGAATACGATCGCCGTTGGCAATGCCGCGCTTGCGGGCATCGATCGGGTTAATCCACATCTCCTGCCGACAGGCGGCCTTCAGCACATCGACGTTGCCGTAGGTCGAGTGGACGCGAGATTTATAGTGGAAGCCGGTGAGCTGTAGCGGGTATTTCTCTGTCAGCGGATCGTTGTAGTTTTCGAAACCCGGGGTGTAGATCGGCAGCGGATCGATAACATCCCCTTCCGGCAGCTCCCAGGTAGCCGCGATTTTCGCCAGATCCTGCGAGTAAATTTCGATCTTGCCCGAAGGCGTGGTCAGCGGATTAGCCTGCGGATCCTCACGGAAGGCTTTGTAGGCCACATGATGACCTTGCGGATCGCGCTGCTTATAGATGCCCTGCTGACGGAAGGTGTCGAAATCCGGCAGGTCGGGAATCGCTTTGCGCGACTGCTCATAAAGATAGCGCATCCAGCCTTCCTGGGTACGGCCCTCGGTAAACAGCTCTTCGACGCCCAGACGCTTTGCCAGTTCGCTGGTCATCTCATAGATGGTTTTGCATTCAAAGCGCGGCTTGATGGCCTGATCGGCAAAGATAACGTAGGACATGTTGCCGCAGGAGGCATCCAGCGCGAAATCCATCTGCTCGGAGGCGGTACAGTCCGGCAGCAGAATATCAGCGTATTTCGCCGAGGAGGTCATATGGCAGTCAATGACCACAATCATCTCGCATTTCTTGTCGTCCTGCAGGATTTCGTGGGTCCGGTTGATCTCAGAATGCTGGTTAATCAGACAGTTGCCCGCATAGTTCCAGATCATTTTGATCGGCACGTCGAGCTTATCTTTACCGCGTACGCCGTCGCGCAGAGCGGTCATTTCCGGGCCGCGCTCAATCGCATCGGTCCACATAAACATCGAGATACTGGTCTCAACCGGATTCTCCAGCGTCGGCATACGCTCAAAAGGCAGACTATACGAGCCCTCGCGTGCCCCGCTATTGCCACCGTTGATCCCGACGTTACCCGTCAGAATGGCGAGCATTGAGATGGCGCGGGTGGCGATCTCACCGTTGGCGTGACGCTGCGGACCCCAGCCCTGGCTAATATAGGCCGGTTTGGCGGTGGCAATTTCGCGCGCCAGTTTAACAATGCGTTCGCGCGGAATACCGGTAATCGTCGAGGCCCACTCCGGCGTTTTGGCGATACCGTCAGTGCCCTGGCCAAGAATGTAAGCTTTGTAATGACCATTGGCTGGCGCACCGGCGGGCAGCGTTTTCTCGTCGTATCCCACGCAGTATTTATCGAGGAACGGCTGATCGACCAGATTCTCGGTGATCATCACCCACGCGAGGCCCGAAACCAGTGCCGCATCGGTCCCAGGACGAATCGGGATCCATTCATCTTCACGCCCGGCGCCGGTGTCGGTATAGCGCGGATCGATGATTATCATCCGGGCATTGGATTTCTGCCGCGCCTGTTCAAGGTAGTACGTCACCCCGCCGCCGCTCATCCGCGTTTCGCCGGGGTTATTGCCGAACAGCACCACCAGCTGACTGTTTTCAATATCCGATGGGCTGTTGCCGTCCGCCCAGCCGCCGTAGGTGTAATTCAGACCGGCAGCAATTTGCGCTGATGAATAGTCGCCATAATGGTTGAGATAGCCACCGCAGCAGTTCATCAGACGGGCAATCAGCGTTTTCCCCGGCGGCCAGGAGCGGGTCAGCGTCCCGCCGAGCGTGCCGGTGCCGTAGTTCAGATAGATGGATTCATTGCCGTACTCTTTAATCAGCCGCTGCATATTGCTGGCGATGGTATCCAACGCCTCTTCCCAGCTGATTTGCTCGAACTTGCCCTCACCGCGTTTACCAACGCGCTTCATCGGGTACTTCAGACGGTCCGGATTATAGACTCGGCGGCGCATTGAACGCCCACGCAGGCAGGCGCGGACCTGATGCAAACCGTCATAGTTATCGTCACCGGTATTATCGGTTTCGACGTATTTAATCGCGCCATCCACCACGTGCATGCGCAGCGGGCAACGGCTACCGCAGTTGACGGTGCAGGCGCTCCAGACCACCTTCTCACTGGCGGGCGCCGGCGTATCGGCAGCATGCGACAGTCGGGTAAAGGGTAACGTTAGTGCGTTGCTGGCCAGCGCCAGGCCGCCTATTGCCGTGGTTTTCATCAGACCGCGGCGGCTTACCTCAGCAGCCAGTAAAGCATCAGGGGCTTTAATTTTCATGGATACTCGCTTTGGTTGCTCACAATAAACTGACAAGCGTTATATAGACATATATATAATGCTTTGCGATATTATTGGTTTTTTATGCTGGTTTAATCCAAAGGGAGTATCACTGCATTCGCGGCAAGGATTATTGCCCGGTATCAATAAGGGCGTAAAAAAAGCGCCCGCAGGCGCTTTTAAAAGAAGGAGTGAGAAGTTTAGCCGATATATTCGAGGCCGCGCATATACGGGCGCAGCACTTCCGGGATCTCGATACGGCCATCAGCCTGCTGATAATTTTCCATCAGCGCCACCAGCGTACGACCTACTGCCAGGCCAGAACCATTCAGGGTATGAACGAGACGGGTCTTCTTATCGGACTTGCTGCGGCAGCGAGCCTGCATACGACGCGCCTGGAAATCCCAGACGTTGGAGCAGGAGGAGATCTCACGATAAGTGTTTTGCGCCGGAACCCATACTTCGAGGTCATAGGTTTTGCAGGCGCTGAAGCCCATATCGCCGGTGCACAGCGCGACCTTACGGTACGGCAGGCCCAGCAGCTGCAGCACTTTCTCGGCGTGACCGGTCATCTCTTCCAGCGCGGCCATAGAGTCTTCCGGGCGGACGATCTGCACCATTTCAACTTTATCGAACTGGTGCATACGGATCAGACCGCGGGTGTCGCGGCCATAGGAACCGGCTTCAGAGCGGAAGCACGGCGTATGGGCGGTCATTTTGATCGGCAGATCGTCTTCGTCGATGATTTCATCGCGCACCAGGTTGGTCAGCGGCACTTCCGCCGTCGGGATCAGCGCGTAGTTGCTGCTGTCAGCCTCTTCTTCCAGCGGACGGGTATGGAACAGGTCGCCAGCGAATTTCGGCAGCTGGCCAGTGCCATACAGGGTATCCTGGTTTACCAGGTACGGGACATAGTTTTCGCTGTAGCCATGCTGTTCGGTGTGCAGATCCAGCATGAACTGCGCCAGGGCGCGGTGCAGACGGGCCAGCTGCCCTTTCATCACCACGAAGCGCGAGCCGGTGAGCTTAACGGCGGCGGCAAAATCCAGCCCCCCGTGCATTTCACCCAGCGTCACATGATCGCGCACCTCAAAATCGAACTGACGCGGCGTACCCCAGCGGCTAACTTCAACGTTGTCGTTTTCGTCGCGACCAACCGGCACATCATCATGAGGAATATTCGGGATCGCCAGCGCGATATCGCGAATTTCCGCCAGCAGCGTTTCCAGCTCGGATTTTGCAGCATCCAGTTGTTCGCCAAGCTTGTTAACTTCCAGGCGTAATGGCTCGATGTCTTCCCCGCGCGCTTTCGCCTGGCCAATGGATTTCGATCGGGAGTTACGCTCCGCCTGCAGGTTTTCCGTTTGCACCTGCAGAACTTTACGACGCTCTTCAAGCGCGCGAAGTTTATCTACATCCAGCTTAAAGCCCCGGCGTGCCAGTTTTTCAGCGACTGCGTCTGGCTCATTACGCAGCAGATTGGGATCGAGCATGCTTATCCTGTGCTTATCGAATTAAAAAAGAAAAGTGGCCGCAGACTACGACCACGGAAATAGTGTAATAACCTTACCGCAACGCCTCAATTAGCGGTAGCGTTTTATCGGGCTATTTTGATCCTGTTCAGCGAGCCAGGCGAGCTTTTCGCCAATTTTGCCCTCAAGCCCCCGGTTTGTCGGGTGATAATAGCGCGTTTGCGCCATTTCCTGCGGGAAGTACTGCTCGCCGGCGGCGTAGGCGTTGGGTTCGTCATGAGCGTAACGATACTCCTGGCCGTAGCCCATCTCTTTCATCAGCTTCGTCGGCGCATTGCGCAGATGCACCGGAACGTCGTAGTCAGGACGATCCCGCGCGTCGGCCAGCGCCGCTTTGAAGGCGGTGTACACCGCGTTGCTTTTCGGCGCGCAGGCCAGATAGACGATGGCCTGGGCAATCGCCCGTTCGCCTTCCGCCGGCCCGACGCGGGTAAAGCAGTCCCACGCCGAAATGGCGACCTGCATCGCCCGCGGGTCGGCGTTGCCGACATCTTCCGAGGCAATCGCCAGACAGCGGCGGGCAACATACAGCGGATCGCCGCCGGCGGTGATGATCCGCGCGTACCAGTAAAGTGCCGCATCCGGCGCGCTACCGCGCACCGACTTATGCAGAGCAGAAATCAAATCGTAGAACCGGTCGCCTTTATTATCAAAGCGCGCGCTGCGCTCGCCGGCGATCTCGGTCAGCAGTTCCGCCTTCAGCACCCGCTTGCCCGAGTCATCGCTTTCGGCCATATCGGCCATCATTTCCAGGGTATTCAGCGCTCGCCGCGCGTCGCCATTCACTAGCTCGGCAATGGCCCTGCGGGTCTCATCCGGCAAAACGATATCCTGGCCGCCGTAGCCGCGGGTTTTGTCGTTCATCGCCTGGTCAAGCACCCGCTCGATATCGTCGGTGGTGAGCGATTTCAGTAAGTAGACGCGAGCGCGGGAGAGCAGCGCCGAGTTAAGCTCAAAGGAGGGGTTTTCGGTGGTCGCGCCAATAAAAGTAATGGTGCCGTCTTCAATATGCGGCAGAAAGGCATCCTGCTGGCTTTTATTAAAGCGATGCACTTCGTCAACAAACAGGATGGTTCGCCGGCCGGCGTTGCGATTTTGCCGCGCGCGCTCAATAGCCTCGCGAATCTCTTTCACCCCGGAGGTTACCGCTGAGATCCGTTCGACATCGGCGCTGGCGTAGCGGGCAATCACTTCCGCCAGAGTGGTCTTGCCGGTACCCGGCGGCCCCCAGAGGATCATCGAATGCAGGTGCCCGGCCTCAATGGCCCGCGGCAGGGGTTTACCCGGCGCCAGCAGGTGCTGCTGGCCAATATACTGCGCTAAATTTTCTGGCCGCATGCGAGCGGCCAGAGGTTGAAACGCGTTGTCGGAAAAATCGAGCGACAGATTGCTCACTTTCGCCTCTACTTACGTTGATCGTCCACCGTCACCCCTTTCGGCGGCGTAAAGGTGAACTTAGCTGCGTCGACGGCGCCGTTCTGCTGCGATTTCAGCTGATAGCTGCTGCGCTGATCATCCTGCTCGACGGCGCTGAACTGATGGATAGTGCCGTCCCGACCGACGTTGATCGTGAACTGCTTGAGGTTGCCGCTGCCGCTTTTTGGCGTCAGCACAAAATCATCGCCATTTTGCTTGATATTATATTGCTGCCAGTCGCTGGACTGGTTGCGGGCAATCAGCATAAACGGCGTGTTGCTGGTGGGGTCTTTCAGCCAGGTCGCCGTAGCTTGCTCAACGAACGGGTTATAGAACCACAGCGTTTTACCATCCGAAACGAGGACGCTCTCATCCGGCTGGGTCATATGCCAGTTAAACAGGTTCGGGCGTTTCACCCACAGGTCTCCCTGCCCGTCCTGCACGGCGTTACCGCTGCCGTCGGTGACTTTTTGCGTGAAGCTGGCATGGAAGCTGCTCACTTTATCAAGACGGCTTTTTAAGTCGCTGGCCGCATCTGCCCAGACCTGGCTGACGACCATACCAGACAGTAATGCACAGGTGATTGCGAGTTTTTTCATTGTTCTTCCTTAATGTGCGTCACTCCCGACGCGGGAGCCTCTTCTGCCCCTACTGTAGGACCGCCGGCGGCGGCGGGACAGAAGAATTGGCTGATTTTGCGCTTATTTACCCAACTTTGCACTCATTCAAAGGGCGGCGGCGCCAGCACTTCGCGGTTACCGTTATGGCCCTGCTCGCTGACAATGCCCTGCGCTTCCATCTGTTCGATAATACGCGCTGCACGGTTATAACCAATGCGGAACTGACGCTGTACGCCAGAAATTGACGCTTTGCGTTTTTCAGTGACAAACTGCACCGCCTGATCGAACAACGGATCCAGCTCTTCCCCGCCGTCGAAGCCGCCACCGCCGCCTTCGCTTTCGCTGTCGGAGGTAATGCCATCCACATATTGCGGGCGACCGCGGGCTTTCCAGTCCTGAACCACGGCGTGGACTTCCTGGTCGCGCACAAACGCCCCGTGGACGCGCACCGGCGTGGTAGAGTTCGGCCCGGAGTAAAGCATATCCCCCATACCCAGCAGCGATTCCGCGCCGCCCTGATCGAGAATGGTACGTGAGTCAATTTTACTCGACACGGTAAAGGCGATGCGCGTCGGGATGTTGGCCTTAATCAGGCCGGTAATAACATCTACCGACGGACGCTGTGTCGCCAGCACCAGGTGGATCCCCGCCGCGCGCGCTTTCTGCGCCAGGCGAGCGATCAGCTCTTCCACCTTTTTGCCGACGGTCATCATCAGATCGGCGAATTCATCCACCAGCACCACGATGTACGGCAGTTTTTCCAGCACCGGATGTACGGCGTCCATGCTGTCGCCAGGCTTCCAGTACGGATCCGGGATCGGACGTCCCATGCGCGCGGCTTCGGCGATCTTCTCGTTGTAGCCCGCGAGGTTACGCACGCCCAGCGCCGACATCAGCTTGTAGCGGCGCTCCATCTCATTGACGCTCCAGCGCAGCGCATTGGCGGCGTCTTTCATGTCGGTGACCACTTCCGTCAGCAGGTGCGGAATTCCTTCGTAGACCGACAGCTCGAGCATTTTCGGGTCGATCATGATGAAACGCACATCTTCCGGCTGCGCCTTGTAGAGCATGCTGAGGATCATGGCGTTGACGCCAACAGACTTACCGGAACCGGTGGTACCGGCCACCAGCAGATGCGGCATTTTCGCCAGATCGGCTACTACCGGATCGCCAGCGATGTCTTTACCCAGCACCACGGTGAGCGGAGATGGGTTATCACGGAACTTGGCGTTGTCGAGCACTTCACGCAGGTAGACGGTCTGGCGTTTTTTATTCGGCAGCTCAAGCCCGACATACGGTTTGCCCGGGATCACCTCCACCACGCGCACGGCGACCGTTGACAGCGATCGCGCCAGGTCCCGTGACAGGTTAGAGATCCGTGCGGCCTTAACGCCAGGCGCCAGATTCAGTTCGAAGCGGGTGATCACCGGCCCCGGTGAGTAGTTCACCACATCCGCTTTAATGCGGAAATCGGCGAGTCGCGCTTCCACCAGGCGTGCCATCTGCTCGAGAGCAAAGGTATCCACCGGCTCGACTTCACTCGGCGGCGGGGTAAGCAGATCCAGCGACGGCAGTGGCGTGGTCGGCTTTTGCAGCGGTCGACTATCGCCATTGCGCATCAGCAGCGGGTGGATCAGGCTCTCCTGCGGCGCAGGGGCGGCAGGCTGATGCCCCTGAGGGGCAACCGGTTGTTGCGGCTGCACGGGCTGCGACGCAGTCGGATAGGACTGCGGCTGCGGCGGCACAGGCTGATGGTGTATCGGCTGATGCTGCGCAGGCTGATAACTCTGCTGCGGAGCGGCCGCCGGTTGTTGATAGCGCTGGGCCGGCTGCTGCGGCTGGACTTCCGGCGTCGGCGTAAACAGCGGTTCGCTCGGGCCGTCATTGACCAACGTTTTCATCGGCGAGAATTCATAATCTGCCGGCGAGAACGGGTTGGCGCCCGGCGGCTGCTCGGTAGCGTACCGCTGCTGCTGGGTAGCGGCAAACTGACGCGCCAGCTCCGCTTCCGCCGCGGCGTCGGCCTCATCGTCATCAGTCGCGTTATCGTCTTCCCAGCGATGACCGTAGCGCTGCTGCTGGGTGGCGGCGAACTGGCGAGCCAGTTCATCCTGCTCCATAGCATCCGCTTCCTCATCCGAGAGCAGCTCATCATCATAATGCGGATCGCGCTCCGCCTGCCGCGCGCGCTGTTCCGCCTCCCGCTGCGACGGTAGCTTGATGCCGTAGGAGGCCAGTTCCCGACGCGTAGGAACACGCACGCGATTGGGCCGCGGTAGTTTTGGACCGATGCCCTCTTTCACCTGAACCCGTGGGCCGCTGGACGCCGGGCTGAACAATGGCGTAGCCGCAGCGGATGCGGCAGTGGACGAGGTTGCTGCCGCCGCGCCGCCGCTGGCGGCGGTAGCCTGATGCACCCCAGCCGCTACCGCAGAGACTACGGTTGTCTCCACTGGCGGTTTGGACGCAGTGGTCGGCGGCGTCAGCGGTTTAGTGGCAATCGGACTTTCCGGCTCAGGAATTGGCTGATACCAGGAGGCCAACAGCTCGCGTTCGCGCGCCCGCTTCTCTTCCACTTCCTCGAAATAATAGAGCGGCGGACGTTTCACTTCCTCCTGCACGACCTCGGGCTCTGGCTCCGGTGGGGGAACTGGCGCGCTTTGCGGCTGATACGCCGCTGGCTCCGGCTGATACGGCTGCGGCGCGGGCTGGCCGGCATGCGGGTCGTAAGCCGGCTGCTGGTAGGTCTGCGGCGCGGGCTGACCGGCATGCGGATCGTAAGCCGGCTGCTGATACGGCGCTGGCTCAGGCTGATAGGCCTGCGGCGCAGGTTGACCGGCACGCGGATCGTAAACCGGCTGTTGATACGGCGCTGGCTCAGGCTGATACGCCTGCGGTGCGGTTTGCCCCGCTGGCGGCTGATAAGCAGCCTGCTGGAACGGAGCGGGTTCAGGCTGATAGGCCTGCTGCGGCGGATAGCTGGCTTCCGGCTGATAAGCTGGCGCAGCGCCGTGATGGCCCACCGGTGATTCTGCCCACGCCTGCGGCGCGGCAGTAGCCGCCGCCGCTGCGCTTACCGGCTCAGCGATACTGTGGCCATTCAACAACGGATCGTAAGGGTCGAAATCGCCCGGGCGCACGGCGCTGGCGCCGGAGAACAGCACATCATCCTCTGCGGGACGCGCGGCGCTGGCGCCGGAAAACAGTACATCGTCGGCGGCAACAGGCGCCCCGCTGGCGCTGTATTGCACCACCTCTTCGCCGTCATCCATCCGTTTGCCGGAGAAAAGCGCAGCGTCGGTTTTACGACCCATAGGGTTGGTAAACTTCTCGGCCAGACGCTTACGCCGCGCCAGCGCGCTGCGTAAGATACGGGCGCGACGCGATTCCTGCGGCCTGACCGCCTCTTCGTCGTCGTACTCTTCCTCGTCGTCTTCGTATTCGCCTTCATCGACCCAGGTATCATCCCGACGGGTACGGTTGCTGGCAAAGGTGAGAACGGACAGGATGCCGCCGCCCAGCTTTTCCGCAATGCTGACCCACGACCAGCCGGTGAACAGCGTCAGCCCGGCCGCCCAGATACACAACAGGGCGATGGTGCCGCCGCTGCTGTGCAGCAGGGGTTGCAGCGTGGTGCTCAGCAGGCTGCCGATCACCCCGCCGGAGGCGAAGTACCAGATATCATCGGCGTTAATCGCCGCCAGACCACAGGAGGTCAGGATCAGGGCTAACGCACCGATGAGGCGAAGGGAAACGGCAAAATAATCAATGTATTCGTCGTTTTCCTGATGCCGCCAGGCAAACCAGCATCCGCCGATGATGATCACCGGGATGGTGTAGGCCATGACGCCAAAAATGAAAAAGAGGGTATCGGCAAGCCACGCGCCGGGGGCGCCGCCTAAATTATGAATAGGCTCATGCCATGCCGTTTGCGACCAGCTGGGGTCCGAGGGGTTAAAGCTCAGTAGTGCCGCCATCAGCCAGATGGCGAAGAGGGAGCAAAGGATGAGCATCGCCTCAAGGAGTCGGCGCCCGCTGCTGAGTTTGGTTAGTTTGACTTCTTTGTCTTCGGTGTATTCCTGGCTCAAGAAAGGCTCTCCAGGTATCAGGCTGTTTCCTGCCTGCTGCTAAAACGGACAACAGCGCCGGGTCTCCCCGGCACTGTTGCTGTATGGATTAACAGGAGTGTAATCAAACTACGTCGAGTTTGCACCTGTTCCGTGTTAGCGCGTCTTAATAACCAGACGATTACTTTGCTTGACTTCTTCCATTACCACGTAGGTACGGGTGTCGTTAACGCCCGGCAGGCGCAGCAAGGTCTCGCCCAGTAATTTACGATACGCTGACATATCCGGTACACGGGTTTTCAACAGATAGTCGAAATCACCGGAAACCAGATGACACTCTTGAATTTCTTCAAGTTTTTGCACTGCGGCGTTAAATTGCTCAAACACATCCGGTGCGCCACGATTCAGAGTAATCTCAACAAATACCAGAAGTGATGCATCCAGATAATGCGGGTTGAGCAGCGCCGTATAGCCCTGAATAAAACCCTGTCTTTCAAGACGACGCACACGCTCAAGGCAAGGCGTCGGAGAAAGTCCCACCCGTTTAGAAAGCTCGACGTTAGAAATTCGCCCATCTTTTTGCAATTCATTCAGGATGTTACGATCAATGCGGTCGAGATCTTTGCCAGGGCGCTTCTTGCTATCTACCATTATTATTGTCTCTCTGTATTCCTTCCCTACTCCTGTTCCGGCTCTGAGCCTTCACTGCCAGAGCCCATCCTGTTATCACCCGTACGACATTGGGTAACCCAGGGGTACGTGAGAAGCCCGTTGCCTGACGGCAGTCACCGACATCACGCATGGCGTCTGTCCACACCATGCGTAGATTTCGTTAACCCGGATAAAAATGGCATTTGCGTGCATGAAAATTCGCCGCACGCTAAATACTGCTTTTCTTCTTCCTTGAATGTTTTCGCAAAAGCACAGGTGATTGTCAAAGCAAAACATCGATTTTTAGTACAAGATGCCGGATATTCATTACGGAGGGGTATTAATCCTCATTTTACTGCCTTATAAACGCGCGATTTTCAGCAGCAGACGTGATAACACTGCGTCATATCCATCGGGCGTAGCTATTGCATATATCGAAAGCAAAAC
>OGLE01002271.1_pt1 | contig 12704 bp, 10 predicted proteins | sample 1572671 | NCBI WGS metagenome assembly OGLE01 (sample SAMEA2581923, study PRJEB24529) | metagenome | biome: Human gut stool | place: China | collected 2011 | reverse complement strand
CATATGACCGCGCCCGTATCAATGTCCTGAAACAATACGAATCGCTGTTCAACGACCGCGACAAACAAAAGAACCGCTCTTATACGAACGAATATGTCCGCCACTTTACAGACGGTGGTTACATTCCGGGCATAGAAACGGAATATCAGCTAATCAGCCAGATCGCACCGCAAATCCCGATCGAGCAGGTGAACCAATACGCCCAGAGCTTGATCGGCGACAAGAATATCGTAATCGGCTTGACCGGCCCTGACAAGGCAGACATAAAATATCCGACCGAGGCCCAATTATTGGAAGACTTTATCAAGGCGCAACAATTACCGGTCAAACCCTATGAAGAGACTGTTTCCAACGAACCGCTGATCCCCGAACTGCCCGCTCCGGGAAAGATCAGGGAGATGAAAACGGACCCGCTGTTCGGCGCGACGGTCCTGACACTCGACAACGGTATCAAGGTCGTACTGAAACATACGGACTTCAAGAAAGACGAGATCCTGATGACGGCCACCAGCCCCGGTGGCAGCACCTTGTTCGGAACGAAAGATATCGACAACCTGAAAGTATTCAACGATGTCATTACGCTTGGCGGAGCCGGCAATTTCTCGGCAACCGATCTGAACAAGGTATTGGCAGGAAAGAAAGTCTCCTGCTCTCCTTCCATCGGCCTGAATACGGAAAACGTAAACGGTTATGCCGCTCCTGCCGACCTGAAGACATTGTTTGAGCTGGTTTATCTCTATTTCACGGCTCCGCGCATGGACGAAGAGGCTTATACATCCTTCGAGAACCGTATGATCGCACAGTTGAAAAACCTGGAACTGAACCCGATGGTGGCGTTCAGCGACACACTGACAAAGGCGATTTACGACAATAACCCGCGTGCCGCCCGCATCACGGCCGACGACTTCAAGCAGATCAGCTACCCACGCATCATGGAGATGTACAAAGAACGGTTTGCCGACGCTTCAGACTTTGTCTTTACGTTCGTCGGAAATATCGACACAGACAGTATCCGTCCTTTTGTAGAACAATATCTAGCGACACTCCCGGTCAAAGGACGTGCCAAAAAAGCCAATCCCGCCGAAGTACCGGCTATCCGCAAGGGCGAATACACGAATATCTTCAAACGCGCTCTGGAAACACCGAAAGCGTCGGTTGTCAACTTCTGGTCCGGCAAGATGGAATATAATCTTGAAAACATCCTCACCGCCACTATGTTAAAGCAGATTCTCGATCTGGTCTACATGGAAAAGGTACGCGAGGACGAAGGCGGGACATATGGAGTACAGACTTCCGCACAGATTTCTTCCTTCCCTGAAGGGCAGACATTCCTGCAAGCCTATTTCGATACGGATCCGGCCAAACGGGAAAAGATGAACGCTATCGTCCGGACAGAACTGGATAACATCGTCAAATCCGGCCCGCGCGACGAAGATTTCAAGAAGAGCCAGGACAATATCCTGAAGCGCCACACAGAGAACCTGCAGGAGAATGTTTACTGGCTGACGACTTTGGATAATTATTACTTCCGCGGGTTCAACGGCGAGACAGCATACGAAGAAACGATAAATCCAGAAATATTACGAATATGTACCGAAGCTCGAGGTTTCTGTGCCCACAATAGAATACAATATATAGGAATTCACATGAAAGCAGATTAAACCATGAAAAACATACTATTTTTATCCACGATCCTATTCTTTATATCATCCTGCAACGAATCCAACTTATCTGAGGTTCCTTCGGCTCATCAGATACCGAAAGCCGGTAAAGCATTACAAAGCAGTTTCATTTCCGGACTTCAATCCTGGGAAGCCCGTCGTGTTTCAGAAATAGCCAGTAATGGCCAGGAGATTCTCCTTAGTTATTCGGACAACAATACGACCAAGGCGATCCCATTGAATAATTCCAATAATGAAACTCCGGTAACACTATCCAGTTTCAACTTCAGGACCTCCCGGCTACTCGAACGGCATACAAGTCTGCGGACGCGATCCGGAGCAAGTGATTCTTCGGTGATACAGCTACCCGATAGTTTAAATACCTTGCGGGCTATACGGGCCGGCAATTATATTATCGCAACAGGCCTCTACACACAGGGGCGTTATCTGTTGTATGATCTGGACACAAAAACATTCGGTTTTCATTTATCCTATCCGGAACACCCGGTCTATCCGGCTCTGCGCGAGGACACTAAAGCGATTTTATACGCCAGCACCGTACTGAAAGTACGTCCCGACAACCGGTATTTTGTCTGTGGCGATATGTATAGCGGTAATCTTGAATTTTGCCGGATCACCGGCGACCATATCGATCGCATCAAAGCCTATTGCTACCACCATCCCCGGGTATATATCACCGAAAAAACGGTGCCCGACGTAGCTTATTCGCGTGATAACCGCTTCGGTTTCACTGACATCACAGTCACCTCTGAAAAAGTATATGCGATCTACTCAGGGCATACTTATCGCGAAAACCCCAGGACTTTCCAACAATGCCGCCAGCTACTGGTATTCGATTGGGAAGGCACTTTACTCGAAACTTATGCCTTGGATACACCGTTAACGCATATCACCGTAGATGTTTCTGAAAATGTTCTTTATGCTATCGGACATGAACCTCAAACTTGTCTGATGAAACTAGTTTTGGACAACTGAATCAATTCACCGATGAAAATACACAACGATGAAACCAAAAAAAATATATTGGACAGTCAGCCTGTTTCTACTACTTTTAAGTTGCATCGTTTCCGCCTTTTTCATCTTTCAGCCGGATTACGATATGCAAGCGATGAATGCGTTGCCAACGACTATCCGTTTTGAGCGGGACACCCTGCAATTAGGAACCATTCGCTACGGAGAGAAACGGAAAGTGACTTTCCGTTTCACCAACACCGGTCAGACTCCCCTCCTGCTCCGCGACGTCCGTCCATCATGCGGATGTACCGGGGCCGAATGGGAAAAACGTCCGGTTGCCCCAGGAGAAACAGGTGAAATTAAAATCACCTTCGACCCGAATTCCCTGGGTCATTTTCTGAAGAACATCGACATTGTGTGTAATATAGACAGCGGAATAATGAAATTAAAATTGTGCGGAAATGTAATCGAATAACTGCTTCAAGCACGTGATAAAAATTAACAATCAGATTACACTCCACAAGTATAATCCGACGTTTAACCCGGGAGCAAAGGACGGAGCTGACCATCTTCCCAAGCCAAATCGGTCTCCGTCCCCACCCTCCCCCTAAAAAAGAAAGAGAGGCTGCCATGTAGAAAAATTTATTTATCATTATCGCAAATAGAAAAGCAATAACCAACAAAAAAGAAAAAATATGAAAAAAAAATTATTTCAAATAGGCTTCATTCTATTACTTGCTATATTAGTAAGTACTGGTATCAATTTTAGTCTTAAAAAAAATCAATCGAATTTTAGCTTAGGAGTAGCTAATATTGAAGCTTTGGCAACCGGTGAGATAGATGTAAATATTGATTTTTCATTTAAAGAAGCAAATTATTTTTATTGCAGATGCCGAGATCTGGATGGAGGTAGTGCAAGATGTACTGGAGCTAACGCCCTCTCTTTACGCAGAAATTGTTATAAAGGATCAACAACGGTGTTATGTAAAAATTGGCAAAGTAATTGTGAATAGTAAAATTTGTTAGAAAGGAAAGTATTCCTTTCTAACTTAAAAAAAAAGTCATGAAAATATTATTTTTTACACTTATAACAATACCATTTCTAATTGCTTGTTCAAAACCAGAATATAAAAATGAACATAAAATAAACTACAAGACTATTAAAAATTTATCTTGTCAAAATCTAAAAGCAACAGGAATATTACAACTAGATACCCTAAAATTAGATGGGAAAGAATCTTCAATGGAAGGGGAGTTTTTCATTTATAATGATAAAATTGGATTCTCAGACAGAACCCTTAGTTCTATTCTGTTTTACGATAACCAAGGACATTATATAACCTCAAAATTAAGCCAAGGAAGAGGCCCAAATGAAGTGTTAGGAATCGACCAAATAACTCCTATTACAAACAACAGATTTTTCATAATGGATGAGCAATGGAATTTATTCCTTTTAGACTCTTGTTTTAGAAAAATCAATCAATATCGGATAAACTGGAATTCACAAAAATCATTAAAACAACTTTTAAAAAACCCTCAACCCGAAGATACTGGATTGTATGAGGTTGAGTACACGAAAAACAGACTGCGCCAATGGGGAGAAAATTATCTATTATTCCCAGTTAGTTCAGACACAAAATATATAAATGGTTATGAAGGTAAGAACACTGGATTATATTATAGTGAAAATTTAACTATGGCTTTATTATCCATAGATAGTGGAAAAGTTGAAAAACTAATTTGCAACTACCCTCTAATATACCAAAAACAAAAAAATCTTGTTAATTTCAAGTTTTCATTATTTGACACCTATGAAAAAAGATTTCTCTATTCTTATGAAGCAGATTCTCTTATATATTGTATGAATTTAGGCGATACAACAATTACTTCTTTTGGAATTGCAGGAAAAGACATGAATCAAAATTATAAGCAATATTTTACTTTAAATGATGCTTCACATAATTTTTCCAAGGATAGAAATAAATTCGGTTATTATCACTCAATAGTAATAGACCCACATCATGATCTAGTCTTTAGAACTTATAGAAAAGGGGAACATTCTCCTTATGATGGATTACAGGTTTACCAACAAAACTGTTTAATTGCAGATTATCAAACTCCTAAAAATTTCACATTCCTAGGATACATATCTCCTTGGTTTTATGCTTCAGGTCCATTGGATTATGATAACGAGCAAATGATTATTTACCGTTTCAATTTAAATGATTTATGAAATCAATTTTTTTATTCACAATTCTTCTGTGTACATTGGGAAATAATCTCATTTGTTTTGGGTCGAATACAAGTCCAATATCCATAAACATAAGAGTAATAGATTCTCAAAAGCAAAGGCTTCCTGGAGTATATTTATTACAAAATAGTACAAAATACTTACTTGAGACAACCAATGAGGACGGTGAGTGCATAATCAATATAGAAAATTTTAATTCTAAAGATTCTGTTCAATTACAAGCACTAGGCTATTATTCAGTTCTTATACCTATTTCCGAACTTTTGCATGACACAACAATTACACTTCAAGAAAAACAATATTTATTAACCGAAGCCAATGTAAAAGGAATTCATCCAACTAAAATTTTAAAAAAAGCAGCTAGTTATCTGAAATCTCATCCAACAGGCCATACATATTCTATATATGGTAGAGGGCTGTATATGAAAATTACAGAATGTAAAAATAAAGCAGTAGAATTACGAAAAGAATATGGTTATTTTTTTACTACCGGAAATACAAAAGCGAAAGGTAAATGGGATTTGAATTACAAATTTTCATTCGTACCTGAATACACGGCCAGAAGTTATAATTTAGAACCTAACGGTTCTGATACACTACATCATATCGCAATAAATGGTTCAGTTATAAACTACGACGCTGGTGTCCAAAAAATATTTACATTAATTAGAGCAACATTAAAATTCGGTCCTTTATTCTTTCAAAATTCCAGTTACAATTACCACTTGATCGAATATGAAAATGAAAATTACGTTTTTTCTTTTCAAACAAAAAAAGATGCATTTCCCTCCAATACACGTATTTTTTGTAATGGGACACTCACAATTTGTCAAGGACGTTTAAAAAAAATACAGTTTGATAATATTGAATACAATTTAATATTATTGACAAATCTAAAAAGGGCAAATCCCCCCTTTCTCACTCAAGCAGAAATCAGCATTGAATATGATGCTAACAATTATCCTTATATAGCATCTTGTTTACAAAAAACAATATGGAAACATAACATGAGTAATAAATTTGTCGCCATCGAAAAACCGTCAAGACGTAATCCTGCGAAAAATTGTTTACAAGAAAAAGAAGCATTTGTATGTCAAACATACAAACCAATAACTTTCCATACCAACAAACAATTCGAAAATATAATAAAATATGCAGCAATAAATCCATGTGGCAAATACAATTCTGAAATATTTCAACATCTACCAGAACCTATCCCAACGCAAAAAGCCATTCAAGAACTTAATTGCTATATGGACATTGAGCAACAATTCAATGATCATAGTAGCAAACCCTATTATCCTGAACAATATATTTTGGAATACCTTCATAATAGTAGTGATACACAATTTTTACAAAGGATTCAACACGCACAAAAGAAAATTTTTAATTTATTAAACGATAATTGAATCATGAAATTAAAATATTTTAAAATATTCCTTTTTTTTCTTTGTATTTCATGTGGTTATACAAATAAAGAAATATCTCAAATAGTAAAAGAATGGCAAAATAAAGAAATTATTTTTCCATATTCACTCCAATCAAAAATCATGGGTAAAGATACTGCATGTAATTATTTACTCAACAAGAAATATAAAATTCTTTTATATGTTGATTCCACAGCATGTACAGAATGTAAACTCCAGTTATACGAATGGTATAAATTAATTAAAGAAAGTCAAAAATATACCGATAGTTTATCGTTTATCTTTGTTGTGCAAACTCCTAATCCCAAAAAAATTGATATCATATGTAAAAAAAATAAATTCGATTACCCTATATTTTATGACAGCAAAAATAATATCAATAAAATCAACAATTTTCCAGAGCAAATAGAATATCAAACATTTTTACTTAATCAAGATAATCGGGTCTTAATTATTGGAAACCCAATAAAAAATGAAAAACTTTGGAATCTATATTTAAGAACAATAAATAATTCTGCCAAATAACTATTACTAGCCTACATAACAAAGAAATGATCGTCTTTACCAAGATACTTTTTGGGATTGGAATGAAAATTTAATAAAAAGGTATAAAATACTGGAGCCTGTTGATTTATATTGTATCTCAAATGATGCGAAAGTATTTTACGGTTAAAGGCACGCGAAGATAATTTTCAAATCCTCAAAGCTTATTTAGACAATTAAATCGCATGATAACCGATTAAAAACAATAGCTTTCATTTGGAAACGTAAAAAAACTTTTTTTTGTTTATATTTGAAATGAAAAACATAAAGGATAAAAGAATATGCCAATCAAAAGTTGGAGGACAGGCTGGATTTTCGGATGTTGCTTATTTATATGGATAAGCTGTAATCGGACAGGAAACGATAATCCCCGTCTGGAAAAAGCATTGAGTCTAAGCGGCTCTAACCGCCAGGAACTGGAAAAGGTATTACATCATTTCTCTCAAAATCCATCGGATAGTCTGTACTTAAAAGCTGCAATTTTCCTGATTGAAAACATGCCCGGTCATTGGAGCCCCTCACCGAAAGACTTTCAATCTTACTTAAAACGGCTGGATACGCTGAAAAACCTGTCACCTCTCACCCGGAAAATACTTTTGACTTATCCGGCAGAACATCCTGGTTTGTGTCCCGATTTTACACCGGTTGAGGATATCAAACAGATAAAAGCCGACTTTTTAATCCGGCATATTCGAGCCGTTTTTGCCTTAAAGACTTCCTGCCCCTGGCTCGCTCATATCGATTTCGAAACTTTTTGTGAATATCTTCTGCCTTACCGGATCGGCCGTGAAATGCCCGAAGAACTGAGCACACTCCTATTGGATTCCACCTTCCGGCAAAGCATCGAATATGCCAAATGTTACTACGACGATTGCCGGCATTCCATCCAGGCCCTTAATCAATATCTGGCAAAACAGAATTTTTCTTCCTTTCCTCCACAAAACGACAAGGAACTCTACAATCTGCTAATGTTGGACCCGAACAATACAAAAGCCTCTTTGATACAATACAGGGTTGCCGGTATTCCGGCTGCAACCGACTTTTCAGCTATCCAGCGACGCCAGGATAAAGTCACTTATTGGCTTTACACCCAAGACCCGCGGATCAATCATATCAATACGAGTTCTATAGCCAATTTACGAATCGGTAAAATCTACCGGCAAACCTTTTCCTCAAATCCCCTGCCGGAGACCAAGGAATATGTCCCTCCTTTTTTTAAGGATCCTTTCAATAAAGATGTTACCGATCTTTATCTGCATACGGCAGACATCAGTATCGATATTCCGGCAACCGTCCATACTGAGTATGCTTATCTGGCAGTTTACGATGATGTAACCTGGCAGCCTGTAGCCTATAGCCCTATCCAAAAGGGAAAGGGATATTTCAACAAACTGGGACGAAATTGTATCTATTTACCGGTATATTATCCCGATAACCGGATACAAGCTTTCGCCCCACCGTTTATACTGAACAATAACGGCCAAATTACACCGTTCCGAACTGATAAAACTCATTTGCAAGCTCTGCATATCAGGAGGTTACAACCCTATTCCGCCGAAACCGATTATATGGGATATTACCTGAAGAATGCCCGTATCGAATGCGCAGACGACAGTGCTTTTCTCCACGCTGACACCGTATTTACCATCCAGGAATCACCTTATTATTACCAGGATACCATACGCCCCGACAAGCATTATAAAAAACGCTATTGGCGGATCAGTCCACAGTTCGGAATTTCGAATCTCGCCGAACTCCATTTCTATGACTCTTCAGGCGAAGCACTTCATGGCGTTCCTATCGGTCCGGACACGACCTTCTATCGTAATCTGACCGACCACGACCCCGCTAGCAATAAGGCCATCCGGAAATGGTTCGGCTATGATTTCGGCCATCCGGTATCCGTTTCGGAGATCGTTTATCTGAACTTCAACGACGGCGAGAACATTTGTGTCGGTCACGAATACGAGCTATGTTATTTTGACGAAGGCCAATGGCAAACAGCAGGAGTAACAACCGCTACCGACCATGTCATCGAATTCAATCGAGTCCCCTCATCAGCCCTTTTTCAGGTAAAAGACAGAACCCGAAACAGAAACGGTAGCCTGTTTACTTATGAAAATGGAAAAATCAGATTTTGGTAAAACCGAACGATATGAAAAAAAAGACAATTATACTTCTCTGGTTAGTGACCGCCTATAGCTGCAGCAACTATTCTTCCCGTCTGAAAGCTGTACTGGATTACAGCGGTACGAACAGGGCAGAACTGGAAAAAGTACTCGACCATTATTCTCAAGATCCTGCCGACAGCCTGAAACTGAAAGCAAGTATCTTTCTGATCGAGAATATGCCCGGTCATTATACCTTCGGCGGTCCATACATGAAATCCTATAACGAGCAACTCGGTTTACTCAAAAATTGTCCCTATTATGAAAAAAAAATCATCCAAATGGTCCCCTTCGATCATATCGGCTATAGGCAACAACTGGATATACAAGAAGATGTCAAATACATAAAAGCCGATTTTCTGATCCATCAAATCGAACTCGCTTTTAACCAATGGCAAACCCGGCCCTGGAATGAAGGTGTCGATTTCGAAAATTTCAAGGAATATCTCCTGCCTTACCGGGTTGAAAACGAACCGCTCGATTATTGGCGCGATTCAATCTCTCCTCTGCAAAAGAACCTGGAAACCTACTCGACTTATTACGATAATTTTCGTCATTCGATCTCTCAAATCGAAAACAGATTTCGCACTTTTCTATTCATGTTAGACAAAAAAATCCCGGAACCCGATTTAAAGAATTTTAAATCAGACTGCATCCCGACCAGTAAAGCCAATTTGTTTGTATTACGGATACTGGGCGTACCGTCTGCAATCGATTTTATTCCCCATTTCGCAAATCGAAACGGTCGTCACTATTGGGCTACCGCTATCGATCCCCGAATCAACTCCACCCAGGTATATCAGGTGGGAATCTATAAAGCACCCAAAATTTACCGACGGACCTATTCACATAATCCGACAGCTAAACCGGGGAAAAGAGAATATGTTCCCTATTTTTTTCTCGATCCCTTCAATAAAGACGTCACAGACCTTTATATCCCCACTTCCGAAATCAGATTGTCAGCCCCGGGGATCAGGAATATTCGACACGGTTATCTCGCTATTTTCAACGATTTAAGCTGGCAGCCCATTGCCTGCAGCAAACCCGCCGGACAGGAGATTATCTTTCCCAAAATGGGAAAAGATATTGTCTACCTGCCGGTTCATTATACAAACAAAAAAGAAATGGTCCCCTTTGCTCCTCCTCTCATATTATACTCTGACGGAACTGTGCATCCGATTATTGCCAACAAAGACTCTTTACAGTATATGAAGCTCGTCAGGAAATATCCTAACAGAGGAGAAAGCGACTATTGGTACTCCGCTTTTATCGATTCACATTTCGAAGCCGCCGACAATCCGGATTTCAAATCCCCTCATTCCATCTGCACGATCCGCCACAAGCCCGATTATCGCTATCAATTTATTCCGATCGATACCACTTTGTCTTACAGGTACTGGCGATTCGTAGCCAATGAGGCCTGGAGGGCCCATCTGTCGGACCTTCGCTTTTACGATAAGCACAAGCAAGAAATAAAAGGAAAAATCATCGGAATGGATTCGACTAAAACAAACGAACTCTTCGATCCGGACCCGCTCAGTATGTGTATGATTCCGGAATGGGTGGGCATGGATTTCGGTAAACCTGTGGCCTTATCACAAATCCGGTATCTCCCGCGGAATGATGCCAATGGGATTTTCCCTGATAATCAATATGAATTATTTTATTATGATTTCCCCCAAGGATGGATTTCTATGGGCATAAAAACAGCTACCGGCACTTACATCGAATACGACGACGTCCCCAGCAACGGATTATATTGGTTGCGCAACCATACCCTGGGACAGGAAGAACGGATTTTTACGTGGGAAAACGGAAAAGCACACTTTTGGTGATTTAAGGTGGAGGATACTGGATTTATTGCATTAAAATATTTTTAATCCCGGAGGAAGGACCTCTTCTTTACGGACTAAAAACACAGAAGGAAAACTTTAAAATCCTAAACGCTCATTTAATTTCACAAAAATAAAATTCGCGTCAATTCCCGCTTTAGCAAAATCCACAGGAAATCTGCGGTTAAAGATTGTTAAACCCTCACCGATTAGTCGCTTCCTGATTATATTTGTTACACGATAATACTTCGTGTCGAACAAAAGGTTACTAAAAAGGTGCAATATGGATGTTGTGGTTGAAAATCTGACAAAGTCTTTCGGCTATCAGAAAGCAGTAGACTCTGTGAGCTTCGAAGTCAAAAAAGGAGAGATTCTGGGATTTCTGGGACCGAACGGTGCCGGTAAAACCACCACCCTGAAGATCATGTCGTGCTTTCTATTTCCGGATTATGGAAACATCCGTATCGGTAAATATTCCATCCATAAAAACCCCTATAAAATCAAACAAATCATCGGTTATCTACCCGAGCACAATCCACTCTACGAAGAGATGAATGTGATCGATTTTCTGGATTTCATCGCCCGGGTACACAATATTCCCAAATATAAGATCATCCCCAAAGTCATGGACATGATCCGGATGTGTGGCCTGGACAATGAAAAACACAAAACCATCCGGGAGTTATCCAAAGGCTATCGCCAGCGGGTAGGATTGGCCCAGGCGTTGATCCATGATCCGGAGGTATTGCTGCTCGACGAACCGACCACCGGACTCGATCCGAATCAGATCGTCGAAATCAGGGAACTGATCAAAAATATCGGCAGGGAAAAAACGGTGATCATGAGTTCACATATCCTGGCAGAGATCGAAGCGACCTGTGACCGGGTGCTGATCATCAATAAAGGAAAAATCGTCGCTGACGGAACTTCTGCCGAACTGCGCAACAAATCCGATAAAGGCAAGCTACTGAAGATTTGTATTCAGGGCGGAGAAGACGAAGATATCTACAACGAACTGGCATTGATTCCGGAACTGGAAAACATCATTTCCTCCACTCCGCATCATTTTGAGATCCAATGTGAGCGGGCTACTGAAATTGAGAAAAAGATTTTCGATATTTGTTGCCAAAATAACTGGTATATCAGCGAAATGACTCCCGTGGAAACTCGTCTGGAAGATATCTTCCGCCAGGTAACTAAAAATTAAAATGGTTATGAATACGGTTAAAATACTCGTTCATAAAGAATTAGCCACAACATTCAATTCATGGAGTATCTATATCGGGTATACCCTGTTTTTCTGTGTTTGCGGATTTTTTTCATGGCTTTCCAGTAATAATCTTTTATACATCGGACAGGCCAATATGATGCAGGTATTCGGTATTATCAACTGGACACAGTTTTTTCTGATTCCAGCCCTCACCATGAAAAGTATTGCCGACGAAAAAAGAAACAAAATCTGTGATGCGCAGATGGAACGGATGCGTGGGTTTCTGAATCAAAGTGAGTTTGATGAAGAACTGGTGCACGAACTTATTAAGAAAATCTATGTGGGAATGGACAATTCTGTGGAGGTCGAATTTAAGTGCAGCGACCCCTATCAGGAAGTGCTTGCAATCATGTCGGAGGTTCAGAATGAATGATAAAATTGCAATCTATCTCCGCTTATCATTGGCAGACGGAGATTTGAAAAAGGGCAGCAAGGATGAAAGTAACAGCATTGAGAACCAACGGATGCTGCTCCACGATTACATTGGAAAGCAGGAAGATTTATTTGGTGAGATTGTAGAATATGTGGATGATGGCTATACTGGAACAAATTTTAATCGTCCAGCTTTTCAGAAAAT
>OGLE01002270.1_pt1 | contig 12709 bp, 14 predicted proteins | sample 1572671 | NCBI WGS metagenome assembly OGLE01 (sample SAMEA2581923, study PRJEB24529) | metagenome | biome: Human gut stool | place: China | collected 2011 | reverse complement strand
CGTCAATGGGTTTTAGCATTATTCCTTCACCGCCGTGCATTACTATCCACTCGTAATACTCTTTAGGTGTAAGTCTTACCCAAAAATCACTTTCATTCCCTGCATTTTTATATAACTTGACTTTATTAAACAAGTTCGGATATACACTGTAAGTAGCATTTAGCAACTTTAAATCTTTGTCACCTACAAAAACTGGGGTGTTATTTTTGAAGTAAGGCACTCTCCGAATATAAGGAAAGCCTGACGGATACTCTTCTTCGTAGAAGTTATTTATTTTACGAATTATCCTATCAAGAAAACTCTTTCGCTTATATAAAGGCATTTTCTCAATCTTGATACCCTTGTAATAAAGAATATCAAACACATTTAAGCATAAAAAGCCTTTTTCCTGTTGACGTTCAATAGCCGTATCATAGGTACAATTTAAGATACCTGATATATCATTGAAAGGCACATCAGGGATATACATTTCACCGTCTAAAATAGTGCCATTAAGTTCAGGGATATGTATATCTCTTAGTTGAGGAACACTATCAGTGTTTTCTGTCAGCCAACCTGATTTTTTACTCTCTCTACGGCTAAATACTCGTGCATAGTCAGAGTAAAAATGTATTGTACCACGAGTACCGTCAAGTTTTTCTTCTACAAAATAGTTAGGGCTGTTAAGTAGTTCTTCTTGCTTACTCTCGTCCACTTCTTTAGCAGTCATAGGCACTGTGTATAGAACATTGTTCTTTATGTAATCTTCTCTATTCCAGTTAAGGAATTTGGGTTTATCCGACCAATATTTATCCATTGCTTACACCCTTACCTTTTTGCGTTTTTAGTGTTCTTAGCTCTTTCAGCCATTCAGAAGTGGCATAAAACAGCTTTTTGTTTTCACCTGTGGCATTTTTAGAGAAATAATCTATCGCTGACTCAATAGTTACGCTTTGCGGAATAAAATTCTGCAAATTTATATCACCTTCGGCTACCTCATCACTATCCATTTCTTTCAGAATATCACTCTGATAGCGTTTAGGTTTATGCGTAATATCTTTATTTGGGAATTTCCCTGTTGTAGTAATGTGCATTTTATTCACTCCTTTAAAGATAAATAGGGAGCATTTATAAAGTGCTCCCTATTAACGTGTATTTAATTATTCTTCTTCACTTTCATACTCGCCGCCGCAAATTTCGCAGATAAATGTATCATCTTCTTCATTGTATTGGAGTGGCTGACCGCAGCAGTAAGGCTCACCGTTTAGTGTATAAGGTGCACCTTCTTCAACTTCGTCACCTTCATCATCAATGAATAGCATTTTTAGTTGAAGATATGCGTCAAACAATTCATCATTATCCATATCGTCAATCTCATCTGCTGACTCGTCATAGTATGCCTTTAGAGCCTTTTTCATTGTGATTGCCTTTAGCTTACCGTCATCATATTTCTTTTCAAGCATAGATTTTAGAGCTTTTAGTGCCTTTTTACGAGCTGGTTTGATGTTAGGGTTACTTAGGTCATTTACATCTTCTTCGTCACCTTCATCTTCAACATCTTCATCTTCGTAATCATCATCTTCATACTCGTCATCTTCAGGTTCTTCTTCATTTTCACCTTCGCCATTGATTGCAATAGCACCGTCTTGTACTGCCTTGATTAACTTGTTGATTAAAGCCTGACGCTTACCCTTTGCGGAGATACCTGCTTCAACAAGTAAGTCTGCAATTTCTTCCGTTTCCATTTCGGATACTCTATCTTCAATTTCTTCCGCAAGACTTTCTTCATCATCAATAGGCTCTGCTTCAACATCTTCTTCTTCGCCGTCATCTTCGTCTGTATCATCTTCATCTTCAACATCTTCAAGTGTTGTTTCTTCTTCGTCATCTTCGTCAAAATCTTCTTCAATCTGTTCTGACGCACCTAAAATGTTGTCAATTAAAGTTTCTCTGTCACCCTTTGCTGATACACCGACTTCTTTGGCAATCTTTTTTAGCTCATTATACTTTTTGCCGTCAAGAGCTTCTTTTGTATAAATATCGTCTGTTTCATCAGATGTTTCGTCAACTTCGTCAACTTCGTCAACTTCTTGCTTTTCAACCTTTGACTTCTTAGTTGTCGACTTCTTAACAGGTACAACCTTTTCAGATGTTTTTGGTGTTTCCAATGTACCAGCTGTTTCCAATGTACCAACTGTTTCAGCCAACTCTGTCATTTCAAATACAGGTAGTGCCATAAGCATATCTGTATATGCGTCAAAGAAGTCTGCCATTGCCTTCTTCATATCCAACACCGATTTAATTAATTGTTCCTTATTGTTTGCCATAATAAACAACCTCCTTGATTTTTTATATTTTTATTTTCTTTGATAATGTATTTCGTTATCACTATGACTACATTATAGCACACCAATTTTTATTTGTCAAGTAAGGAAAATCCTCATTCCATAGACAATGCGTGTTTTTTCAACCAATCATTCAAAAACAATGATTTATGCTCAATTTTCATCATCTCTGCATAAACCTTATCAAGAGCCTTAATCAACTTTTCTCTTGTTTCTTCGTTCGTTTCAGGTAAGTCTATCTTAACTAAATAAGCGTCCTTTACCTTTTGCAGACTTAAATATGTATTCTCCAATAAAACATCAAGTGACTTAACATAACCATAATCGGCTTTCTCTAAATGCTTTTCAAAATCAAGCATATTGCCGTCTATAAGCTGACTTAGTTCACTTATAAAGCCTTTTTCAAAGGCACTCGCTTTTTTACTTCCTGATATTATCATACTTAAAACTCCTTACTCAATTTTAATAATACAAAAGCTGATACTCCACACATCAAAGAGCTAAAATAGTCGCCCCTTATAAGTGTTATAAACACTGTCGCCACCAAAAGCAATGATATAATGAGGGAAGCCATTGACCCTATTACCATTAATACTTCAAGCACTTTTTTCAAAATAGCATTGAATTTTTCTTTAAAACCGTCAGGCTTGCTCTTGTTATTTTCACCCGAAAGTGCTTTACCCAAATTATTTACTGCGTCTGTTATACCATTCATTAACTCATTCATCTTTAATACTCCTTATAAAACACCCTTGTCATTATTATAAAACAATTTTCTCTCCACTTATTCTTGCGTACATTCTTTTTCAAGTTCTCTGTTGCTTCTTCATAAGTGTTAAAAGTGTTCACTACTTCGTAATGCTCACCGTCTGACATATTATATTTCCTTGCCAAAACATAGTCCTTTTGCTTGATATTTTTCTTATCCACACATAAAATGTCCGTATCACGCTCTGAAATCGCCAAAATCAAGTCTTTTGTACTTACAAGGTCTAATTGTAAGCTAAAGTCTTTTACTTTCTCAAATCGGCGTTTTTGCCCGAATACATTAAGCTCCTGCTTGTCCTTAGGTACTGGTGATAGAAATTCTAAAAGGTCACGAGTCCAAACATAACTCTTGCCATTTAAACTCTTATACACGACAACAGGGTTTTCAGTGGTACTGTCCATACCAATACTCATTACACGATAGTAGCCACCTTTAAAATGCCGTACTATTGGCTCGGATTGTAAGTCTACTATCAATTCCACAACCGACTTGCCATAGTAAGCTTCAATCTCATCAATCAATTCTTGTGTTTTACTGTCCTTTTTCTTAGTTAATTCGTCCATAATTTCCTCCTTATAGCATAAATAGCTTACCAGCATTGTGCCGATAAGCTATCTATGAAACGACTATTCATACTTTTAGTGGGGGAAGTACAAATATTAAATCTGTATAGCTCCCTGCAAGGTGTGACCTTGTTAAACAGACTCTCTGTCAGAAAGCATATACAAGCTATGGTTAGATAGCTTGTATTGTGTCGAAAGGATTGTGAATAAATCACAAATAATGATAAAGCCAGTAGATTACATCAACCACTTAATCAATTCCATATGTAACTCTAAACGAGGTGTAGGAATTCTCGGGTCTACTTAGGAGAGTACTCTTGGGAATAACTCTCCCATAAACCTATTAAATTCAAAGGAGGTGCAATTACCATATGGAGTAACCGCACATTGTCAAAATGACAAACTGAACCTTGCTATGTTAATATGTATAGAGGACTTATTGAAAAACAAGCAAGTAATATACCAAACCATTTAATCAAAAGTTATTAAACTTAGCAAAGTTCAGCGTTTTCATAAGCTCTATGAAAACTATTTAACAATTACTCATTGTGAAATGAGGAGTTGTTTGTTCTGCACTGTTCGTGAAACAGTGCAAGTGGAAATCAGTGACTTGAGTAGTTCTACTGTAAGTACCGTTTAATACAGTGCTCATCTACTCTGCCGTCCCCAAACGGTTTTTTTAAGGGACATATATGCTGTCACTGAATTGGTGGGTATTGCAGGTGTCGAACCTGCTCCAAAACAAAAGCTATTCTTCTGAAATGTAGTGCCACCACGAATACCCATATGGTGGTGAATAACCGCCAAACTCACCACCATATTAAAATAATATAACGAAAAACAAACATTTTGCCATACAATCGGAATTAAACAAAATGCTTACGTTCAAGCGTGGTTACACAAGAAGTCAAAGCAACCACGCAAGAAACTTGTGCCCCCATTCGGCTATAATGGGTATACGATTTTATTGTTGACCGAACGGGGACTGGCTACACGATTGAGAATTGCACTCAATTACACTTTGAGAGGTCATTGCGTTCAGTGGTATTACTATCCCACTCAATGAATGATGTGCTTGTGTACTCTAAGCGTGTAATATGTGAAAATCTATGAGAAAGTGTTTAGGTGTGAAACCGCAACGAACACCACGGAAGAAATATTCGAGCTACAACACCTGAAACAAGGAACGTCATCTCTCAATGACAAGCTCATTATAACATCACTTAACACACTTGTCAATACTTTTTTTAATTTTTTTCAAAATTTTTTTCTTTGGAGGGGCTGAAACCCCTTTTCCCACGCTTAAATCAGTGTCTTTATGTATCATATCCCTTAAAATCAAAGGTATCTCACTTAAAGGCTTGTCTTTCAGTTCAGGATAGTCAATCAAAAGATTATCTACACAATCCTTAACAAGCGTCAACGCTTTACTTTCCACCGTACTTCACCCCTATTCTGTCTATATCTTTCAAGTAGCATATGACAACTTTGATTAAATCGTCAAGCAACTCGTAATGATTATTCAAGTTCGTAATTGTCGTTGTGTTATTTTCAGGTGAGTCCAACTCTCTGACTTTTAAACAATAACACTCATCAAAATCGTTATACGTTGCTGTAATTGCAATACTTAGATACTTCTTCAACGTCTTGTTATTTGCAACAAGCACTAAAAGGTCATCATCACGATTACTCGTCCAACTTAAATCGTTATGATTACTCTGAATTGCAGTCACTCGGCTCTTTGCAATTTCCAGTATGTCATACTTCATCTTCCACATCTCCTTTCGTGAAACTATGATAACACAAACAATGAAATTCGTCAAGTGGTAATTCTCCTCATTACAAAATTTTTAGCTTCTCATATCACTTCACGCACACGCCCACGCACATACAGGCGTATACACGCCTACACACGCACACACGCACGTGCGTAACTACGTTATATTGTATTATATATTAATATATTATAATATATAATTATATATAATTAATTATATATAATTATAATATTTATAATTATATACAGCTATTAATTGTTCACTTAATTAATACATAAATGTATTAATAAAGTTCACCGAGTATTTTTGCATTTTTGTGCAAATACACATCATTGGTTATTATATACACATTCACTCTCTGTTTTTGTGCAATATGTACAAGCTAAATTCCTTCGGAATTGGGGGTTCTTATTTGGGTTAGTTTCGCTCCGCTCAACAACCCAAAACGACTCGTGCGTTCCGCTTCGCTCCACTTCGAGAATTACACTCGCTCCGCTCGTTTACCACCTAAAATCACTCTTTTTAACTGGTAATTTAACTGGTGTTTTTAACTGTTATTTAAGGTCTTTAGGGAGGTATTTTAGTTGCATTTTCTTAATAAAACTACTACACTAAATTTCCATATTTTGTGTCATTTTTAAATTCTACATCACTCCCTCAATATTTATTTTGGCGATATTTTTGAAAGTGACTTTTAGCCATAAAATAGTGACTTTTTGTACGCTATTGTGACTACATCAATGTGACATTTATTGTGACTTATGTGACTACATCTCTGTCATTGTGACTACATCTCTGTCATACTAATTAGCTGGTCGTTGGGAGGGTGAAAACCACATCACTCCCTCAATTTTATTCCGCAACTGTAAGATACCACACACACAGCAGGTGGGAAGTGACTGTAAATTAATGGTAGGGGTGGTATTATATGTTATGTTACAAGTTCATTACACTTTTGTTACGCTTTTGTTACATATTTGTTAAGAAAAAATTACAATTAATTATTACATTTTTGTTACAAATTTGTTGCATTTACATAACATTTCAAAGAAAAAATTTTGTAAGAATTTTACAAGAAAAAAAATTTAATTAAAATTGAATTGCATTTCAAAAAAAATCAATTTTGAATTTGCATTTTAAAAATCAAATTAAAATATTAATCTGTTTTCTATCGTTCAATTTTAGTTTTTAATTTTATATAAATATAGAAGTCGTATAAGGGGTTATAAGGCAATTAAAGCATTAAATATATAAGTATATACCTATTGTAATTATTGATGTTTTAGGGGCAATTATGAGCCGCATTACAAAGTTATATATAAAGTACAGTATAGCAATAAAAAAACAGTCTATCGGATAGACTGTTTTATTATTTCATCTATTGCACGCAAGGCTAAAGTAAAATTATCAGTTGATATTTTTTTATATTTCATTTTAGCCAAATAGTGCCGTTTATATCGTTTGCAAAAATGATAACGATTTTTTTGTATCGTCATAGCACAAATGCACTTTTCAGGATTTGTTATATTGTAGCTAAAATCCTTTTTCGGGTATGGTATATCCCGAATTAATGAATAATATTCACTGATTAAATCAACATTGTTGGCGTTGCCAACTATTAAAATACTACTGTTGTTACTGTAAATTAAAATTCTATTCATTTTTAATCTCCTATTCTTTTCTTTATCAGGCGGATTTTTTTTCCGCCTGATATTGTTTTTAGTCGTTGTATTCTGCAAATTTTAAAATTTGCGGTACTATGTTTTCGGGTAGTCCCAAACAGTCCATATTTTCTGATATGGTTTGATGTGAACCGTACATTTGAAATGTAGGAACATCATCTACTAATAAAAATTTTAACCCGATATACCCGCAACGTAAAACGGATATTCTATGTTTACAGCCGTCAATTTTAACGACTGTACTGTATAACGGAGTGTACATATCAAATACTCCATTGTTTAATTTTACTGTTATTTTTTTGACGTTAATATTAACGTCTTTAAATCTGCTAAAATCCATATTTTATTCCCTTTTCTTTTTATATCGGCGGAAAAAAAATCCGCCGATATATTTGTTATTTTAAAACCACTTAAACCATTTTAAATGGTTTCTTTTTTTCCGTCTGTAATATTTTATAATCAATCTCATTTGTTCTCAGATACCGCCTTTTTCGTTGTATCCGTTTTTGGTGTTTTTGTTGCCGTTTTCGTTTTTTTCGTTGGTGTTTTTTCCGTTGTTGCCGTTGTATTTGTTTTTGTACTGTTTGTTTTTGTGTTTGTTTTTGGTGTTTTATTTTCTGTTTTTTCTGTTTTTGTTTTGCGTGCCGTTGTTTTGCGTTGGGTTTTATATTTAAACCCGAACGGTACATACTGAACAGTATTATTAATAGGTAATAATATTGTACCACGTTTGCGTATTTCACTATCCAAATACACAAACCTATTTAATAGTGAATTTGCAAACGTCAAGTATATTACATCTACTTCACCGCCTGTAAGTGCGTCCTGTGCAGTTGCAACGTGGTTAAAACTGTTTACTTCTGCAATATCAATTCCCCAACCGCCACTTATAATTCCGTACTTTTCCGTGTACTTTTTTGAGTTTTGGTTAGTTTTGAACCACTCAATCAGTGCCACGCTTGCCTGTTCAGTAAGTTCTGTTGGCTCATCATTATTAATAATAAATTGAAATGACTTACCTATAACTTCCAAATTGCCTGTAATAATTTGATTTTCTGTTTTTGTGTTTTTTGTTACATTTTCGTTTGTCTTTTTCATAGTCTTTTTCTCCTTTTCTTTTCAATCCGTTTTTATATTGTTTTTTCGACTGTATCAGTACCGCTCCTTTTTCGATACTGACATTTATTTTGTTCTTCAATCGTTTATTGACTGTATCTATACTATACTACTATTATTCGCGAATGTCAATAGTTTTTATACAATTTTTTTAAATTTTTTTGAAAAAATTTTATTACATTATATATACAAATAGAAAAAATCATATTTTATCAACTCAGGGATAATTGCACTTACAGTTTTTACCACCTTACACTTTTTTGTTTACAGTTTTTTCCTTTTTACTCCAAGGGTACTTGTTAGTTTTTGTCAGTTTTTGGTACTTCCTGCCATTCTCAAATTCCATATAAATGAAAACTCCTCTTTATTATTAATATAGGGAATTTTTGAAAAACCGCCATAATAGCAAATTTTAAGCTTTACCTCAATATATGTATATAAAGAACTTTAAAAAATCGCCATAATAAGTATAATAAGATACCTCATTTTATGTAGTGTGAAGCTAAATTTTAAACATAAAAATAACACCCAACTACATACAAAAGGAAGAATAGGAATTGAAAAACCTTTTATATGAATTGAGTGTTAAAAAGTGATTGTCTTAGTGCGGAAAAAAACGGAATAAACCACAACTAAATCCAACAAATCACTCTGTTAAAGATATTAATACTTTTAGAAACAAACTACTAATTCTAAAGATTTTAATATCTATATACTCAACAAATAAACTTTTTACGGATTTTTTGTACAAACATAGAAACAGTTGTAAAGGTCTTAGGTCTTTACTTTTGTATTTTTTTGATTGTCCGTTTACTTATTGAGTATATACATATTATATCTTAATCATTAATACTTGTCAAATCATATCATTATCCCCTCATTTACTACCTTTCGCTCAAAATTGAGCGGAAGAAGTAGATTAAAGAGATAGATTATTGTTTAAGCCGTATATATTTACTGTTCTGAGCAGAAGAAATAGCACTTTTAAAAAGTCCATTTCTTACATCATTCTTAGAGTAGTCCAAAAAGCCGTCATAATCGTCTAAACCACCGTAAGTCTTGAGTAAGTTATATACGTTATTATAAGAGTAGTTTAAGCCACTCTCATAGTCTGAAAATGAGCCGTAAATAGCAATGTTTTCGGAAATATATTGATTAAGTGCATTAAGGTTTAAACAACGCACAACAATAATTTTTGTTCGGCGGTGACAAATAAAGAAATTACCGTTTTTATATACTATATCTAAATACTTACTTACACACATCTTTAGTAACCCCATTTCATAAATAATCTTTTAAAGTGCTTTCGTCTTTATCTCTAAAGCACGTTGTTATTATAGCATTGAAATATCACATTGTCAAATAACACTTCACCCTCATTCATTCACAAAACATAGGGTGCAACTTTTACACCCACCCCTCAATTTTGAAAAATTTTGCGACTAAATTTGTACGCCATTCCTCTTATATAGTATACCTCATAGTAAATAGGGGGTAGATAATTTATACCGTATAGATACATAATAGATACATAAAATAATGAGGGTAAGTTTAATACCTATTATATTATTTGAAATCAAAATTATTATTGCAGGCTACCTCTCTTTTTGGTTATTTTTGTGTACTTGACAAATTATAATTATAATATATAATATGGTTATCAATACAGATAATTTTTGGTACACGGCAAATACACTACAATGTTAATTGTACGTAAATTTGTCCTCTGTGCTTTTTTATTTTTCATTTTTTTTTGCATATCACAAAGAAATAGTCAATAGTGATTATTCTATTATCACATAGATACGATTGATAGAGATACACCCTAATATCACAAAGATATAATCAATAGTGATTTTCTATTTTGTCACATTGATGTTGTCAATAAATCACAAAGAAACAATCAATAGTGATTATCCCATTATCACATTGATGTTGTCAATAGTGGTAACTCCATTGTCACAAAGAAACAGTCAATAGTGATTAGCACATAAATGTACTAAATTACATTAAAATAAGGGGTACTAAAACACATTGTATAGATAATAAGGTGTATAAGAGGGTAAATAAAGAGGGCGTAAGAGAGCCAAAAAGGTGGTTTAAACGAGGAAAATCAAAGTGGCAAGGTAAGTATATAGTACAGTGTATATAGTGATTAATAAGGTGGTTATATAAGAGGGTAAAATATAAGATAAAAGGTGTTTAAAGGGTAGTAAAAGAGGTGGTTAAAATGGTGCGGCGGTAAATATTTTAGGTTGATACTTTACCCCTATAAAATAGACACTTTAGTCATTACAAATAATGACCTTCCCACTGCGATTTCCCTCGTTTCGTAACACTTAAAAATATAACCTCTATTTTTAACGAAATAACCTCAAAAATAGGTGAAAATGACCTCAAAATCACTAAAATGAGCAAAAATGACCTCATAATAGTGATAAATGACCTCATAAAGACCACTACTAAGGTACTAAAATAACCTCATAAAGTAATAAAATGACCTCATAAAGTGGTGATTATAGTAGTGAATAGTACCTCAAAATAACATACATCACTGTACTAAACAGTGGTGATATACCTCATTATAGGTACATTCCTCAAATGACCTGCCACTGCGATATTCCTCGTTTCAAGGTCATTAAAAGTACCTCATTTTGTAGTGATTACAACCTCAATATAAAATAACACTCCTCAGGTACCACGAGAGTTTGAGCGGTAAAGGTGAAAGAAAACGGCTAAAGTCATTTACTTATTATCATTACTTTATTATTCTATTATTAAATATTAATATTTTTAAGCCGCCCTCATTTCACTTTTGACAATAACTTTAAAGTCTTTAGCTATTATTTTTAAGGTTGTTTATTTTATAGTTATCCTCTTGTTTTATTTACAAGTGAATAAATTTACCGCCGCCGTTCATTTCCATAGTACCCCTGTGAACGGCAAAAAGGCACGAAAAAAGCGGTTACAATGTAACCGCCTTGTCTGTATATTATTCTTATTTTATAAAGCCGTAAATCGTATTATTTACCGCCTGTATTCATTTATGCAACTTCCTTAAACTTCTTCAACTCGTTTTCATACCTCTCTTTATCGTCTGTGAGTATAAGTGTCAAATCACTCGCCCATCATATCCTGCTTGGGTTAGTCGCGAATAAATTTTATCCGCAAATTTTAAACTTACAGTACATTTGTAATCAATCATTGTAATCAAACTCCTCTCTTATATATGTGTTTTCATAAGCTACTCCGTTTTTGTGAACTCTGATTACGGCTTTATCTTCGCCGTAATATGTTAGAGTACCTTTATTGCCTACCTCAATAACACACTCTTTGAACTCATCTAAAATATATGAGCAAAAGTTTGTTGGGTGGTAAATATATTTTCCTATCTGCTCACCATTTTTCTTTTCGATTACTGTTATTCTCATAATTAATCACTCGTCAATATTATCTTGCAATCATCATTTCATTATACATAATGTACATTCTATTTATAATATTCTTGTTCACCATTATTACCCTCAAATTTAAATATGGCAATCAACTACTGTTACAATAGTATCTTCATCTAAACTGCCAAGAAATTCTTTAAATTCTGACTTCCAATTATCTGTGGCTTTTTCATTGAAAACACAAGCCCACCAACCCATTTTGCCTCGTTCGTGCCATTCTCCAATAGGAGTAACAAAGGCAAAAGGTAGTATATCTTCCCAATCAATTTTGGATACATAATCCTCGTTTGTAGTTTTGCCGGACAATGTTTTGAGATAATTATTAAATCTTCCTCCAATAGTATACCAGTTCCATTTTGAATTGGGATTATAAATAGATAATAAATCACCATTTGATTTAACCATATCTTCATCAAAACTCCGTTTTATGTCCTCATAACATTCGTCATCAGTCCATTCCAATTTTTTGGGGAATTTATTTTTTAAATAATTAATATGTTCTACATTGGAGTGACTTTCCTCATACTTTTTTGGATTTGATAAATATTCTGCATAAAATCCATTCTTGTAGTCCTCTATTTCTTTTCTTATTTTTGCTATTGCTTGTTCTCGTGTATACTGTACGTACGGAGCGTACACAATATTTTCATCATATGGAGCAAGCAATTCCTCAACTGTTCTTCCATTTTCTTTTGTAAATACCAATGTAACAAAGTGTGACATAATTTTTCTCCAATCTCTTTGCTAATTATATTTCATATAGTCTTTGTAGTTAAGGTGTCTATCTCTTAACTACAAGTATATTATAGCACATAAAAAGAAAGGTGTCAAATAAGGAATTTCCTCACTTGCACCTTTCTGCTTACCTTAAATTATATAAGTTTATTCTTATACTTATTTAGTTCCTCTGTAATTTCTTGTATCACTTTATCATACCTTTCTATTCGTATACATTCACAATTTCTAAGGTCGCCCAATTCACAAACCACAACAATTAAAGAGCCAATGTCCTCTTTTGTAAG